>Ga0172365_10002369_pt1 | contig 13818 bp, 15 predicted proteins | sample LakKivSesite48cm_FD_114535 | JGI IMG/M metagenome (GOLD analysis project Ga0172365, IMG submission 114535) | Sediment microbial communities from Lake Kivu, Rwanda - Sediment site 48cm | ecosystem: Environmental > Aquatic > Freshwater > Lake > Sediment | place: Rwanda: Western Province, Lake...
AGTTGCGTTTCAGCTCCTCCAGAGTCTCATACTGCGCGAGCGGGTTGTACACAATCTCGGTATAGACGCCCGTCCCGTACTGGACGTCCTTGGACCTGCATCCGTAGATGTCCTCGCCCTCCGGCGGCTTGGGGCCGACGTACTTGGGACCGACGCCAAGAGGGGTATCGATGTGGAGGATCTGGAAGGCCTCGTCCAGATTCTTACAGCCTAGATGCTTGACCAGCCTCTCGTTTGCCTCGCCGGTCGCCCAGTAGTCCATGGGCACTCTGTCAGGTCTCCTTCTCTGGAGCACCGCGAGCCAGCGCTCCCTGGGCGTCATGGTTTCCTTTGGCAGGCTACCCTCTCCTCTGCTCTGGCTGCAAGCGGCGGCTTATTTGTTTCACCGTGAGGCGTGAGGCGAAACCCGCACCCCCCCAATCTACCAGGCCGTACCAAGCGCAGGTACGCTGTTCCATCTCAGAGGGGGCCATATTCAGGATGCTCATCAGAAGCATGACTTGTTCGCCTATCCGGTGATTCTGACAGATTAGCCCCGTAAACGGGTCGTCTGTTACGAAGTAATAATATGATCCGAACAGCAAACATAGTGTATGGGTCCTGACTCTGATAGAACCGAGGAAGAGATCCTCAGGCTGCTCGACGAGCTGGGATCTCTCGGCTTCAGCGAGATCGTAGAATTGTTGAAGGCCCGGATACCCACATCATCCCCCAAGATCTCAAGGCGGCTGAGAAGCCTAGTCGATCAAGGCATCGTTGAGAGGACGGTCACCAGGGATTGGCCTCCAAGGACGCTCTATACTTTCCCTGGCTCAGGGAGCCGGCCTGTTGGCGCGGGGCCAGACAAGACCAAACCTATTGAAGAGAAGGCGCCCAAGGCCGACAAACCGTCTCGGATGCCAGCCGGTCTGAGAAGCAGCCCTATGCCAGCTCTTCTGTGTCTCTTCCTAGCGGTCTGTGTCTTGACAGCTTCCCTTGCGATCCTAGAAGACACCAAGCAGATCAACAGCCTGAAAAAGAAGATCCGGATCAATGAGGAGCGGATCGAGGCCACTGAGGAGAGGCTAAGCACAGCCTCCAGGCTTCTAGAGAGTATCACGGACAAGCTGGACAACACAAGCCTCGCCCTAGAAGACAGGACATCCGAGCTGGTTCGGATCAGGTCCGAGCTGGCAACACTAGAGTCTAGAGATACGCAGGCAGAGGCATTCAGCCTCCCCAGGCGAACAACCGGGGACTTGAAGGCTGGCGAATTCGTGAATCTTTCGGACCCTTCCACTACGACCCTCTACCATCGGACCCTTCCGAGGGTTACGACCGTGATCTGGAAATGACCCGGTTGAACCGTCCCAACCTTCAGGGGGGCTTCCCCAGAGAACCCAGACCAAGCCAAGAGACAGGCATCGGCATGGCATCGGACAGATTCCCGTACAGATCGCTGTCCTCCGTTGCCCGAATGCTTCTTCCCAAAGCGCAGACAATGCATAGGCAGGGGATGCCTTGGAGGGAAGTGGCGGCCTGTCTGGAGATCTCCCAGAGTGCACTATTCATATGGAGGAGACTGGAAAGGACAGGGCCCAAGCACTGGCAAAGCGTACCAGGGTCAACCGCACCCCCTCTGAGAAAGGAGGCTGGCACTCACGTGGGGTGAGGCCTTGGGCGGCGTTGTCCGCGCGGAAGCCCAAGAGCCACCAACAACATCCAGCGCGACGGACGTAGTTCCCGCGAGGCAGAGGAGGGCTTGACAGTGTGAAAGTCCGTGCTGCTCCCAGCTTCCTGGATATTCCTGCCATCTCGCGCTGCGTGGTCGGCGTGGTGGTCGCTGTCAGCCTGGTCGGCCTGTCTTCCCTAGCGTTGGCTCTAATGGGGTTTGCGGATGGTGGTGCGATTACCGAGGTGGAGCCTGATGGTGTGATCGGCCTCGGATGGTTGGAGGATGCGGAGCTTAACCCGGCTGGTGCTCTCTTGGCAACTTGCAGCAACTGGGCCATGCAGGTCTGGGGCTTAAACGGAACATGCATCTTCACTATACCTGCCAGAAGTGTGCCATGGGTTTCAGTGTCATGGTCTCCCCACGGAACCATGCTCGCTGGAGCGGATAGCCAGGGGCAGATCCACATCTACAGCATCCCGGATGGTTGCGAGGTGGCCCAGACGACCTACACCCATGAATCCTACCGCGTGACCTGTCCACCGACAACCATCGGTCCACGGCCTTTGGAGTGGTCCCCCGACGGATCGCTCCTGGCGCATGGCTGGATTGCCGGCAACATCGAGCTTCACGATCCATCCACGGGAAATCATGTTGCGACCCTGAGGGAGGAGGGATACGAGACAGAGGTGGCGGAACTTGCATGGTCGCCCGACGGGAAGCTTGTCGCTGCAGCCGTCATTGCTCCAAGCCTGGGCGACACGACGGTCCTGGTCTACAGTATCTCTGAATTGAAGTCCCTTTACAGGCTGGGCTGCAACCATACCTATCCGGAGGCTCCGGTATCGTTCTCCACCGAGGGCACCTTGGCCTTGGCGGCAGGCAATGGCTTGGTTAGGATCCACGACGGGCAAGACGGAGGTGTGTTGTTGTCCGCAGACCTATCAACTCGGGTCACTGCTTTGGCGTGGTCTCCTGAGGGTGATGCATTGGCTGTGGGTTCTTGGGAGGGGGAGATCATCATTCTGAGCAGGGAGCTGGTAGAGGTGGCGAGAGTGTGGTCCTCCCGTGGCTATGGCATCGCCTCCCTTTCCTGGGAGGGTGAGAGGATCGCTTCGGTTTCTTCTGACCAGACAGTCAGGACATGGTGGCTTGACCAAGGCAAATCGGTCCGGTTGATGAGGGTTTTCTCGGGCTGGGGGTCAGCGGTGAGCGATGTCCGGTGGTATCCTGACGAGATCCACATCCTTGCCTGCCACTACGGAATACCTCGCACCTATGGCTACGACGCCGGTTCTGTTCGGTGTTACGGGGCCGATGGTGAGGAGCGTTTCAGGATCGAGGAGGTGTCCGGATTCAAGGCAGCCGACCTTTCGCCCGATGGCAAGATGATTGCCACCGTCACCTATCAAGGCGAGGTCGCCGTGTGGGATGCTGCCTTTGGTTGGCTGGCCGCCAGGATTGACACCTCCTTTGCCCGATCGTGTCGGTGGAGCCCGGCAAGGCCAGGGCTACTGGCCGTCTTTGGCTACAACGGGCTGGGGGTGTGGGACGTTGCCAATCTGACCAGTCCGATCTTGTCAATACAGGAACCGGACATTGTTGCGGTCGATTGGGCAGGGAATGGGGAGTTGCTTGCTCTGGGTCGGATCTCGTGCGTGGAAGTTTGGGATGTCACCAGACCCGCATTGCTGGCGTCTGTCCAGACATGGAGTTACGTGTCCTGTGTGGCCTTCTCCCCTGACGGATCGGTCCTTGCCTGTCTGGAGGGATACAACCGCCAGTTGGATGGGGATGTCTTGCCTGAGATCTGCCGTTTCTGGTGCAGTGTGGCCAAGGTAACGGTGTGGATGGTGGACCCATCGGGGCCAGGTATCACCCTAGATGTGCTTGGTGAAGTGCACCTGCCGAGGATGTTCTTCTGGAGAACGACCAGCCTGGCGTGGTCACCCGATTCTGCATTCCTGGCAGTTGCGAAGGGTACACCAGAACGTGTACCACTTGGCGGGGAGGAGTGTGGTCCACCTGAGCCAGGTATCTTGGTCATGCAGGTCGACGCGCGGAGTGGGCTCAACTCTGTCCTGAACCTGACCGGACCCACCCGGCCTACATCCTCTGTGGATTGGTCCCCGATGGGAGGGAGGATCGTTGCCGGATCTGACGATGGGACGGTCATGACTTGGGCGGTGACTGTGTCCGAACCGGCCTTTCTTCTACCGATCCTTCTACTGATCCCTACGCTCCGTGTCCTACGGAGGCAGAAGACCCAGGGAAGTGGAGCGCATGAGCCCACAGGCCCGGCGGTCCTGCAGAGACGTGTTGCTGGCAGGAAGGGACACTGGTCACGGCGAACAGAAGTCTCTGGACTGACAGTACACCTACTCAGACGGCTTCCCAACCCCTTGACATTACGGTTTGAGGGGACTCAGGCCCGCGGCCTCGATCCAATCTCGGTGCGGATGGAGACATGTAATATCCCTCCACACTAGATCCGCAACAGGCAAGTGTCAAGCGCCAAGCGGCCAAGCGATCAAGCGACTAGCCACAGCAATTGGCAGTATGCCTTAGAGGGCTGCGAGGAGTTGTTTGCAGTAGTTCGGGTCGATGTGGAGGATTCGCCCGTCTATCAACGCGACTCTCGCTATGGTCTTGTCGTTCTTCACCATTTCGAGGAACTTCTCGAGCGTGTAGCCGAAGGCCTGCAGCCTGACGGGGAACTCGTGGAGAGAGCGCAACAGAAACGGTCTGCGTTTCTCTGCCGGGAGGTCGGCGACAACCAGGACGTCGACATCGCTGTCCAGCCGAAAAGATCCGTCTACGTATGAGCCGAAGAGGATCACCAAGACACCGCGGAGCCTTCGCCTCACCTTATCGGTGAACTGTTCAAGCGCGTCCTGCACCTGATTCCCCAACTCGACTCGTTCAGCGTAGCTCCCCGCGTAGGTCCCTGATCCTCTTCGCAAATTCGATCACCTCGACTGCATCCGTCTTCGTGGCGTGCAACGCGCCGTTGAGGCATCTGACCTGTGGATACATCGAGTCGTAGCGGGCCGCCCGTTCCATGTCGTCCTGTGTGACGGAAACTCCCCTTTTCCGGGCTGTCTGGAGATGGAAGGTGACGTCGTGGGACGGGTCGTAGTCTTCGACCAGTGACTTGGCGTACTTCTCGGCTGCGAGGTATCCCCTCTCGAAGGCTACGCGGATGCTGCCGTGCGCCAGATCCCTCTCCGCAGCCTGCAGGTCCTCGGATGCGTCGCGCCTCCAGCCCTCACGGTCTTCCATCGGTCTCAGGCGCCTGGCAGGCGGATTCCTCCGCGGGGCTATTCTCGTCGGTGCCTTGCCGCCACTGCTACCTGTCAGCTTGCCCATGACGGCCTTTCGCTGCTTGTCTGAGGCGAACTTCATCCCATCCCGCCCTTCCTTGTCATCCCCCTGACAGCACAACCCAAAAAATGTTACATCGCCATCTGCATAGTATCGGGTGAGTGAGAGTCGAGGCGCAGTAAAGACCCCTGTCTGACTTAAGGGGGCAGGTTGTCGACTGTGTTGGTCCTGGTCGTAGCTTGATCAGACTGACGGTTCAACTAGTATCTTGTTGCCTACCTTGCTTATCGTGACTTCCGTGCCGGGCTCCAGCTTCATCTGTCTCTGAAGGTCTGCGGGTATTCTGAGAACCAGACCGCGCCCCACGGACGTGAGCTTCCTGTAGAGCTTGAGCGGCTCCGGCCACACGCCCAACGTCCTCGCTGCGGCGATGGTTCTCTGGGACTCTTCCTCGAATGGATACTCGTGTCCGCAGGAGGAGCAGCGCTCGCCCTTCTCCACGAAGACGTAGCCGCCTATCTCGGACACTATGTTGTCAACCCTCTCCAATTGCCCCTTGCCGCATGAAGGGCACATCTTCGCTCTCATGTTCCCTCGGCCCCCGTTATGATGAATATCTCCTCCTCGTAATCCACCAGTACCACTTTCCTTCCCTTCCCGCCGACCCTCATACGTATCTCGTACTTGGCTTCACCGATCCTTTCCATCCTCCCGCTTCTCATTGCTTCCCTTAGCTGGACTAGGTCCCAGTCCCATCTGCGGAGCCACGTGTTCCTGAAATGCTTGCTGGGCCTGAGCGGCTTCTCTAGATCTAGAGCCATGGGTGTGCACGACGTATGATATGGCAAAAAGCTATAAAAATGCTATCAACCGCTTCCCTTGGATCCACCAGCATGCCCTTCCACAGAGCTAGGTCGCTGTTGCTCCGGCGGGCATCGGCTTCATGTCCGGCCCCCACGGTTCAACAACCAAGACCCTGCCGCCCAAGGCCGGGATTAGGCCCGGCCATGCCTACATGCAACGCGCCATGGGGCCCGGGCTCGTCGCACTTTGCTTTGGGTCAGGAATTGACCGAAGTCCTCTTCCGACAACGAGCCACCGCCATGCTCGGTGAAACGACCTCAGAACTCGCATCCATATGATTCCGACCAATGCCTCGTCAAGGTCGTCAGCTGGGGATGCCCAAGAGCGACTGGTTCACTTCTTCCCATCCCAGCGCACCGAAAACTCGAAACAGACTGGCCACGCCGTCCATGTCCCAGTCGGTCTCCGAATAGTTGAAGCCGCGGGGATCAGTGGAGGCGTTGGCCTGTGCCGCTCTCTCCAAGAAGTAGAACCTTGTCTCGTAGTCCACCCTTCCGTCACCATCGCGATCCATCGTACTCTTGTCAAGCTTGCCATCCCCGTCCGTGTCGTACCAGCACATGTGAGTGGTTTTCTTGCCTCCCTTCAGAGATGCTGAGTAGTCGAACTCCCCGTCGTAGTCTCTATCCTCCGCGATCGACTTCACAGGACTTTCATGGGTCCCCGGTGGGACGAGTGCCTCCATGTACCAGTCCATCTTTCCGTCATGGTTCCTGTCCTTCTCCCATCTCGTCCTTATCTGGATTCCCTCGGGCACTCTTTCCTCAAAAAACTTGACCCACAGATCTGCAGCGGAGTCCCCATCTGTGTCGTAGGCCCAGGTGTCGATCTTCTCGTCCTGGTCGAAGTCCCACTCGCAAAGCAGCTTCCCCGCTTGTAGCCACTCGGAGAGCGCTTTCTCATCCTGCGTCCTGCCCGGCCTTGTGGCCAGGAACAAGCAAGAAACACCGACCGTGCCAACGGCAAGGATCGAAACAACCCTCCACAGTCGAGACATTGCTGGGACAGATAACGCCCGCATTCGATGGCTCCTGCCCCCAGTTCATCTGCTTGATTCATGCACGCAACCAAAGCAGTTCCGCTTCCGGGGAACCGCCGCAGATTCTCTCGCGCAAGGATTCTCTCTCCTCGTCCGTCATGCTCAGGTAGTATCTGGTGAGGAAGACCTGTCTCTCCTCCCATGGCATGCTTCCCTCGAAGGCAAACCACCGTTTCTCTTCCTCAGAGATGTCAGCAAGGGTTATGTTCTCGTAGGTGTACACCACTGACGGCGTCTGTCTCCCATCGACCAGGCAAACGTCCATCCAGCCACCTGGAGTGACTACTTCTACTCCAGGCGTTCCCGACCCAACTGCACGAGGTTCGTGCTCGTTCGAAGAACCACCCATTGCAGTGGCTACAAGGCCAACTCCCCAAAGAATGGCCAACACGGTGCCCAACCCAGCAATCGAGAACCCAAGCAGTCCCAAAGATCTGGGTTGATCCCATCTCAAGTCCATCACCTCGCTCCCCTTGGCGCTCGACTCTGAACGCCGATACTACTGTTCACCACATCCTCATAGAAACTTGTGACAGTAACGGAGGCGTTACTGAACCGCCATACTGGTTCCCGGACGCATAAGTAGTCACTGGCCTTTAGCCTTCAGCCCTTAGCCCTGGCTAGCTTAATGAGGTCAATGCGGCTTTGATTTCGGCCATCAACTCATCGGAAAGGACATACTCCACTCCTAGTTCAAGTCCCGGTCGGACCACGCCCGGAGCAACGAAGACATAGTCCCAGACCTGCCGTCCCATCTCTCGGGCCTCCTCGTCGCTTTTGACCTTCTCCCTGTCTATGTAGACCCTAAGCCCCGCAACCTTCTCAGGGTGATCCTCGTCCACAAGGATCTTGAACCAGCCATACCCGGCAATGGCGGCAGTATCCCCGGAACTCTCGTCCCCGCGTTCGGCCGCAAAGCAAACAAGCTTCCTTGCGAAGAGCGGGCCTCCTCGGCTACCCCCGCTTTGGAAGAACTCGTCCGTCCCCCAGTTATAGATGTCGGCAAAGCTTCCCGTCCAGACAAGGATCCTAGCACCATTAACCTCCCACCAGACCAGGAGGGGATACTCTTCACCACCACCCTCGGCCGTAGCAGCCACCTTCGCACCCGGCTTGGGCGTGACGGCGGTAACCGCCCTTATCCTGGGGAAGGTCGAGAAATCAAACCCCTTGAACGGTGCGAAACCCCTGTCCTTGATCTTCACCCTCGCCTCCATTCCCTTCACCAGTTTGACCTCTTCGATATCAACCGGCAGGATGTCTGCGATCGGCGACCCGCACCAAGATGCCAGACCCGGACCACCGCTGAACAGATCCCCGGCGAAAAACACCAGCCCCACCATTCCCTCCTTCTCATACTTCGCCAGCTTCTCCAGGCTGTCAGGTTCAACAGCGTCACCCGGCACATCCTCGAAGACGATGACGTGGGGGACGTACTCGTATCCCTCCTGTGATGTCCAATTCTCCGGAGCTTGGAAGAGCCCCACCTGTTCTCGGTTAGCAACATCCTCAACCCACAGCGTCTCCCTCAGACTTCCCAGCTCGGTAGTGTTGAGGAAGATGTCTCGAACGCGGGAAGACGGCCGGTCCACGGGAAGCCGAACCACCATCTCCACAAGCATCCATCCCTCAGGCCCCAGCGGCGGACCGCGTCTCTGACCCATGATCTGGACGGTCTCCACCACTCCCACCACGATCGCCGCGAACAGAACCGACAGAAAGACGGCGCACCCGATGAGGATTCGGGTCCTCAGGGACAACTGCAGACATCGCCTCAGCCTCCCTGGCATCCCATTGCCTTGCTCTCCAGGTTCCATTTCACCATACCCTCCCAAGGATTCGTGCCAACCTTGCGGCGCACAAGCCCGAAACCAGGCCCGTCGCCAACCAGCACCCCATCAGCCACGTCGAAGGAAGCTCCATGCCAGTCAGCTTCAGGCTCAACCCCGCGCTTGACATCGCAAGAACACACCAGATGATGTCCTTGCGGGAGATGAGCGAACTCGGTCGTTTGTCCGCAGCGACCGCGGCCAACAGCTCTCGGGCGTATCCGGTCAATCGGTAGGGCTTCTGCTTTCCGAAGGGAGATCTGGCGACATAGCCCTTTCGCTCCAGTCCCCCCAGGGCCCTCGCGACCCTCATGTACTGTGCCCGGGACGGTGCTTCACTGCCCTTGTTGCAGAAGATCTCGGATGCAAGATCGGACGCTGCTGCCGGTCCATTCACAAGATGTGCAAGGATCTCGGCCTGGAGGACGCCCTCGACCCCGAGACGCTTCAACGAGTGGATGTTCTCGAGCAGCCTCTTCTGAGGTGGCCTGTCCCTTTCGGCATCGTCTTTCTTGGCCTGTTTCCTCTTGGCATCGTGGGCTTGCTGCAACTACCTCAGTCAGTGCTATTGTCTTGACAGTTCTTAATTCCATCGACAATCACTGATGCGTGAGTATGCGACCCTTCTGCCGCGTGGGGTCTGGGCCTTAGGCGTCGCTGATGGTACGCTCGCACGTAAACGTGAGCAAGAGCGTGGAAGAGCATGTTCATATGAACCGGGAGACCTGCAAACCGATGGAGGGCCCGCCGGGCGACTGCTTGACCGAGGGTGTCTGGCCCTCTCAACCCTATCGACAACCCCGATCACCAACCGGTGTGTAGGTGCACCTTCCGTGGTGGCGATCTAGAGGGACGTAGTGCTGTCGATCGGGCTATGGAGAACTCAGTAACGCATGCGTTACTGTCGCTAGCTTTAACAGAGCCCAGCACACATAGATGAACGTGCTCAGGAGTTGAGCACCATAGCAGGGAGCGTGTGAGCTTTGGGATTGGAGAGACGGATCACGACGCTAGGGATGATTCTTCTCCCCACTGTCCTATGACAGCCGAATTACAGCATTTAGGAGAAGACTCCGACTTTCAAGCTATTAAGGGAGGTGAATGGGTTTGAGAGGATTGCAGGAACGACTTACCATTGTTGTCCCCATTGCGATACTTCTGGTAGGTATCGGTTGTGTCGAGGCAGGTTGGCCAGATTGGGAATGCGACGGGACGCCGAACCCGGTCTACCCTGACTGGCATTACAACCACGAAACAAAGTATTTCGCACACAGTACGGGTGTCGCCTGGATCAAAGGAGACCACGAATCGGCTGATTTCCGTTGCGTCTGCCACCGCGAGGGATCTAACCCAGATGACGGCTGGGATGCCACGGCAATTTGTTATTACTATGGACCCCTTTGGTATTGGTACGCACACACTTACGTAGTCTACTATGAAAACGGGGATCCCGTAGGTGACAGTGATGTGTGGATATACACCGATTGACATCAACGGAGACACGAAAGGAACGAAGGAGAGCTTTTTTTCTCTCCCCGGATCGTAAGGGTTTCGTGGTAAGGGAGTCTGGATTCAGTTGCGTATCAGGGTTGTCTTGGCCTGCTTACTTCTACCCTGGGTTCTAGTTTCACCTGTGGTCTGCCGGGAACCAATCGGTATCTTTGTTCTCGGAGACATGATACCTGACCAGGCCTTCCTTCATTATGACCCCGCACTGGCGTACAGCGTGGTTCCCTATCCGAGCTTCTCACTGGCGATGTTCGAGGACCAGGCAGAAGCCATGGCCAGACACATCAGGATGTATCTGCCAAGGGGAGAAGAGGGAAAAATGTCGGAGATCTTCGCAGCGAGATGGCAGTTTGTTATCGACTTGCCGTACCTCGCCTCGTATTACCTGCGCAACTCAGCCTACGAAGAGGCGATGCTACATCTTTTCCGTTACGTGGGTAGCGCAGTGGTCAAGTGCCAAGTGTCGGTACTAACCTCACCAACGTGGCCCTCGTCCATGATGGCGTTCGCCCTGCCTTACCGTGGACGTTTGATCCAGGCTTGCCCGGAATGCCCTGTCGCCAATGACGTGCCCTTGGACTTGTTAGGGGGCAGCCCAAGCACGGACTTCACCCTCAAGGTCACGAGCTCAACGATCTTCCAACAATTCAAGGGGACAGGCATCGAGCACTACCACGATGCCACCTTGGTGCTTCTCGCCCACCCGCTTTCAGCGGCATCAATACCGATAACGATTGATCTCTCCGGGGGAGCCAAAACACGGCTACAGTCAGCTATCAGTCAGGATCCCGGCGCACTGCGAGATGGACAGGTCCCCTGGCTCCTGTACTGCAACGTGTCGAAGACCCAGGAGTACCAGCCTGCAGCACAAGAAATCTACAGTCATGCCGGCGGGACAGCATGGACATGTGCCTCTCCCCTTAACGGACCGTTCTTCTTCCCAAAAGGCGGCTACGTAGCCAGTTCACCGGCATACAATCCGCGGGACCCGCCCACCATCAGCCAGATCTCCCTAAGCGAGGAGCATCCCTACGCCTGGGACATAGTGTCAACCATGATCTACTACTCCTGCGGCAGAGATATCCCCGACCTGCTCGAAGTACACGAAACCCGCACAAAGTTCGCCCAATACTGGACAAGATACGTCGACATCCTACATATCCTAGACTGGGTCGAGAAATGGCGAGAGACACCCGTGATCAACGTGGTGTGGCGGGATCTGGAACAGGTGGAGAAGAAGAAGGCCGACGCAACCAGCCTCTATATCGACGGACAGTACGACCAATCCGATCAGACGATCCAGCAGGCACTGGATGGGATAGCCGAAGCAGAGAGACACGCCCAGATGAGCCTCACCGAGGCCCTAGCCTGGGTATACATCATCGAAGGCTGCGCCGTCTCATCAACCGCACTCATAGCAGGAAGCATCACCCTCTACTTCGTGGGCGCCAGGAGAACCACACAGGTCGGAGAAACGAGGCTAAGACCGGCGAGGGAATGCTGATCCTCTGGGGTCTTTATGCCCAGTTCGGGGGTCTCCACCGTTTTCCTTCTTCGCATTGTGGGTTTGCTGCAACTAATTGGGCCGGATGTAAACATACAGAAGGAATGAAGTCGGTACGGGATAAGTAGTTGAAGGCAAACTGGATGAGAATCGCTCTGGCGGTTGCCCTGTTTCTAGCCGGCGCTTCCAAGGCAGCGTCGTTTAGATTCAGATCAGACTATGACGAGTACCAAGCGCAGATGGACAAGCTTTCCGTACAGGGATACATGAAGAACGAGCAGGTTAAAGCCCTAGAGATAGAGCTTGAGACGGCCCAGAATGAGAGCAAGGCGAATATCACCGACACTCTGACCCGTGAAAAGGAAGGCCTCCGACAGTTGAGATGGGAAATCCAAAGACTGGGAGCAGACAAAGCCGACGAGGATCTGATTGAAGCGAACGTCCAGCGGTCGTCACTAGTCATCGGTTCACTAGCCCTTACATCCTGCATATTGTTGACCGTACTGGAAATCGGGCACACGACAGACCCCAATGCAAGGCAAGGTTTATATGTCATGCTCGGGCTTCTGGTCGTTGCGCTTGCATGGCTGTAGAGACTGAGTCAGAAGACGGCGGACAACTCTGAGAACCGTTTTCCACAACGACCAGCTCGTTTCGACGGCGGATGTTGGGTGGGTTTCCGTTTTGAGAATTGGGCTCCCTACGAGGGTGGTGAGGAATATCGTTAGGAACGCAACCTATTCGGCACTCCTGGCAGCTACCTGTCTCTTCATCGCCCTCGTGGGGAGTGCTTTCTTGGTGGTAGGTGAAACGACTGCCACCAGCTTTGCCCGAGCTTCGCGACAACTCCATCGTTCAACCAAGGGAACCTTCACAGTCGATTTTCAGGAGAAACTGCCGCCGCAAATCCTTCAGAGTTTGCTACAACAGGTCGAGTCCTCAGCACAAGCCTCAGAGTTCGAATACATGGTTCGCACCATAGCATATGCAGATGTGCTGATTGGGGAAAAGGGTGCTAGGATTCCGGTTGTGGGTGTGCGAGGCTCACTCCCTCCTGGAAAAGGCTGGAGACTCCCTGGGGAGCGAGGACTGTTTGTAACCGAGGGGCTGGTAAGTCGAGGTGAAGCTCAGGCGGGATGGAGGAGCGGACAGGTGATGGTCGACGACACGCCCTTCAATACTGTAGGCACTCTCCAAGACGCAGTACCGCTGTATCCCCCGGAACTCGACGAAGGCGTGCTAAGTTTCGACTTACAAGGATGGAACGAATACGTTGTAGTGGGCATGGAGGACTGGATCTCGCTATTCGGCACGCAGGATGTGGTACAGGTCATTATCCGGGATGGAGAGAATCAGAGCCTAGACCCCTTGTCGCATCCCTACAAAAACCAACTCTACTCAACTCTGTCTGCCTTGGAAGACAGCCCGCTTAGAGGAGAGATCCAGATTTGGCGCTGGTACATGCCCAACCCGGCCAATGCCAACCTCTTCAGACTCATTGGCTACAGCTTATCGTCTATTGCAGTGGTTAGCGGCGCTGTGGCGGTGTTTTCGTGTGCCAACTCGATTGCCTTGCTTAGGTCAAGGGAGATAGCAGTGATGAGGGCTATCGGAGCAGACCTTGGACAAGTGAGGAGACTACTCCTCGGCGAAGTCACTTTCCTGGCACTCCTTGGCGGAGTCCCAGGAGCGATTATCGGGGCGGCGATTTCACTACTCATCTTGGGATCATTGCAGATGCACACCGCTATGGGATTAGTTGTTTTTCAGTGCATGGCCGGCTTCCTAGTCTGCCTGATCGTGACCGTCTTCTCCTCATCTCTTTCCCTCTATAGAATCGGGAGGAAACGACCAGCGGAGGTGCTCAGGTGGAGCGGTGGATTCGCTTTGCGCTAAGAGACCTCAGACGGAACTGGAAGAAGGTGCTCGTATCTGCAAGTGCCTTCATCCTGGGCATCGCGCTCATGGCAGCCTTACTAGTGACCCTCCAACTTTTATATCCGAATGTTTCTGTGGTGTGTTGGAAGCCGAGGTGCTCCTGTGCCACAGAACAGTATTCAGGGTCAGGACCAGTTTCATGTCCGGATGCGGAAACCCA
>Ga0172365_10002380_pt1 | contig 13786 bp, 10 predicted proteins | sample LakKivSesite48cm_FD_114535 | JGI IMG/M metagenome (GOLD analysis project Ga0172365, IMG submission 114535) | Sediment microbial communities from Lake Kivu, Rwanda - Sediment site 48cm | ecosystem: Environmental > Aquatic > Freshwater > Lake > Sediment | place: Rwanda: Western Province, Lake...
AACTGCCTTTTCCTTTCAAAATCAAGTCCGAGATTATAGAGGAGTTCCTTTACCGATTCATCCTCAACAGGACATTTTCTAAACTTTTCAAAGGCAATGTCGAGCATCCCCTGACCCTGGAAGGAGAGCCCCAGCATTTTGTTGGTCTCGATACTGTCCGCCTCAACGCGCTCTTTTACCCTCTCGGTAAAGAGGTACCGACAGGAAACAACAACGGTATAACCGACAAGGAGGAGAATGTCGGGATAGATAACCTTAAGCCAGTATCCATAGTTCACAAGAAAAAAACCTGCAATTGCTGACCATGCAATGAAAAGGATTGCCGCAAAGATTGCACTGATCGCCGCATGTAGCCTCGGCATAACGAGGGAGAGAAATATGCCAAAAAGGATAATCACTGCAAGTTCAACGTAAAATGTCCATTGGGGGCGTACAATATGGTTGTTATTGAGAATGTTGTCTACAACATTTGCAACAAGAACCCAGGAAGGAACATTGGGACCCACAGGGGTGGTGAGGGTTGTTCCAATACCGGTTGCACTGTGGGCAATGATGACAATCCTGTTTTTAAACTGCCCTGCCGGAACCTTATTATCAATGATATCAACAAAAGAGTAAATAGGGAATCCTTTATTAAAACTGATGAGCATCTTGTTCTTTTCATAAATGGGGATAAGGGTATTTTTGATCCTTACATCGTGAGAGGTAGTTATATCCTTTAAATCATAGTTGAGATATTTCAAGGTTAATTGCAACCCAAAGGAGGGAAAAAGCCGGCCTCCGAAATTAACGAGCAGGGGTTCGCTCCTTACTGCTCTATCACTGTCATGGACTACATTGATATGACCCATGGCCATTGCCTGGGATGCAAAAGCAGGGATAGGCGGGATGATTTCTCTTGCAGAGAAAAAACCATCCGGGTTCGAGAGGGGAAGAGAATTAGCCTTGAGATATTCGGGTAGCTCTGCTTCACCCTTCCCTGTGGTACTGCTCAGGGTAAAAAAGAAGGGTAAAACTACCTTTTTGCTCTTTGTAATTGAGGAAGAAAAGATGGCATCACTATCAAGTCTTTTTTCAGCTTCTTTTAGAGAATTATAAATTTCATTAGACTGTTTACTTTTAAGCAGTGCGGGATCACCCTCAATCTTTTTAACAATTTCATGGAGTTCCCACAGCCCCTGATTGAAATCTGGCTCTGAGTAGAGGATATTCACCCCGATGACCTTTGCCTCGTAATTACTGAGGGTATCAATCATCTCTGCAATATAGCTCCTTGGCCAGGGCCATCGGCCAAGCTTGGCAATACTCTCATCATCGATGGTTACAATCGCCAATGGTGTAGACGGGGTCTTCGCACGCATATTCACACCAAGATCATAAAAACGGTATTCCAATATTTCGATTGGATTCCATCTGAGGTAGAAAGCTGCGAGCGTTAAAAGCATGAGTAGAAATCCTATGACAAAATCCTTACTGATCAGACTACCAATCTTTTTCATACCATTACCTCTACCTCGTCAAAATTTTTCTCAACCCCTTCAGGGTATTCTTACATTAAAAAAATTAAATTGTAAAGTACCTATTTATATAAAGTATGAATTTCTCTATAAATTACTTACACGACACCTGATTTCAACATCAGAAAATACAGGGTTAATTTTGATGTCTCTTTATTTTAAGAGCCCCCATTGTGTACAATGAATGAATTTTGCAAAGATAAAAAAGAGATCCATATTGATTATGATGGTAAAATGATGTCATACAGGAACGAAAGGAGGATGATATGGAGAGACACGCATTGGTACCTATTGCAGATGGTACTGAAGAACTTGAGGCTGTGTGCATCATAGATGTCTTGAGAAGGGCTGGTGCCGCTGTTACTATTGCATCAGTGGATAGACTCCAGATTGTAGCATCAAAAGGGGTAAAAATTGTCGCTGATTGCCTGATTGCGGAATGTATAGATAAAACCTATGACCTTATCGCCCTGCCCGGCGGTATGCCAGGTGCAGAGCACCTTCGCGATTCGAAAGAACTCGTTTCGATGCTGAAACGTCAGAGAGATGAAGGAAGGCTCTATGCCGCCATCTGTGCTGCTCCAGCAGTTGTCCTCTACCCTAATGATCTCCTTGAAGGTCATCGCTTTACCTGTCATCCCGATTTCGCCCACCTTCTGAAAGAAACCAAGCCAGCAGATTCACCTGTGGTGGTTGATGGAAACCTCATCACCAGCCGTGGCGCAGGAACTGCCATTGTGTTTTCCCTGAAGCTTGTTGAACTCCTCTTTGATGAACAGAAAGTAAAAGAAGTTGCACAGGGTATGGCTCTCAGCGTGGAATGCGGAGCGTAGGACAAAGAGCGGGGAGCAGAGGGCAGAGCGTGAGAGGCCGAACGCTTATTCTTTTTACGATGGCTTAAGTCCGCCCTGCCCATCGAGAAAAAGAGAACCCAAAGGAAAAACGAAATCAGCTTTCGATTCCTGCCAGTCGTTTGGCTGCGCGTTTTTTGCTCTCAATGTCGGTTTCACGAAAAATGGTCACACGGTGAGCTTCCGGTGAGCCGCCACCATGGATGTCGGAAATGGTATCAGCGCTCTCCAGAGCCAGCTTTTCCGCCAACCTGTACATCCTAATCCGGTTTTCTACAGGAACGGTATCTACGCCTTTCAGGTATTTCTTCAAAAGGCCGCCTATTTCCGGGTTCTGAAAATCCCTGTCAGAGGGGAGATCCGCCACAAAGCCACCGCATGCGTCCACCATGAGACGGATGGCCTCGGCAAGCTCTTTACCTTCGTGGATTTTTGAGGCATTGGCAAGCACAGTGTCTATGAAGTAGGTTCCGGAAGGTTGCTCCCGGCCTTCATACGAAGAGGCTAAGCAGCAACCGTAAAGGGTTTCTGCCCTGTGGATCATGTCGATAACCTTTTGCTTTAGGTGGCCGGCCTTGGCGGTTCCGTTGTAGTCCATCATGGTAAGAGCAGCACCTATCATACAGTCGATTTTCCCGGACTTGCACCCACCGTGGCTCTGGCGGTGAAAGGAGGAGAATTTTACGACCATTTCAGAGGCGAACTCTGTCTCACCGCACATGAAAACACGCTTCCATGGCACGAAGACATCATCAAAAATGAGGGTGGGGCAGTATTTGGAGTAGTAAATGTTCCCGATATCACAGCCGTCCAGTTCGCGCATATCCAGAGTGGACCTGCCGACCACGTGGATCAAGCCCTTTGTATCAGAGGGAATCGCAAAGGCGATGGAATAGTCTTTATCCGCCTTGCTCATGGCGCGGGTGGGGATCACGATAATCTCATGCGATGAAAGAGAGCCTGTCTGGTGGGCCTTAGCACCACGAACAACGATCCCATCGTCGCGTTTCTCCACCACGTGGAGAAACATGTCCTTGTCCACCTGCTCATGGGGGGCCAGCGACCTGTCACCTTTGACATCGGTGACACCGGCATTTCCAGTCAGGTCATTCCTCTGCATATACTTCAGAAGATCGATAAAGTTCTTGTTGTAGTTTGTACCGTACTTCCTGTCAATATCGTAGGTCACGATGGCCAGAGTGGACAAACAGTCCAGGCCCGTGCAGCGTTGATGGCATGTTCCCACATAATTGGCTATTTTACGGTTGACCTTCACCCGTGCCACCAGGTCTTCAATGCTGGAAGGCGGCAGTGTGAACCGGCTAACCGGTTCATTGATGAGCGGGCTTACGGTGACAAATAAATCTCGGTTTTCATCCATCTGGGCAAGTTCATATGTTGCCGCTGTTGCCTCAATGCCCGCACGAAGACGCGGGTTGTCCACTACGTTGGTGAGGCGCTCCCCAAACATATATGCAGTGGGTTTGAGAGCCCGAATAGATTCAATATACTCCTCTTTTGTTTTAAGACCCATGCTGTGTACCTCCTTATATAGAAAAAATTTTTACGTGCGCTTCAGAATGGAGACCGTTCCTGCTCCGCCAATATCTTCCGGACACTCAACAGGACCTGCACCTTCACGTTGGTGAGGTGGTTTTTGAGAACTGTCTGGGCTCTTTCGAGACTTCGTAACGCAACAGCATCGTATATCTCCTGATGTTCCTGGTCGGTGGCTGTAAGCGATGCCGTGGGAAAGTAGTTCCCACCGTATTTTAGGAACAACATGTCGAACACGTTCTGTAATAAGCGGATCTGCGTCTCCTTCCCTGAAAGGGAGGCCAGGGTCATGTGAAATTCCCTGTTCTTAAAAAGTCTTTCCTTTAGATAGAATTCCCTTTCTGCTGACAGATGTGCCTCCAGTGCTGCCTTGAGCTCACGAATACCTTCTTTGTTAATACACTGGATAGTGGCAGGAATCAACGACGGCTCAACAAGCTCCCTTAGTTCGTACAGTTCTTCTATCTCTTTGAGACTGAAGGGTGCCATGGAGTAGCCCCGGTTCGGTTCATGGTGCACAAACCCCTGCAATTCCAGCCATTTGAGTGCCTGAATGATCGGGGTCGGGCTCAATTGAAGCTTCTCGGCGAGGTCCCGGTAGGCAATCTTCTGACCCGGTACAAGCTCCTTAACGTAAAGCATGTGCCGGATTTTCTGATAGGCAATCTGGCTACTATCTTCCTGCTGTTTTGAACCATTCTCTATCTTATGTTGAGTCATGCATAATTCTACACCAATTAAATTAAATTTGCAATTAAATTTTTTTGTACATACATCTTTTTTGTTTTTAATGCACTGACAAGCTTGTGTCTCAGTAGATGCGTGTGTCGTTCATAGCTAAAGGGTAAGACAGGTTAATTTGTTGATTAGTATTTTTTATTTCAATTAGTTATCGCTTTAGCCCTTAAATCATAGACCCATCGAATCCTTATTGATTGTCGCCCTGATTCACAATATAATTAAATATATAATTTTTTCGTTGACATCTTGGAATGGCAATTTTATACTTGCGCATTGCGTAGATATGATGCATGTACGCAATCATAAAACCCATTAAAAGGAACACGAATCGCTATGAGACTTCATGAATATGAGGCGTTAGACATTTTTGAACAGATCGGTATCCCCGTTCCACGCCGTGGCGTTGCAGGGACCATGCATGAAGCCCTCCATGTGGCCGGAGAGATAGGATATCCCGTCATGCTGAAGGCTCAGGTCATTGTTGGCGGTCGTGGGCTTGCAGGTGGCATCAGGATGGCATCCACACCGGATGAACTGAAAGAAGTGGCAGAGGCGCTGCTCAGCTCAGAGATCAAGGGGTTGCCTGTCCGCAAGATCCTCGTCTGCGAGAAGGTAGAGATCGCAAAAGAACTGTATGTGGGCATTACGGTGGATGGCTATTCGGGCAAGCCGGTCATTGTGGTCAGCACTGAAGGTGGTGTGCTTATCGAAGAAACAGCGAAGAACTCGCCCGAAAAGATCGCGTCAATTCATATTGACCCCTCTTTTGGCTATTACCCGTACCAGGCCCGCACCCTCCTAAGAATGCTCGGTCTCAAACAACAACTCATTACTGGCTGGACTGATGTGATTGGCCAGCTTTACAACGTGGTAATGCGTTACGAGGCCCTCATCTCTGAGATAAACCCACTTGTCGTTCTTCCCAATGGTGGATTGCTTGCCGTTGATGCCGTACTGGAGGTAGACGATTCTGCCCTGTCAAGGATTCGCTTCCCTCTGCCGGATCGCGTTGATCGGATCGAGAACCCACTTGAGCGTAGAGGCAGGGAGATAGGTGTCACCTATGTGGACCTCGACGGGGATATTGGGCTTATTGCCTCCGGTGCGGGGCTTGGCATGGCCTCCATGGACATCATTGGTGAAAAGATGAAACCAGCCAACTTCCTTGAGACAGGAGGGGGCATTACAGCCGATCTTCTTTACAGGTGCATGGAACTCGTCATGATGAAACCTGACCTCAGGGCGATATTCATAAATGTCTACGGCGGGATCAACCCCATCCATGAAGGCGCCAAGGGTGTAGTCCGTTACATACAGGAACACAATGTGAAGATTCCCATCGTCGCCAAGGCCCTCGGGAACCTTCAGGAGGAGACCTGGGAGATTTTCCGGTCCGCCGGTGTCCATGTGGTCACCGAAGCAGCAACTGAAAAAGCCATTGAACGGTTATATGAACTTGTGGGGCAAGGTTAAACATGAGCATATTAATTGATGATTCTACCCGTGTCATTGTGCAGGGCATCACCGGTCGTATCGGAAGTACCCAGACCCACTGGATGCTCGCATATGGGACAAAGGTCGTGGGCGGCGTCACCCCCGGCAAGGGGGGGTCGACCGTCGAAGGGCTGCCTGTTTTTGACAGCGTTAAGGAGGCTGTGAAGGAGACAGGGGCCAACGCGTCGGTCTTTTTTGTCCCGGCTGCTTTCGTTCTCGACGCCTTTCTGGAGACCATCGACGCAGGGATCAAGCTCATTGTCGTCGTTCCTGAACATATCCCTGTCAAGGATGTGGTGAAAATGCGCACTTACACCATCGGAAAGGGGGTCTTTGCGCTCGGGCCCACAACCCCCGGCATCCTCGTCCCGGGCAAGGGAAAAATGGGCATTATGCCCGCATCACTGTTTGCGCCCGGTCGCGTGGGGATCATCTCCCGCAGCGGTACGCTCTCGTATGAATTTGCAGGTATTCTCTCGGAAAGCCATGTGGGTCAGAGCACCGTTGTAGGTATGGGCGCGGATCCGGTTGTCCTTAGGAACCTTGCCGATATACTTGAACTCTTTCAGAAAGACGAAGGTACCGATGCGGTGATCATTGTTGGGGAAGTGGGGGGAGAACAGGAAGATAAGGCCGCCGGGTTCATCTCCAGGAGGATGAACAAGCCTGTTGCCGCCTACATCGCGGGACGCCATTCACCGCAGGGCAAGCGGATGGGTCATGCGGGTGCCATTGTGCGCGGTTCTGCAGGAACAGTAGCCGGCAAGCAGGAGGCGTTGCGTGCAGCAGGGGTCGAAGTCCTCGAAAGCCCTATACATGTTACCCAGTGGGCCAAAAAACATAATCTCAGATAAGAACAAAAGGGGACGTCAATAACATTATTCTGGCAATAATTGATAGTTCTTCTGTTCATCAATGCGTTGTCATAACGTAACCACTTAATACTGTTTTGCCATCATACTTCTGCCAGTACTTTCAGAAATTTCTCTGGTACCGGGGCAACCTTTCTGGAGACATAGTTGAACGTGGTCAAGCCCGTTTCTGCAAGGGCAACAATGGTCTGACCTTTTGTTACTCGATGAAACATCCGGAAACCGTTGCGACTGAACTCACCGATATGTGTGTCAATTAGGAGTTCATCGAATATGAAGGCTTCAGCCTTGAAGTTCACCACCAGGTCTGATATTATAATGCCTGTTTGGCCATCGCCAAGGTCTACTTCGCTCAGTCCCATGGAACCAAACATGTTAGCCCGTGCGGTGCCCAAAAGAGAGACAAGGGCGTCATTGCCCAGATGCCCACTATAATTGATGTCCCGTGGCTGTAACCTTATCGTGTAATGAAATGCATACACTCGCTGTTCATCCAGTTTTATGTGTGGCAACTTAAGACTCCTTTCATTGCCTTTACTCCAAATCTGCGTTTTTCCTTCTTGTCTACCACTTCTCAATGGAGCGTGTCAAATGTTTTGCCCTTCGAACCAGAAGGAAAGATCCTGATGTTTTAACTTTATTCTTTTGACATAAAGATTCATCTATTATAAATATTATGCTACAGACCATTGTCAGTCGGGTTCTCAGATCTACGGAGAACCCTCGTGGTTGCTGGTCGAGTGAGAAGCCCTTCGAGGAGGCTTGTTATTAACCTTGCCACAAACTTAGAATCATCGGCGTTCTTCTTTCCTAATCGGTCAGCCATCCGTCAGGCCGGCCTCGAGATCACATATGCTCAGCTGAACGATCAGGCGAACCGGATCGCAACAGGCCTCATTAAAATGGGGGTTAAGCCGGGCGAGTTTGTCGGCCTCTGTGCCCTGAACTCGGCCGACTGGGTTGCCTTCTACTTCGGCGTGCTCAAGGCAGGGGCAGTAGCTGTTACTCTCTCCGGTATGCTTGCCGGGGATGAGCTGGCGAATCTTATCAACCACGCAAAGCTGCGGTTTATTTTCACCGACGAAACCAAGCTAAAAGAGATGGAGCGGTTGAAGAGCCCCAGGGGGCTTAAGAAGGTGATCTGTCCAGGGGGCGACCTGGACCTTCAGCACCTCATCGAGATGGGCTCAGGATCGTTTAAAGCACTCGACAGGAACCCCAACGATACCGCCGCTATCCTGTACACCGGCGGTACAACAGGCATTCCAAAGGGTGCCATGCTGACCCACGAAGGCATCAATTTCTCCAGTTACAGCACTGTCTACTATGAAAGGTCCACCGAGAAGGACCTTGCCCTCTGCTTTTTACCCTTTAACCATGTTTTTGGCCAGATGCATATCATGAATGCCACTATCCTGAGCGCCGGATGCCTTGAGCTTTTGCCCTCATTTGACATGGGGCGGGTTCTTGAAGTAATAGATGCCGGCTTAGTAACGAAACTCTTTGCCGTACCTACTGTCTATGCACGCTTCCTTACGCTGGAACGACTTGAAGAAATGATGCGGAACGTCCGTTATTGTTTCTCGGCAGCAGCGAGCCTGCCGACAGAGATTGTGCGTAGGTGGAAGGAGCGTACCGGCCTCAACATCTGTGAAGGCTACGGGCTGACTGAGTCCGCTTCCGCTGTGACTTATAATCACTATTATCGGCACGTAGTCGGATCCATCGGAACGACGGTACCTGGCGTAGAAGTCCAGATCAGGGATACGTCAGGAAACATACTGGAACGAGGTCAGCAAGGTGAGATCTGCATTCAGGGCCACAATATCATGAGAGGGTATCTCGATAATCCGGAGGCGACCGCTGATGCTTTTTGGCGTTTGGACACTAAGCTGAAAAGGCATGAAGATGGTTGGTTTAGGTCCGGTGACTTAGGTTATTTTGATGATGAAGGCTATCTTTACATCATTGACAGACTTAAGGAGTTGATTATTACCGGCGGCGAGAATGTATATCCTCGAGAGGTTGAGGAGGTTATCTACACCAGACCGGAAATTGAGGAATGTGCAGTTGTGGGCCTGCCGGATAAGGAGTGGGGTGAACGGGTTGCAGTATTTCTCTTACCAAAGTCAGGACAAGAAATTGCTTCGGAAGATTTGAAATCATATTTGAAATCCCGTTTATCATCTTTTAAGGTTCCAAAACAGTATATAGTAATGGATGAAATGCCTAAAAGCCCTGCCGGTAAGATTCTCAAGCGTGAATTGAAAAAGAAATTTATCGACGGTAATGGATAGCTTCTCTGCCGGCAACGAGGAAACGTCATGGTTTATGCTTTCTATCTTCTTCCCACCTGTACACCCGATCAGCAAGCTCGCGGAAGAGTGGTGCAAGGAGGTCGATAAGAGGACAGAAGGTTATATTACAGGCAGGTTTGGATAAATAGAGTCATAACGCACCCCAAAAAAGGGTGGCTTGACTGTATTGTTGATTATGAACGAACCGTCTAAATCATTAAGCAAATTTATAAGCCGGAAAAGCCTTTGTGGAACAGTTTTGTCCTTTTGGTCTATCTCGTCTATTTAGCCACGACAAGAAAGACTGAATAGACAGGATAGACGGTATTTTAAGATTAATTTGTGAAGGAAACAGCTTTCTGGCGCATAAAGCCGTGAGGAGTGAGTCGTAAAAAAAGGCGGCGGTCTTTTAGATGACCGCCGCAAGCGAAACTTCAAATCAATTTATTTTTCCTTTTCCATCTTTTTTTCGTAATTGGCACGTACCGCCTTCAGCTCTTCTGGTGTCCGGCAAATCTCTTCTGCCTGAATGGACTGCATATTTTTGAGGATGGCAAATCCATATTTCTCACTGTACATGGTCTCACCCCAGACAACATCTTCCACGACAGAATGATCCTCCTTCCGCATGATCTTCCAGCCTTCAGGGGTTTCCCATGTTAGGGGTTCTCTTTCCACTGCTTTTATAATCTTCTCTGTATTTATCGAGCCCGCACGCTCTATAGCTGCCTTTATGAAATAGACGCCTGCATAGGTCTCTTCAGCCATATAGTCTGGATATTCTTTAAACCTTTCGTAATAGGTTTTAACAAAATTTCGGTTCTTTTCCGTATCCGGTGTGAGGAAAAAGTAGCGAGCTGCCACAAATGTACCTTCAGGGATATCCTTTCCGAGGGGCATGAGTGTCTCCAAAGCTGCTCCATCGGGGAAGGCAAATTTGATATTATCAAAAAGTTTGAACGGGAGGGCCTGTTTGATAAAATTGACTGCATCCATACCCCACAAAGGTGACCAGACTGCATCGGGTTTTGCTTCCACAATTTTTTTAATAAAAGGCGTATAGTCGGACTCCATGAGCTTCGGCCACAACTCGCCCACAATCTCTATGTCTGGTTTCAATTCTTTCAACTTGTCTCTGAAAGCTGCCCATGATTCATGCCCGTAATTGTAATTGGGCCCGATGCACATCCAGCGCTTATAAGGCTTTGAAGCCATATAATATGCCCCTGATCGTGAGTACATCATTGCATTGCTCAGGACACTAAACTGGTAGCGGCTGAACTGGGCGTCTGTCATTGAATTCGCTGCTGCCTGTGTCAATATTAAGATTTTCTTGTTCTCGGTGGCAATTTTTGATACAGTGATTGCTGCACCACTCGAAGTGGGGCCTATAATAAAGTCTACCTTGTCTTCAACTATGTATTTCTTGGTAATCCGAGCCCCTGTTTCAGCGTCCAGCTTGGCATCTTCAAATATGGCTACTACTTTTCTTCCCAGGATACCACCTTTTGCGTTAATTTCATCAACCGCTAACTGAACTGCCTGATTTCCGTGTTTACCATACCCCCCCATCGGTCCAGACATAACAAAGAGAACACCCAATTTGATAGGTTTTCCTGCCGCAAAAGCAGTGCCGAGAACCAAGACTAAAATCATACAAAACACAGTAATTCCAATAGCCCATTTTTTTCCTGACATACTTACCTCCTCTCATCTTCTCAATGAATACACCAAAAATAAAACAGAACAATTGTTACTAACTACTTAAGTATTCCACACCTCCTTTCAGTGATACTTACTTGCTCTTTTCTGTTCAACCTTTTATGTAGGGATTTTCTCTTTATTCTTCCCCAATACAAAATTTTTTGCAATAAAAACTTGGTCGAAGAACCGAATAAGCTGAAAGGCTTAACCCATTATTAGGATTTTCTGAAGCATTTCCTCCAGTTTATCCTCCTCACCCTTATCCGCATATTTGGGCCGCTCGATATCAGGGAACAAATGGAATATACCCTTCATGATGACCTCTGCATGGGGTGGACAGCCTGGCAAATGCGTTCCCATTTCTACATGGTGCTGCTGGCAGATGCCCATGAAGATGTTCGTCTCTTCCGGATTGATCTCACTTTCAATTGCAGGACCGAGAAAGATGTTCACCTTCCTGTCAAAGGGCCTGTCGATTAAAAGCCTATTTGTATCCTTCGGATCAGGTCTCCGTAGTTTGTTCAAGACAAAGTGGAGATACCCCCTGCAGCCGCCACAGGCATGACCGACATGAATGACAATATCCCTGCCACACTCCAAATTTATCTCCGGCTGTTTGAAGGGGCTTGCCACCTCATTGATGGAAGGACCGATGATATTGATTTTCCTGGCGTCTATTGGGCCTAACCCCTGCATATACGCCAGAAGCACAGGCGGGGATGTGGCAGGGTCAAGACCCATGACCCTCATAGCAATAGCATCTACCGCTACGGGGTTCGTTCCTCCGATCAAGAGGTTCATCTTCTTTGGTATGCCTGAGACCGGCCCAAAATCCTCCTGGCCAATAAGTCCATCAATAATAATTAGTTTTGGTTTAATAAGATGATGGATATTGACGAGATTCTGCCAGAGCCCGAAAAAATGGCTCATATATTTTTCAAGTGGCGGGACTGCTCCCTGAAGGCTTTTGACGCTCAGTGAAGCAATTGCAGCAAAATGCGTCTTCAAGACAGGAACATTGATGATTACATCTGCTGTTTCAAGTGTAAGTGGAATCTTCCTTGAAAGCATCCTCTTGCCTCCAGGCACCATCTTCTCCACCTGTTTATCTGTATTCAGGTCAACGAGGCTCACCTTTTTGGGATCAAGGTCGATTAATTTATCATACCCGTAATGGATAAACATCTTCGTTGTTTCGCTACGGTTTATCGATGACCCTTCAGCAATGATCACGCGACCTGCGAGAGGCAAAAGAAGTTCGACAAGTGCTTTCATAACCCGTATATCTGTGACGACCCCTCCCTTGTAAATACCGTCCTTTAACCCATGATCGGCTACGATATTGGGCTTAATCACTACAACCTCTCCTAATTTGACAAACTTCTTCAAACCTCCGAGTTTATGAATCAGATTTTCAAGCCCTTTCTTAATTTCGCTTGCGGTCCCACTCTCAAGGACCCTCTCAATAGCCACCCTTTCCTTTTTCTGGTAAATCATGGCGGGTTTCTTTTCCTCAAGCCTTTCAAAGAGGACAGATGTGCTTAAATCCATCTTGATTAGTGGGAATCCATCTGCAGTAAAGGACCTGGTAGGACGAAAACCATACTCCACCATCCATTGGTATTTTTCTTTATCTGCCTTCAGAACCTCTGCTGCAACAAGGCTTTCCCTTGCTATCAGGGCATCGACCATGCGAGATTCAAGGCCTTTTCCTCTCCATTCCCCCTTTATCAGAATCTCCTCTATGGTGCTCTTCCCCGGATTGTAGATAATCCAGCCCACACCCTTATCATTTTCCTTGACTGTATACTTAATGATATCGGGACTATCCTTCCACTGCCGCCACATCAAAGCTACATAACCAAGGTCAACATCTATGGCTCTATAGTAATTCTGAAAGCACTTCAAAAGGACAGCGGATAACCTCCCCTTCTTCAGCGTTATTCCTGATGCCATTCTATAAACCTCCTTCATTGCTCTGTAACTTTCCTCTCAATAAGATTATCATAAGACGAGGGCTTGCTTAAACAAAAAATGCACTCTTTCATCGTACATTTTCGTTGACAATCAAAAAGGGCTTTCGTTATTATGGAGCAATTGATGTAAAGGAGGGATATATGGCAAAAATCAAAGAGATACCTTTTCAGAAGTTGAGACCCAAAGATTTTATTAATGAAAAGGTAAAAGAAATTTCCAGAACAGTAGGCAATGGTCTTGCGGTCAATGCCTTATCCGGTGGTGTGGATTCATCGGTTGTTACAATGCTCGGCTTCAAGGCATTGGGAGGTAAACTCAAGACATATTTTATAGACAGTGGCCTTATGAGACATGAGGAACCACAATATGTTGTCTCCCTCTTTAAAAAATTGGGTATTCCCGTGGAGCTCATCGATGCAAAGAAACAATTTTTTGATGTATTGAAAGGCATTGAAGACCCTGAGAAGAAGAGAGAGGCAATCACGCATGTATTTTATAAGGAAGTTTTTGGCTCTCTTGTAAAGAAAAGCAGTGCCAGGTTTCTTTTGCAGGGTACAAACTATACAGATATAGAAGAAACAGTGGCAGGTATAAAGAGACAGCATAATATACTGGCACAGCTTGGAATCGACACAAAAGAGGTATATGGATACCATCTGATTGAGCCACTGATAGAACTCAGGAAAAGTGCGATCCGCAAGGTCGGGAAGACCCTCGGCCTGCCTGAGGAGATATATGCAAGACCACCCTTCCCCGGACCTGCTCTTTCTGCAAGG
>Ga0172365_10002382_pt1 | contig 13782 bp, 9 predicted proteins | sample LakKivSesite48cm_FD_114535 | JGI IMG/M metagenome (GOLD analysis project Ga0172365, IMG submission 114535) | Sediment microbial communities from Lake Kivu, Rwanda - Sediment site 48cm | ecosystem: Environmental > Aquatic > Freshwater > Lake > Sediment | place: Rwanda: Western Province, Lake Kivu...
CCGCAGCACCAGCACGCGTTCGATGCCCTGGTAGTCGCGGAGGGTCTCCTCCGCCGCGAGCGGGGACGGGGCCAGCCGGCGCACGGCTTCGGCCTTGCCGGCCGGCAGCTCGAGGAGCACCCGGCCGCCCGGCGCCAGGAAGTCCACGGATTCCGGCAGGATCCTGCGGTAGACGTCCAGGCCGTCCGGCCCGCCCAGCAGGGCCGCCTTCGGCTCGTAGTCGCGGACCTCCGGCGTGAGCGTCTGCCACTCGGCCTCGCTCACGTAGGGCGGGTTCGAGGCCACGAAGTCAAACGCGAGGCCCCGCACCGGCTCGAACAGGTCCCCCTGGAGCAGGCGAAGCCGCTGCGGGCCATCCTGCCCGATGAGGCCGTGGAGCCGCGCGTTCTCTTCGGCCACGCGGATTGCATCGGCCGAGGAATCGACCGCCCAGACCTCCGCGGCGGGGAGGGCCTTTGCGGCGGCGATGGCGATGCAACCGCTGCCGGTGCCGAGGTCCAGCACGCGCGCGGCCGCCATGGTGCGGGCTCGGGCCACGAGCGCCTCGACGAGCAGCTCGGTCTCGGGCCGCGGGATCAGCACCGCCGGCGTCACGCGGAACTCAAACGACATGAACTCGCAGCGGCCGAGGATGTACTGCGTGGGCCGGTGCGCCGCACGCTGCACGATCAGCTCCTTGAAGGCCGCCAGCTTGTCGGCCGGCACCACGTGGTCGAACTGCGTGTAGAGCTTCACGCGGTCCCAGCCCAGCACGTGGGCGAGGAGGACTTCGGCCTCGAGCCGGGGCGATTCGACGCCTTTCTTCTCAAGGAACTGCCTGGTCCACTGGAGCAGGGCCAGGACGGTCCAGCGCTTCTGATCGTGCTGTTCCGAAGCCATCGGAGGCCCCGTCGCGCGGCGGCAGGCGCGTCACACTTCCTTCAGCTTCAGCTCCCTGTCGTACTCGAGGAGCTTCTCGATGAACGGGTCGATCTCGCCCATCATGACGTGATCGAGGTCGTGAAGCGTGAAGTTGATGCGGTGGTCGGTCACCCTGTTCTGAGGGTAGTTGTAGGTGCGGATGCGCTCGGAGCGGTCGCCCGAGCCGATGAGGTTGCGCCGGAGGGCGCTGCGTGCGGCGTCGCGCTCGGTGCGGGCGCGCTCGTAGAGGCGGCTGCGGAGGATGCGCATCGCCTTGGCACGGTTCTTGTGCTGCGACTTCTCGTCCTGGCACGACACCACGATGCCCGTGGGGAAGTGCGTGACGCGCACGGCCGAGTTGAGCTTGTTCACGCTCTGGCCGCCCGGCCCGGACGACCGGAACGTGTCGACCTCGATGTCCTTGTCCTCGATCTGGACGTCGATCTCTTCCGCCTCGGGCAGCACTGCCACGGTGCAGGCGGAGGTGTGGATGCGGCCCCCGGCCTCGGTCTGAGGCACTCGCTGCACGCGGTGGCCGCCGCTCTCGTAGCGCAGGTACTTGAACACGTCTCCCCCGCTGATCGAGAAGATCACCTCCTTGAAGCCCTGCAGCTCCGTCTGGTTGCTCTCCATCATCTCGATCTTCCAGCCGCGCCGCTCCGCGTAGCGCGTGTACATGCGGAACAGGTCGGCCGCAAACAGGCACGCCTCGTCGCCGCCCGTGCCCGCTCGGATCTCGATGATCACGTCGCGGTCCGACTCGCTGTCGCTCTCGATCAGCTCCTTCTGGATTTCGTCGGCGAGCTGGTTGAGGCTGGATTCGGCCTGCGTGATCTCTTCGTGGGCGAGGGTGGTTAGCTCGCGGTCGGCGGCCTTGTCCTTCAAGATCGCCTCGGCCTCGCTGCGGCGTTCCATCAGCCCCGTGAGGCGGCGGTAGCGTTCGGCCTGCTTCTGGAGCCTGCCCCGCTCCTTGATATAGGCGCGGTAGAGCCCCTGGTTGCCGATGACCTCGGGGTTGGCCAGCAGCTTCTCGAGCTCCTCGAACCGCTTGGCCATCGGCTCGAGCTTCTGGATCAGGGACTGTTGTACCATGGCTGAGTAGGGTCGACCGGCGTGCGCGGCCGGCCTCTGAGGGCCGGCGGCAGGCGAGCCGCATCAAGGTTGCGGAGCGCTCAGGCGGCCATCACTTCTTCTCGGGCTTCTCCGGGGCGGGAGCTTCGGGGGCTGGCTTCGGCTCGGCCTTCGTCTCCCCCTCGATCTTCCAGCCGTAGCGTCGCCGGAACTTCTCGACGCGGCCGGCGGTGTCGACGAACTTCTGCTTGCCCGTGAAGAACGGGTGGCACTTCGAGCAGATCGCGACGGCGATGTTCTGCCTCGTCGAGCGGGTGGCAATCCTCTCGCCGCAGCCGCACGTGATGACCGTTTCCTTGTAATCCGGGTGAATCTTCTCTTTCATCTTCGACTACCTCCGGCCGCGGCGGCGTCAAAAGACAGCCGCGGACGCGCTGCGTGGGAGTGGCATCTACATATTATCGGCAAGAACTTTCATTATAGCACGAATCAGCCGGAATGCAAGCAAAAAAGCGGGATCACGGCCCCGGCGCGGTACATCGTGACCCACCCCGCCACACCTTGCGCTGCATCAGCCCAGCAGGCGAGAAGCGCCTTCGCATGGCCCTCCAGGCGATCCGCCGACAGAAGCGGCCGCCGGCCGCGAGCAGGACCATCTCCATCTTGATGTGCGCGCAGTTTTTTGGTATAGTACCTTTCCGATTTCCGGAGACGGAGAGCAGTTGATGAGCGACGTGCTTTCAATCGTGCTGGTCGGGCTGGTCGCGGGCTGGCTCGCGGGGACGATCCTCAAGCGCCGCGGCTTCGGCATCGTGGGCAACCTCGTTGTCGGCATCGTCGGTGCCGTGCTCGGCGGTGCACTGTTCAAGTTCGCCGGGCTGTCGTCGCACGGCACCATGGGCAACATCATCATGGCGACGATCGGGGCCGTCGTCGTGCTGTCGGTCGTGAACATGGTCAACCGCCTCTCGAGCCGGTAGCTTGATCGGAAAGGTGCTGCATGGCCGGTTCAGGATCGCAGGCGGATCGCATCGTGGCGCTCGCGGCGGTGGCCCACCCCGACGACATCGAGTTCATGATGGCGGGCACGCTGCTGCGTCTCAAGGACGCGGGCGCCGAGATCCACATGTGGAACCTCGCCAACGGCTGCTGCGGGACCGCCACGCTCGACAAGGCCGAGATCACGAGGACGCGCTGGCAGGAGGCCCAGGCGTCGGCTCGCGTGGCCGGGGCCGTCATGCACCCGCCCATCGCCGACGACCTCGGGCTGTTCTTCGAGCCGCGGCTGCTCGCGTCGGCCGCGGCCGTCATCCGCGACATCAAGCCAAACATCATGCTGGTGCCCTCCCCGGAGGATTACATGGAGGACCACCAGAATGCCGGCCGGCTGCTCGTCACCGCCGCCTTCGTGCGCGGGATGCGCAACTTCGCCTCCTCCCCCGATCGGCCCCCCTGGGGCGGCGACGTCGTGATCTACCACGCCCTGCCCCACGGCCTGCGCAACATCCTCCGCAAGCTCGTCCGCCCGGGGCTCTACGTAGACGTCGGCCCGGTGCTCGAGCGCAAGCGCACGATGCTCGCACAGCACCGCTCGCAGAAGGACTGGCTCGACGTCAGCCAGGGCCGCAACGCCTACCTGATCGACATGGAGCAGCGCTCCAGGGAGGTCGGCCGGCTGTCCGGCACCTTCGAATTCGCCGAGGGCTGGCGCCGGCACAACCACCCCGGCTTCTCCGCCCGCGACCGCGACCTCCTCGCCGAGCTGCTCCCCGGCTTCTGCCGCGTCGATGAGGACTACGAACGCTCACTCGGTTGAGAGGAGACGCCTCATGGCTCGCCCGATCAGCAAGCTGGCACCCGGATGGTGGGACTACACGACGCTGGACCCCGCCATCCTCCAGGACGCTGCGAAGATCAAGGAGAAGGATTTCCTCCGGCTCTCGCGACCAGGCTTCCAGGTGATCTTCCACGAGACGCTCGAAGACTTCTACCTTGCCGAGGCCCTCGAATACGTGCAGGCGTGGCAGCAGGCCGCCCCCGGCCGGCCCGCGGGCATCTGCGGCCCCATCGGCCCCACCGAGCAGCTCCCGCTGGTCGCCCGCATCGTCAACAGCCTCGGCATCAGCCTGGCCCACGCGCACTTCTGGGGGATGGACGAATGGGTTGAGAACGGCAAGCCCGTGCCGATCACGCACCCGCTGTCGTTCGCCAAGGCCGACATGGACCTCTGCTTCCGGCGCATCGGCCGCAAGCTGCGGATGCCCGAGCAGCACCTTCACTTCCCCACGGGCGACCTCGCGGCCTACACGCGGAGCTTCGACGAAGTCCGCTGCGTGGTGATGCAGGGCGGGCAGGGCGAGATCAAGCACTGGGCCTTCAACGACCCCCTCCGCCGCGAAGGCCGCTGGAAGGCCGAGCCGCCCACGCCTGCGCACTACCGCACGCTCAAGGCGCGCGTGGTCGACCTCCACCCCGTCACCGTGATCCAGAATGCCCGCACCTCCGGCGGAGGCAACGTCGCCATGGTGCCCACCCAGGCTGCCACCGTGGGGGCCTTCGAGACCTGGAAAGCCGAGCACGTCTCCATCTGGCAGGCCGGCATGCACGACAGCCCCTTCGGGATGCGGCTGACCACGCTGATGATCTCGAAGCGCATCGCCGACTCCGCCGTGCCGATGTCGCTGCTCGCCGACCACCCCGACGTGCAGTTCCACTTCTATCGCAAAGGCATCGGAAAGGTCGAGGCCGAGATGCATTGACCTGCGCCTCCGCCCCAGGATACAGACATGCAGCAGAACAATGACGCCGATTACCTCGTGTACAGGGAATCCGAACACCAGGAACTCTGGTATCCCGACGCCGACCTCACCAAGCCCGTGCCGGTGCACATCCCGAGCGCGCTCGGCGTGCTGGGCTACTACGTGTGCGTACGCGTGCCCGAGCCCCGGGCCGACAAGCTTGGGGCCGTCGAGGTGACGGCAAAGATCGGCGGGCTGCGCCCCGACGACCTCCGCCTCAAGGCGGGCCAGGGCGTGACCTGCGAGGACCGCATCCCATCCGAGAGCCCGGGCTACGTCTGGCGGCTGCTCTGCCGGGCGTTCATGTCGCGCGGCGACGGCGTGCTCACATTCACCAACTGGCCCTCCGGCCTCGCCCCCATCGACCTCCTGCTGTGCACTTGGCCGCGCTACGTCTCCAGCGGGCAGGCCGACGACTACCTCGTCTGCCAGGCCGATCCGCTCTGGACGCCCACCGGCGTCCCCCTGGGCGGCATCGGCGGGGGCCGGATCGACATCTGCCGCGACGGCCTCTTCCGCAACTTCAGCGGCAACAACAACCAGGACATGCCCTTCGAGGACCCCGCCGGCATCCCCGGAGCCTGCTTCTGGATCCAGAAAGGCAACAAACGCTACAGCCTCACCTCCAGCACCATGTTTGAGGCTGCACCCTCCCGCAACCTCTCCTTCACCGGCCGCTTCCCACAGGCCCGCCTCGCGGCCAGGAGCATCCTGCCCGGGCTCGACATCACCATCACCGCCACCGGCATGCTCTGCCCGCACGACCTGCGCCGGTCATCCATCCCCGGGATACTGATGCGCTGGCACCTCACCAACCGCGGCAAGAGCCGCCAGGAAATCCAGTGCCTCTTCATCTGGCCCAACCTCATCGGCGAGGGCGGCGGCATCGCACAGCAGGAAACCGACACCGGCAAGGGCGACGGCTACTACTGCTACTGGGAGGAACCCGCCGGCCGGACCGCCACCGAGCTGACCACGGACCTCTACGCGGGCGTCGTCTTCACCGGCGGGGCGAACCTCCACCGCAAGAACTCTTCCGGCAAGCACCTGCTCGCCGTCAAGCGCGGGCCCGGCTCGAACCATGGCGTGCGCCTCGACGACGAGTTCGCCGCCGTGTGGCGCGAGGTTGTCCTCCCCCCCGGCGAAGAGCAGACCGTCGACATGGCCCTCGTGTGGGCGATGCCGCACTGGGTCGACTGCCGCGGCGCCGACCGCGGCCACTACTGGCAGAACCACTTCATCGGCGCAGAGGAGATGGTCCACGAGGTGCTGTCGAACGCCGACGAGATCTTCCGCGACGCGGGCGCCCTCGCCGCGCTGTTCGACAGGACGACCCTGCCCGGGTGGCTCAAGGCGAGGATGTCCAACTGCAACTACCCGCTGGTCACCAACAGCGTGCACGTCCGCGACGGGCGCTTCAGCATCAACGAAGGTCCCACCGAGATGTCCGGCTGCTACGGCACCATCGACCAGCGCCTCGGCGCCCACCCCGCGGCGCACCTGCTGTTCCCCGAGCTCAACGCGAGGGAACTGTCGCAGTTCGCCGCCATCCAGACCCCCAACGGCGGCATCGCGCACGACTTCGGCTGCGGCTGGCTCGAGGCCGGCCCCAGCGACCAGCCCTGGCCCGACATCCCCTGCTCGTTCATCATCCAGTGCGCCAGGCACGCATGGAGCACCGGCGACGGCGACTTCGACGAGCGGATGTGGCCCAATGCCCGCAAGGCCCTCCTCCGCGTGGCCGAGTGGGCCGACGCCGGCGGCGGCATCCCCCAGGTCGGCCACGGCCTGGGCACGAGCTACGACGGCTACCACTACGACGGCACCACCCCCTACCTCGCCACGCTCTGGCTGGCCTCGCTCGCCATCGCCGAAAAATGGGCCCGGCTCAAGGGCGACGCCGACCTCCCCCCGCGCATCGAGCGCTGGCGCACCGCCGCGATGGACCGCCTGGAGGCCGACCTCTGGAACGGCAGCTTCTACCGCACCTGCGGCAGCCCCAACGGCCCCCGCCGCGACACCTGCTTCGCCGGCATGCTCGCCGGGCAGGTCTTCTGCAGGATGCTCGCCGGCCGCGACGTGCTCCCGCCCGACAGGCTGGCGGCGTGCGTCGACGCGCTGATGCGCCTCAACGGCAGCGACCGCTTCGGCGTGCCGCCGGACGAAGCGGCGCCCGACGGCGACGCTGCCGTCGAGTTCGGCTGGCTGCCCTACGTCGAAGCGTTCGCCGTCACCGCCGCAGCCACGCTCCGCCACCCGCGCGCACTGCCCCTGTGGCGCAAGATGATCGAGGCCGTCAACCAGGACGGCCGGCGCCTCTGCGACACGCGCCTGATGTACCGCCCCATCACCGGCGAACCCTCGTGGGGCGCCTACTACATGACCGCGCCCGCCAGTTGGCTGGTCTACGACGCGCTCCTCGACTTCTTCTACAGCCCGGCCGACGGCGTGCTGCGGCTGAACCCGCAGCTTCCCGGCACCGCGGCCGTCGTCCATCCGCTCTGGTGGGGCATCGCCGAAACGCATGGCAGTTCGATCACGCTGCGGATCGACAGCGTGTTCTCGCGCAACAGCGTCGCGATCCGCGCCGTGGAGCTGCCCAACAGCGACGCCCGCGCGGCCGACCGCTATGTGCGTCTCGAGCTGCCTGAGCCGGTGCAGGTGAAACCCGGGGCGAGCGTGACGTGGCAGACCCGCTGAGCACCACGCTGCCCGGGCGCGACAGGCGCCTCCGCCGGGCCATCGGCGACAGCGGCTGGTCAGGCTCGCCTGAAGCCCTGCCGGCGTGGCGTCAGTCGGTCTCGATGCCTCCGGGTGCGGCCACGCCGCGGCGCTCGAGGAGCGAGCCGTCCTGCCGGTGAAGATCAACGATGGCCTTGAGGTAGTTTACGATCGCGCGGATCTCGGCGATGCGGCTCGCCACGAGATCGCGTTGCGCCTGTGCGACGAGCAGGGACGTGGACTTGCCCACGCGGAATTTCTCGGTCTCGGAGCGCAGCTTCTCCTCCTGCAGCGCCCGCGTCGCGGCGGTCGCGGCGATCTGCTCCTTCGCGCGGTTCGCCTCGATGTAGACCAGCCGCACGTCCAGCTCGACCAGTTGCTCGAGGTTGGCGACGGCCTCGTTCGAGCGGCTGAGGCTGAGCGTGGCCCGCCGGTTGCGGGCCTTCGCATCCCTGTTGCCGAAGGGATACTCGAGGCTCACCCCCGCGAGGGCGTCGTAGTGCGGCCCGCCGACGTCTTCCACGGAGTCGAAGAACGACCTGGCGTAGCCCGTCTTGCCGAGGGTGATGAAGAGGTCCATCCGGGGCAGAAGCCCGTTCTTCGTCTTGACGATCTCGAGCTCGCCGCGCTTCACGCCCACGCGCGCCTCGTTGAGGTCGGGGCGGCGCTGCAGCGCCAGCTCCACGTGCGCCTCGACCGCGTCCGGCTCCGCCTCGGGAACCGCGGGATGGTCCTTGAGAACGACCTCGCGCTCCCAGGAACCGGGCGCCGTCTCGTTGGTCAGGCGCAGCAGGCGCAGCCGGTTGCTGGCGAGGGCGCTGCGGGCGTTGATCAGGTCCTCCTTGCGCAGCGCGACCTCGGCCTTCGCGGCCGCAAGCTCGCTCTCGGCGACGTTGCCGAGACGGATGCGCTCCTCGACTTCCCGCTGCTGCTGCTCGGCAAGCTCCAGCGACTGCTCGAAGATCTCGATCTGGCGCCCCGCGAGGGCATAGTCCCAATAAGCCAGCTCCGCCTCGGCGGCCAGCGCCTCCGCGAAACCGTGCAGCTCGTACTTGGAGGCCAGCGTGTCGAGTTCCGCCTGCCGCAGCGATGCCGTGTTGACACTCACGCCGCGGCCTCGCAGCAGCGCCTGCGTCACGGTGAGGCCCAGGCGCGAGGCGGTGGTGCGGTCGTCGTCGATGGTGGACGTGGCGGACTCCGCCTCGGCCCCGACCTCGATGGTGGTGCCGGTAGGCAGGCGCTTGCGCACCCCGGCCGAGCCGCCGGTTGCGGTCGAGCTGTAGGAGCCGTCGCCCGACCCGCCGGGCGTTCGATGGTCCCGCGCGGCCTCTTCCGTCAGCCGCCCCGTGAGCGTCGGGTCGAAGAACGCCCGCTCCTGGTCCTCGAAGGTCTGCACGATCTCGGGATTGTGGCGCTGGACCGCGAGGGCGCGGTTGTTCTCGAGGGCCCTCAGCACGGCCTCTTCCACCGTGAGCTCGAGGGGCCGGTCGCTGGGCGCCGGCCGCTGGCCTGCCCGACGAGCAGGCGGGCGTGCTTCGGGGCGGGGGGCCTCCGGCGCCGCTTGCCGGAAGATCGCGGCCGGGTCGCTCTGCGCCCGCGGGGCGCACCCCGCCGGCAGCACCCCGGCCATCGGAATGGCCGCGATGATCAGCAGCCGCGAGGGGAAGATCCGTGGAGAACGTCTGGTCTTCATCGGGCTGCCTCCCCGGCGGCGTCTGAGGAGCCTTCGTGTTTCTCCTTCGCGGGCAGCCAGCCCTCGAAGAGCGAGTAGACTACCGGCACGACGACGAGCGTGATCAGAGCCGCGCTGCCGAGCCCGCCGATCACGGTCCGCGCCAGGGGGGCCTGGGCCTCGCCTCCCTCGCCGAAGCCGATGGCGAGCGGCAGAAGCCCCAGCATCGTGGTCAGCGCCGTCATGAGGATCGGCCGCAGCCGCCTCCGTCCGGCCTCCTCGATCGCCTCGCGCAGCCCCATCCCGTCGCGGCGCCGGAGGAGGTTGATGTGGTCGACGAGCAGGATGGCGTTGTTGACCACGATCCCGCCCAGCATGATGCAGCCGATGAACGACTGCACGTTGAACGTGGTGCCGGTGAGGAACAGCACGAGGATCACGCCGATGGCGGCGAGGGGGACCGAGAACATCACGACGAACGGGTCGCGCAGCGACTCGTACTGGCAGGCCATCACCATGTAGACCAGCACGAGGGAGAGGCCCAGCCCCAGCAGCAGTTCCATGAACGACTTCTGCTGCTCCTCGTAATCGCCCGACACCGACACGGTGAAGTCGCGCGGCAGGGGGATCGTGCGGATGCGCTCGATGAGGTCGCCGATGACGTCCCCCATCGGGCGGTCGCTGATGTCGGACGAGACCGTGATGACGCGCTCCTGGTCCTTGCGCTCGATAGTGACGGGGCCGGTCCGGGGCCGAAGCTCCACGACGTTGCGGAGCGTGACGGCCTCCCCCTCGGTGTTGGTGATGGTGAGGTCGAGAATATCGTCGAGGCTCATCCGCTCGACGTCCTGGAGCCGCACGCGGATGCTGTACTCGTTGCCCGCCTCGCGGAAGTCGCCGGCGCTCGTGCCCGCGAGGGCCGTGTGCAGCGTGTTTGCCACCTGCGAGACGGAGAGCCTGAGATCGGCGGCCTTCTGCCGGTCGATGACGATCATCTGCTCGGGGCTTCCCGACAGCCGGCTCACGCGGACGTCGGTGACGCCCCTCACCTGCTCCATCTCCTTCCTGACGCGCGCGGCGAGGGCATCGGCGGTGTCGAGGTCGTGCCCGCGCACGTCGACCGACAGGCGGTCGCTCACGCCCGATGCCCTTCGCATCATGGAGTTGTAGAGCCCCTGCCCGGCACGCGTGCGGATCGTCACCCCCGGCATCCCCGCGAGCCGCTTGCGAAGATCGGCGGCCACCTGCTCGCTGGACCGCTTCCTCCCGGCCTGCGGCACGAGCGAGAGCTGGATGTCGCCCCGGTGCGCCCCGACTCTCCCCCAGCGCCCCCCGCCGACGCTCGACACCATGTTCTTCCGCTCGGGCACCTCGTCGCGCACGATCGTCTCGATCGTCCGGAACACCCGGTCAAACACGTCGATCCGCGTGCCTACCTCCATCTCGGCCTCGACGCGGACCTCTCCCTCGTCGGTAGCCGGCATGTACTCGACGCCCACCATCGGCACCAGCGCCAGGCTGCCGCCCAGCAGCAGGAGCGCCCCGATCACGGTGATCACCCGGTGCCGCAGGGCCAGGTGCAGCAGGTTGCGATAGCCGTTCTCCAGCGACGTGAGGAACGCCTCGATGGGCTTGAGGAGGGGCCCGAACAGCGAATGGCGCCGCCGGACCTCGCCGGTGAGGATCCTCGCCGACAGCATCGGCACGAGCGTCATCGCCACCGCCATCGAGCACATCAGCGCGAAGCTGATGATGATTGCGAGCTGCTTGAACATCACGCCCGTCATGCCGCGGACGAACACCAGCGGCAGGAAGACGGCCACCGTGGTCAGCGTGCTGGCGACGATCGCCGCCATCACCTCCTCGCTCCCCTGCTCCGCGGCGCGGATCCGGTCCATCCCGCCCTCGCGCAGCCGGTAGATGTTCTCCAGCACCACGATCGCGTTGTCCACGAGCATCCCGATGCCCAGCGCCAAGCCCCCCATCGTCATCAGGTTCAGCGTGAAGCCGCTGAAATACATCATGGTGAACGAGGCGATGATCGAAATGGGGATCGCCGTTGCGATGACGGCGGTGCTGCGGATGTTGCGCAGGAAGAAGAGCAGCACCAGCACCGCGAGGCCGCCGCCGTAGATCGCCGAGGAGCTGACGTTCGACAGCGAGCGCTGGATGTAGTCCGACGTGTCCACGATCGACACGATGCGTATCTGCGGGATGTCCCGGTTGATCCTGTCGATCTCCTCGAGGGCCAGCCTGGCCACCTCGACGGTGTTGGTGCCGGACTGCTTGCGGATGGCCATGCGCACGCCGGGCTCGCCGTTGATGCGGACGATCTGCCGCACCTTGGTCCAGGAGTCGCTCACCGTGGCGACGTCCCTCACGCGGACGGGCACTCCGTCGCGTTTCGCGATCACGGTGGCGCCGATCTCGTCGAGCGAGAGGAACTCGCCCGGCACGCGGATGGTCAGTTCATACCTCCCTTGGTCGATCTCGCCCGCGGGGAGGTTGAGGTTGGCGCCCTGGATCTGCGCCATCACCTGGTCGAGCGAGAGCCCGCACGCCTTGAGCTGGTCCGGGCGGACGTCCACGTGGATCTCGCGCTCCAGCCCGCCCCACACGTCGAGGCCGGCCACGCCGGGCACGCGCTCGATCCTGTACTTCACCTGGTCGTCCACCATCCGCCGCAGCTCGACGGGATCGATGGTGCTCGATGCCCCGAGCACGAGGATCGGGAAGCTCGCGAGGTCGAACTTCCACAGCGTCGGCCGGGTGGCGTCTTCCGGCAGGCGGCCGATCACGCGGTCGAGCCGGTCGCGAATGTCGTTGGCCGCATCCGCGAGGTCGGTGCCCCACGCGAACGTGACGCGCACGCTGCCGTTCCCCTCGCTGGAGACGGAGGAGATCTCCTCCACGCCCGGGACGGCGCTGAGGGCTTCCTCGATGGGGCGCGTGACCAGTTCCTCCATCTCCTCGGGGCTGGCGTTCTCGTAGCTCGAGCCGACGGACAGCGTGGGGAGGGTGACGTCGGGCATGAAGTCGATCGGCAGGCGCATCAGCGCGATCACGCCGAGTATGATGACGATCAGCACGACCATCGTCGTGAAGACGGGCCGGTGGATCGCGGAATGGGAAAGGCTCATCTCGCGCCCTCCCTCGCCGGCACGGCGGCCGGCTCGTCCTGCTTGCGCTCGGGCTGCTTCGCTTCAGGCAGGCTGATGGCCGCGCCGTCTTCCAGCAGGGGCTGCCCGAGCGTCACGACCAGCAGGGGCTTGGCAGGGTCGACTACGGCCGTTTCGCCGCCGGCCGATTTCAGCTCGGCGAGGTCGCCGTCGATGATGCCGGTCTCGATGGGCACGAACCGCGCCGTCTTGCTGGCGGGATCCGCAACGAAGACCCCTCGGCGCCCGTCGCGCCACACGATGCCGTCGACGGGCACGACGACTGCCTCAGGCCGCGCGGCGAACTCGATGCTCGCCCAGATGAACATCCCCGGCTTGAGAAGCCGGTCCGGGTTGGGCACCTCGATCTCGATGCGGGCCTGCCGCGAGGCCTCCCGAAGGATCGGGGCCACGCGGGTCACGGCCCCCGTGAAAGCCTGCCCGGGGTAGGCGTCGGTGACGATCGACACCGCCTGCTTGGGCTTGATCTTCGTGTAGTCGCGCTCCGTCACGTGGATGAGCGCCTTCAGCGTGTCGATGTCGACCACCAGCACGATCGGGTCGTTGGCCCGCAGCGTGGCGCCCTCGTCGACGAACCGCTCGGCGATCAGCCGGCTGCCGGAGCCGCCTTCCTGCCACGACGCCTGCACCTGCGTGTAGGAGAGCCGCACCTTCGCGACCTCGAGGGAGGCTTCCCTCTGCCGCACCTGCGCCTGCGCCACGAGGTGCTTGGCCTCCGCCGCCTTGAAGCGCGCCTGCGACTCGTCGAGCTCGGACTCCGAGGATATCTTCTTCTCCCGCAGGGCCGCGTCGCGCTCGTACTGCCGCGACGCCAGGTCGAGGTTGCTGCGGCACTCCGCCACGCTGGCTTTCGCCACCTCGAGTTCGGCGCGAGCCTGGTCCACCTGCTGGGCATACTCCTCGTCGTCGAGCACCGCCACGAGCTTGCCGGGCTCCACGCTGTCGCCGACGTCAACGAGGATCCGCTTGAGCCGGCCGGCGATCTTCGGGGCGACGATGAACTGCGAGTTGGCCGAGAGCGCACCCGTGAAGCGGCCGACGTCGCGGATCGACGCGACGCGCAGCGGCGCCGCCTCCACCGGCGTGGGGAGGGCCTTCCGCTCCGGAGGACCTTCCGCCCCCGTCGCCTTCCGGTAGATCTGCCACCCCAACGCGCCCAGGATGCCCAGGGCAACAACAATCGCTACTACCTTCTTCACGGTCTGCTCCTGTTCAATCGTGCACGGGCGGCAAGCCCCCGGCCTTCCCTGCCGCGCCCAGCGCCCCATTGCAGAAGAGGTCGATCAGCAGTTCGAGCCTCTTGTCGTCATCCGATGCTTCGGCAAGCTCGCAGGCGCGTGTCCTTAGCATCCCCAGCAGGAACTGCGCGAGGATGTCCGGACGGGCGTCGCAGCTTATTCGGCCCGACACCATGCCGCGGGCGAGGATGCCCGCGAGGGCC
>Ga0172365_10002383_pt1 | contig 13781 bp, 17 predicted proteins | sample LakKivSesite48cm_FD_114535 | JGI IMG/M metagenome (GOLD analysis project Ga0172365, IMG submission 114535) | Sediment microbial communities from Lake Kivu, Rwanda - Sediment site 48cm | ecosystem: Environmental > Aquatic > Freshwater > Lake > Sediment | place: Rwanda: Western Province, Lake...
GAAGTCGATGGGTTCCCTTTCCATTTCCTTCTCCCGACGGTGTGATTCTCACCGGAACACGGCCGGCCTGTTGCAGGACATCCCAATGCCGAATTTGCGGATTTTTGTAGCTGACCCCCAGCCTTCCCGAGGTGGGAATGCGGCGCGTCGCCAGACCATAAGCTGCGCTTGCGCAGCGGCGATAGCGACAGATCGTTGCGAAGCAACGATCGAGAGCGTCTCCCGCGAAAGATCGAGAGACCATCCAGCATGGCCTGCTGCCAGCCAGTGTCCCTCGCCTTCACCCAGACTGTTGCTGACGTGCATCTTCCCGAATTTGCGGATTTTTGTAGCTGACCCCCAGCCTTCCCCCCCTTGCCAGTCCGGAGTCTTCTTCATCAGGGTAGACCTCGGCGGCTCCCCTCGGGCGGGCAGAGTCGCAATGCTGAGGTAGGTGCCCCGATGGCCAGAGGCATCAAGGCTTGTGTGAAGTTGCGCGGCGCGTTGCCAGCGGCCCTTCCCCTTCTTGCGCTCATCATGTCCTCGTGCGGAAGGGAGATCGCGGAGACGAGGCCCCCCGTCACGCCCGCGACGACCGGCGCCATCCTCGGCGAGGTCTCGTACCCCAGCGAGTACCTCCCTGCCCAGCGGATAGTTGCCTACGATGCGGACACGATGCACCCGGTGAGATCCATAGACACCGGGTACGGACAGTCCGACTATATGCTGGTCCTCCCACCGGGCAGCTACTGCATCATCAGTTACTCGCTCGATCCGGGTCACGAGGAGCTCGCCGGTGCCTACTCCAACTGCGCGGCCGCGGGTTGCGTCTACGGAAACGACGACCACTCCCTGATCACCGTCACGGTGGAGGCGGGCGACACCCTCGGCGGGATCGATCCTGCGGACTGGTACGCCCCCATGGGGACCTATCCGGAAAGGCCGTGACCCGATGAGCTCGGTGCCCGCCCTCCTGCTCCCGCTGTTCCTCCTCCTGCAGTGCGCGATCGGCTCGGGCATGCCCAATGCAGGCGGTGGTCCCGCATCCTCGCAGCCCGTGGTCCTCGTCGCCGTCGACTCCCTGACCATCCGTGCGCGACCGGATGCGAACGATCCACGATGGGCCGCTCTCGCTCCGGGCGACAGCGTTGAGGTGACGGCAGTGACGCGGGACGGCTGGCTGGGCTTCGACCCGGGCGTCGCCCAGGCGGGCAACTCTGGCAGCTTCAGGTACCGCTGGATCGAGCCCGGAGGCGCGTACCACGTGCGGGGAGTCCTCCCGGCCCTCGAGGTGGTGTGGGGCCCCGCATCGGGTGTCGCCTACGCGATGACCTTCAATCCGGTCCCGATCCACCCCGAGCCCGACTCCCTCTCCAAAGTCGTCGATACTCTGCCCGGCAACTCGGCGGCGGCCATCGACTCGATGGTCCCCGGCTGGTACCGTGTGGATCCCGCCCAAGGCCCCTCGTCCGGCACGGCTCCTGGCTGGGCCAACGCCGACGACGTGTCGATCAGCGGCGACATGCCGCAGGAAACCGCACCGGAGGGCGACTAGGCCATCGGGCTCCGGGCGCCCCATGTGACCCTGCCGTGGCTGGATATCAGGCGAAGAAGATCATGCCGCTGACGAGGACGGCTCCTCCGGAGACCCGAACGGTCCCCGTGGCGTCCAACTCCGCGGGACCGGGGAACGGGCCTACGGTAGCCAAGATGAACGTGGCCTTCTGCCTGCAGCCGCCCATCACCGACGAGAATCTGACATTGTACTGCGTGCCGATGCGCCGGTCCCTGGCCGGGGGCTCGACGGAGCCGACGCCCGCTCTCTCGCGGACCTCGCCCACCGGGGTAGTGCAGGCGTGGTCCACGACCAGGCCGAAGTTGTCCTCGCCGCCCTGGAAGGTCACCTCGTAGCGCATGCAGAGCCTGCACTTCCTGCCCTGCCGCACCACGGCCCCCAGTCTCCATTCGGAGCCTTCGAATGCCTCGGTCGTGGCCAGAGGATGGGAAATCCGCCTCATGGCCAGGAAGACGAAAGTCAGCGTCGGCACCATGGTCAGCGCCATGATGATCAGGACGAGCACTTCCCTGGGCATGGATCCCTCCCGAGGTTACATAGTCTTTTCGGATCATTGCCACGGAACCTCGTCGGTGGGTAGAGCCCGGGAACCAGGCCGAGCCTTGCCCGTGATGCCCGCATGTCGAATCTTAGCCCAGGACAGCACGTCGGGGCTGCCTCAGGGGGTGGGATGAGAACCTGTCTCGCGATTCTGCCAGCGCTGTTCGCGATCGCCCGGGCGGACCAGGTTCTCTGGAGCTATCCGCTGACCGAGCTTCCCCCGGGATGGACGGTCACGGAGGGGGTCTGGAGTTTCGAGGCCGACGGGGCGCACTCCGACGCATACGTCGAAGCATTCCAGATCGACTGGAACGTGCTGTTCTCCGACACCCTTGTCCTGCCGCCGGGAACTGACTCGATCAGCATCTCCGCTTCGCAGTACAGTGTGACATGGGAGACGGACGCCACCAGCACATTCTCCTTCAACCGCATGGTGCTGTTGATAAACGGCGTGGGCGGCATCTACTGGAACGTCTCCGGCAATGTGACCAGCTCGGACCCGATCTTCGTGGTTCCCCTGGCGGCGGCTGGGGACACCGTCGTCGTCCAGCTCGTCTGCGGCGCTTCCAGCTATCCCGACCCGCCCCTGCCTCCGCCCGGTCAGCCCCAGGCCACTGCCGATCTGCACATCTGGGACTTCGTGGTCACAGCCTACGGCAACCTCGGTCTGGATCAGGCGACCTGGGGAGCGATCAAGCAGGAAGGGTCGGATCTCTAAGGGGACTCCTTCCACCTCAGCGCCCGAAGGGGCAGGCCGAAGAAGCCATTCTGCCCGACGGTGCAGATCCCGACGCAGCCCAGCCAGGCCTGGATGACCAGGTCATGGGTGTCGAGGATGCCGGGCTCCCCCCTGTCCTCCAGGTAGATCGACACCTGGCTACCGAAGTGCAGCAGGTCGCCTTCCCGCAGTGCGCCCTCCCCTATCTGGACAGGGTGCCCTCCTGAGTCCCGATAGACCCAGAGGCTGTCCTGGAACACCGGGAAGTACAGCCCGGGAGCGACCCGCTCCAGATAGCGCATGATGCCCGCCGGCCCCAGGTAGTCCACATCCATGCCCATGCGCCTGGCGCCGTACACGGCAAGGCCTGCGCAGTCGAATCCCATGCGCTCGTCCGCCTGCCGGTACCCGCCGGCGGTCCTGCCCGGCGCCATCAGGAAGGGCGCCCCAAGCACCTCCATCAGGTATCCTGCATAGGTGTCGCCCGGCCTGACACAAACCTGCACGATGCTCGGGAACTCCCGCTGGAGCGGCTCGGCAGAGACGAGGCTGTCCGCCAAGCTGGCCCCAGTGTCCGCCGCCATGATGTAGAACAGGCCGGGCCCGGCGGGAAGGGGTGCCTGCCCTGCGACGAACCGCAGCGTGCAGGCCTCGATCTGGAGAGGCTCCACGCAGTACGTGAGAGCGTCGGTCCTCAGCCCGCTCGGGCTCCGGCTGACATCGCGGATCGATCTGGGCACCGGCGTGACGAGGAGCCACTGTACGGATGCTGGTGCGGTGATCTCGACGCTGTCACCTGTCAGGGCAAGGCAGGTCCGCCCATCCTGGGCGACCCCGTTCAGGTCTGTCCGCAGTGTCACCGCGGCAAGGACTGACGGCAACAGGAGCAGGGCGGTCAGTCGGGGTAGAGCCAGCTTCTCAGGTCCTCTCTGTCGTAGCCTACGACGACGAGCTCCGTGGCGCACAAGTCGGAGTACGCCGTGCCGGGGTAGACATCCCGCACCTCGATGCGGATCCTCCGCACAGGCTCTCCCGGATCGGCCGTAACGAAGAGGGGCTGCATCTGCGCGGCGTAGTTGCTCGAATCGATGTGCCTCCACTGCATGTCGTCGAGCTCCACCACCTGGTCGACCAGGATGGAGTCCGAGCCGTAGGCATATGGATTGTCCGGATCGTTCTCGAGGATCAGCATCAGCGACCTGATCCGGGAGTTGGCCCCGTAGGCCTCCTCGCTCTTCATGTAGCCGTCGATCAGGAAGATGGCCCCGACCAGGCTGGAGTCCAGGTCGACCTCGATCCAGGATCCTACGCCGCTGCCGGTGTCGCCCTCGCACCAGGCGGTGTTCATGTCCCCGTCCAGGAGGTTCTCCGGCCCGTATGTGCAGCCGCCCTGGGGCGCAAGGCTGGAGGAGGCTCTGATCGCATCGATGTCCTCCGTCTTGAATCGGAAGTCAGCGATGAACTGCAACAGCTTCCAGCTGTACATCCCGTACTCGAAGTGCAGGGGCGCCGCATTGCGCAGGTCGACATCGGTGCCCGACCAGCCGTAGACGGTCGGGCTGATCCACCCGCCCCGGGCCGGCAGGTCATCGATCCTCCCGTACACCCCGAGGAGCATCGAGAAGTCGATGCTCCAGCTGAAGCGGCCGACCGTACCGCCTCCCCAGCCGCCCGCGGGATCCAGTCTGTAGGCGAACTGCATGGGGCTGCAGTCCGGCAGCCAGCTCTTGCTGTACCAGGAGTCCTCGAAGAAGGGCTTGAACCTATAACTGACGCGGAGTGTGTCCACGCTTCCCGATGCGAGCTCGAGGGTCGAGGCGAACCAGCTGGTCTGAACGGGCTCCGGATAGCCGTCGAGCACTATGCCCGCGGAGTCCGCCGTGCCGAACCTGCGGAGCGGCAGGTCCTCCCCGTCGAGCAGAACTGTGAACCCGGCGACCTCTGTCGAGTCGAGGTCGTCCTCCTCGGTCCAGGAGAGGTCCGTGTAGGTCGTCACGAAGTCCACCGGGAAGGCGAAATCGACCCTGAGTGCGTGGCCGGTGTTCCGGAGGACGTAGGTGACCTCGACATCCACGAAGTTGCCGTCGACGACGAACGACAGATCCTCGGAGAGCAGATCCACCCTCTCGACCCGTGTGAACTGCGGCCCTCCTGCAGAGATCACGCGCGACCCGTCGTACGGGCCGCCGTTCGCCAGCGCCGCACCGGTCAGGACTGCGCCGGCCAGGATCACGATGACGAAGCGGTTCATATGCCTCCCCCAGTCGAATCCCCTGCGAATATCTGCGGTCGGCGCCCTGCACCCAATGCGGCGCGGGTCTCGACCGAGATGCGGATTGACCCGAAATCCGCCCTTGCCGATGATGCGGGCATCACTCGAGCCAATCCGGGCACAGCCCTATGCGGAAGGTGCGCCATGCCGAGCTGTCCCAAGTGCGGTGCCGACATCGAGCCCGGAGCCGGGAACTGCAGTTACTGCGGCTCCCGGGTCGAGCAGGCCGTCCCCCCTCAACCGCACTACTACCGACAGCCGGCACAGCAGTACCAGCCCCCCAGCCAGCAGCCTTACGGTCCCCCGGCCCCGCACATCAAGAACTGGCTGGTCGAGTCGATCCTGATCACGGTACTGTGCTGCATGCCACTGGGCATAGGCGGCATCATCAACGCCACGAGGGTCGACAAGCTGGCTGCGGCGGGAGACATCACGGGAGCGCAGAGGGCGGCCTCGAACGCAAGGGGATTCGTCATTGCAGGCGTCATCCTGGGATTCATCACGATCGTATTCTGGGTGATGGCCCAGGTCGGCATCAGGCGCTAGGGAGCCGGCCGCGGCAGGCATGGCTTCCCGCCCGAGGCTCTGGGCCGCTGCAGTGCTCGTATCCCTGGCCGCATCGGGCCTTCTGGCAGCCAGCTCTCCGATGGGATCCGGCAGATGGTTGCCCGCGTGTCCGTTCCATGCGCTCACCGGGCTCTACTGCCCTGGCTGCGGCTCGCTGAGGGCACTGCGCCATCTCCTGCACGGCGAGGTCCTTCAGTCCCTGCAGTGCAACTTCCTGCTGGTGCCTGTCCTCGTCCTGGTTGCAGTTTATGAAGTGAGCGTACTGCTCGATCCGGCAAGAGCCGTCCCGAGGGCCGGCGGGAAGGCCTCGAGGTTCATCGCCGTCGCTTTCCTCGTCGCCATGACGGCGTTCACCGTGATGAGGAACCTGCCACTGCACTTGTTCGATGTGCTGAGGCCCTGAGCCGGGCGGCTACCTGGCCTCCGGATCCTCCTGCATTAGACCGAACTCGTTGTCGTCGAGGTCCTTGCAGTATGCCAGCCAGCCCACTCCCCGGATGGGCATCTTCGGGGAGGTCACGATCGCCCCCGCGGCCGCGGCCTTCGCCAGACTCTCGTCCAGCGAAGCCACTTCGACGGTACAGACGAACGCGTTTGCGTCCTGTCCCGACGCGGGCACGGGCCCCCTCCTGAAGACGAGCCCGCCGTTGATGCCGCACCCCTCGCCGGTCGTGACGTTCCAGTAGCGGTACTCGTCGGGCATCTCCACGCCGGGGATCTTCCACTCGCTGATCTCCCAGCCGAACACCTCGCTGTAGAACTTCGCCGCCCTCTCGGGATCGGCCGAATGGATCTCGAAGTGGATCACCCGGTTCATCGCAGCCTCCCGCGAGCCCCTGTTCCTCGCACCTTCCTCAACTCCTCGAGACCATGGAGATGCAGCCGGTAGGGCAGGTCGGGACGCACAGCCCGCAGCCGAAGCATCGATCCCGTTCTACCGCGAGCTCGCCGTCCTCTGCTGTCCTGCGGGCCCCAAAATGGCAGGCCGGAAGGCACGCCCCGCAGTTCGTGCACCCCGTCGTGTCCGTCTGCTCGATCATCGCGCCCTTGTCGCAATGCTCGTTCTGGTCGGCGAAATAGCCGCAGCAGTCGTCGCAGCAGAAGCAGATGCCCGCGGTGCCCTTTCTGTCCTCGGTCCTCCAGGGGCGGCTGATCAGGCGCTTGTCCTCGGCCTCGGCGAAGACTCCCAGTGCCTCCTCCAGGCCTATCGGCCTCGATCCCGAGCCGCTGCCGGGATCTGCCGGGTCGAACGACAGGCACACGTCCAAGCGGGATCTGGCGCAGGAGCCTTTGGCCTCCCTGCAGCCGCAATTGCTCAGGCTGAAGAACTTGCTCGCGCGGATCAGCTCCAGGGCCTTCTCGTGAGTGCAGACATAGTGCACGCACAACTGGTCTTCGCTCATCGCGCCCCTCCAATGCCGATGATCGGTCCGGAATCAGGAATATGCAGAGGGAGAGTCATTACGGCCCTCGGCCGGAGGTCACTCGATCGCGGAGGTGTACTCCTCGCCGGGCTTCAGGATCCTGCCGCCCGTGGGCGTGAGCTTCAGGATACACAGCTTGGGGTCCTCGGGCGAGGACCAGTAGCTGGAGGCGTACCTGGCCGCCTCGTACATCCTCTTCCTCAGAGCCGGATCTGAAGCCTCCTCGGCGAGGCAGTCCAGGCTGACGAAGCCGCTGTGATCCCCGTCGGAGAGGTTGCGGTAGACGAGGCACCTCGGGTTCGCCAGGAGCTGCACGACCTTCGGGGAGCCGGCCTCGGTCAGCATGTACAGCTCCCCGTCGAGCTTCTTCAGCGTCATCGTCCTCATTGCCGGCCGGTTCCCGTTCACCGTGGCCAGCATGACGGGGGAGGAATCCTCGAGCAGAGCCAGTACTTCTTCGAGCTTCATGGGATCCTCCAACGGTCAGGCATGCCCATCTTCTTCGGCCATCGAGGGATCCTGCGGAGTCCCGCAGCAGACCCCTCCGCGTTCCGTCAGCATCCGACGTGCCGGCGCCGGCCTACGAGCGGGCTCCTCCCGATCCGCCGTCGCGCTGAGTCTTGCCCTGGTCGGAGAGCTGCGAGGTGTTCCTGGCGATGTCGACCGCCACGCCCAGGAGCTGCGAGCCAATGCAGAACAGCAAGCCTGCCGCCGCGAGGCAGCCGCCGGCGACGGCATAGGGCGCCGCGACGGCCAGGACCGTGTGGGGATCCCACATATGTGTGATGAAAGAGCCGATGGGATAGCTCAGGACCACGAGGGCCAGGCCTCCCCAGAGCATGATCCTCCCGACTCCGGACCCGATTCGCGAGAGCACCATGGCATGGGAGTATCTCTTCGCAGGGTCGTCTCCCGCCTCGGCGCGTACTCGTGGAGGGCGCGTCCTCCTGGGCTGCTTGGGCTGCTTCGCCGCCGGCCCGTCCTTCTTCCTGGCATCGGCGGCGATCCGCTTCGCCTGGTCCTCCGAGATCGTGTCCTCCGGGACCGACGAGATGCGTCCGCACCGGGGGCAGGTAACGGTGTCCCCGGCGGGAAAGGTCGTACTGATCCACGCACTGCACTTCGGGCAGTTGTAGTACTTCTTCATCAAGATTCCCCTTCTGACAAACCGCGAGTCATCTCGAATCAATCCTCCCAGGCAGGCCCAACATCTTAAGGGGCTTCCCAAGAAGCAACAGGATCATAGCTAATCGCTCAGCGTTCAGGGCTCAGGGGTCACGGTTCGGCGTTCGGGGTTCGAAGTTGGGCACGATCACTGTTAGGCCGTAGCCGTGAAGTCGCAGCACGCTATTCGGACATCACCTGAAATAGGCGCTCCTTCAGCAGCTCTGCGTAATGATCCGCGCCTTCGTCTTCGACAGTATTCTCGTCCCACAGGATCACGCTTACGCAGTAGATCGAGTAGCCATCATCCTGATCCAGCCAGCCCACCCACGCATTCACACTTGGAGCCTCGGAAAGGTGGCCGTGTTTCTGGTAATCGGCAAGGCCATGGAAGGACTGCTCCTGGAAGCAGTCGGCAACCTCATGGCAGCCGGCTTCGTCAAGTCCGGGTATCTCCTTGGTGCAGATGAGCCTGCAGGCAGCAGCCAGAGCGCGTATCGAGGAAACATTGTCATTCCCAGGCGTACGCCGCGCGAGCATGTACCTGCCAACTCTCGCCGTGGAGAACTCAGGATCCATCGCGCGGATTGCCACTGTGCATGCCTCAGGACCGCCGAGCAGGAAGATGATGATGCTTGCAGCAGCATTGTAGGATGCATTGCTTATCTGCGACTCATTTCGTCCCATCATCGTCCCAGCCAGTTCCTCATATGTCATGCCCCAGAGCTCTCTGCGGACCGTCTCTCTGGTCGTTACGTCCATCATGCTCAGAGGATCCCTCGAGCCCTCTTCGTATCGCAGGATGTTGGGCAATCCTTGAGGTATCTCGTCCCACACATCACGGAACTCCAGGTAAGCAGCCAGAAGTATGAAGATCTTAATCGTGCTTGCCGCCGGGCGGATCTCGTCGGCGCCTACGGATATGCTTCCGTATTCGGATGACTCCGCCCAGAAGGCAACCGAAGTGCCTGGATAGTTGGCTAATCGGCAGGCCTCAATCTCTTGAGGCAGGGATGTCAGATCGCTTGGTGGGGTGCCATCGGATGTCCCGAGTACGGCCGCCAAGGGCGAGGTTCCCCCAGCCCAAAGCATGATAGCCGTTGAGATCCCTGCAACAGGGGCAATCACTGCATCAGCCCCCTAGTCCCCCCGTGGGCAATTCGAATGGCGGAAGCCTTGCGCTGGCCAACCCTAGTTGTTGATCACCGGGATGCCATGCTCGCTCTCATAGTCCTGAATGAAGGTGATATTGGCTGACTCCGCATCCGACAACCTTGGATCAGAACTACCTTCACCAGAATAGCCATCCATGTGATCCAGGAAGTAGTCTCGGATCCATCTAACTGCGAACGGTCTGTCGTAGCAGGCATAGATGTAGTTCCGTACAAGCTTGATCTCGCGGTATGAGAGTTGATCCAGATCAGAGTCGCGAAGAAGTCTGTTCCGCGCCGCATTTCCGATGGAGCTGACCATGCTGGGCCGAATAGTATTGACGTAATCCCAGTCGCCCTCGTCGCCTCTGTCGTATTCGCCCTGTTCGAGCTCGAATGAGATCTGGGTCCCGTTGCTGCAATCGAACTGATTGTACCCCAGGACCAGGTCCTGAATGCTGATCGATCCACCATCGACGAAGTCGGGCTGATCAGGATCGTCGTCCCAGATGAGGAACTTGAGATAGGCCTGCTCGCCTTCGGTCAGATCACGCGTCAGTTCCAGATCGCAAGTCGACGACCAGGTCGCTGAGGTCCCGCAGTCCTGCTTGGTGCCCCAGGTCTTCTGCAGATAATCGTTGCCGTAGTTCCTGATGTAGAGCTCTACATAGAGATCCGGGGGGCTGTTCAGATAGTCCCACGCCCTGCCGTCGGCCTTCGTCGAGGGAGCATCGCGGACCGTGACCTCAGAGACCACATACATGCCAGGGCTCAGCGCATAGGCTGCCGCAACAGCTAGCAAGACTGCCAGGATTGATGATTTCACTTGGCCCTCCTCCGACATGGCCCACCTGAATCCTCAAGGCAGATTCACGCCATCGCGCTCCGCTGAAACGATGCACCGGCGTAATTGCAGACGCAAGGCATTACTGGAATTGCAGTCCGTATCAGCTCGGCCGGACCTGGATCGCCCTTGTCCGCTCATCAGAGGTTGGCTGACCTATCTATCGAATCTTGCGTTCGAGGCTAGGAGCTGAGGAACTCGCTGGCGGGCTTGGTGGCGGTGACAAGCACGTTCTTCCGGGCGCGGGTGGCCGCGACGGACAGAAGCGACCTCTCCAGCTTCAGGGCTTCTGCCCTGCCGGCCTCATCGCATCCGCCGATCGCGGAGGAATGCGGGACGATCCCCCGGTTCACGCCCATGATGACAATGGTGTCGAACTCCAGCCCCTTCACTCTGTGCATGGTCGACAACCGGACGCCGGGCTTCGAGTGATCCTGGCGGCTGTCACCGGTGACCCTGCAGGAGACTATCCCGCGCCTGGCCAGCTCGGATTCGAACGAATCGATCTGGGCCCCGGTCCTCGCCACCACACAGACACTGCTGGTTCCCCCCGGAGATGCCAGCAAAGGAACGATTCTGCCGATGATGAAGGCGGTCTCTTCGTCTGCGCTGTCGAAGGTTCGCACCTCCGGTGCCGGGCCGTGCACCAGGGACCTGTATCCCCGCCAGTCGTCCACTCCTCCGTCGAGGTCGTCGAATTGCAGGCCTTCGAGAAGCCGGTCGGCCCAGGCCCTGGTCTCCTCGGTGGTGCGGTAGTTGACCTTAAGCCTCCTGCCCCGGTCCCCGATCTCGATGCCTGCCTTCGAGAGGATCGCCTTCCTGCCGTAGATGCGCTGGTGCGCGTCACCGACGATAAAGATCCTGTTCGTGTCGTCATCCCCGGGCGGCACGATCCTGCGGACCAGCATGAAGTCCTGCATCCCCATGTCCTGGCCTTCGTCCAGGACCACGGCCTTGTACGGCAGGCCGCACGCAGTCGTCTCAAGGATCTTCCGGGCGTCCCTCATCGCGTCCGCCGGCTCTCTCAGCCCCTTCCCGGTGAGCAGGCGCCTGTACTCGGCGAAGACCTGCCAGATGGCGGCCTTCTCGCCGTCCTCCAGCTTCTTCGCGCACCCCTCCCGCGGGCAGGCATGGTATTCCTCTAGGCTGTCGATGCCCATTGGCAGAATCACCTGGTCGAGCTCGTCCATCAGGAAGCGGCCGTCGGCCCAGCCGGGGGCCGAGCTTGCCGCCTTCTCCCACAGGTCCTTCGTCTCCCTGCGCAAGGCCATCGAGTAGGTGACGCCCCTGGACTTCAGGAAGCTCCACGCCCAGTCGTCCAGGTTAGTGACCTCGATCCGCTCCATCACGTCCTTCGGAGTGAAGCTCCTGAGATTCTCGGAGATCTCCGCAGAAAGGTTCTTCGTGAAGGTCGTCAGGAGGACCCGGTCCCCCGGGGAAGTGAACCGCTTCATGGCCAGCCAGCGGGCCCGGTGCATCGCTACAACCGTCTTGCCGGTGCCGGCGCCGCCGAGAACCCGGACAGGGCCGTTCCAGTCGCCTTCGACCAGTTTCCGCTGGGTGGGATGGAGGAACACGCGCCATTTCTCGAGAGGGGCGGCAAGCATGGCCTCCAGCTCCTCCTCGTTCTCGACCACCCGGAAGAACTGCCTGGACCCTTCCTTGTCCAGGGCGGCATCGAAGTCGCCTGTGTCGACGCCCTTCCCGGGGGCCGTCGCCAGGTCCTTCAGGATGTCGTCCAGGTCGATGCCTGCGGCATACATCTCCAGGCATTCCAGGACGTCTCCAGGAAGGGTGCCGCGCATCGCCTCGAGCTCGTCGAGGTTCGTGATCGCAGAGACGGCAGGCGTGCAGGCCGCTGGCACGCCCAGTTGCGTCAGGTGCTTCTCCTTCAACTTCCGGAAGAGGCGCAACTCCTCTGCGGGCGCTTCAGCGGATGCGGGGGCTTCGGCGGTCTCCAGGTCCATCAGTTGGAGGCACCCGGTCTCTGGATTCACCGATACCGAGCGTCGCCTCGCCCATTCATATGCGTCGTCGTGACGGTCCACCCAGAGGAGGATGAAGGTCTTGCCGTTGTCCGCTTTGTGGATTATCCCCCGGTAGGACTGGTCGATGCGCACGGAGAAGATGTGCCCGTCCCTGGCGGAGTTGACCCGCTCGAAGTTGATGCCTGAACCTGTGGGGTCCTGCCTGAACTTGCGGATGAACTCGTCCACCTTGCGCTGCTGCGCCCTGGGGATCCTGGCGTAGGCCGACAGGAACTCTGCGCCAATCGCTATCCGCTGACCGTTCACTCCAGGCGGCCTTCCTTTCCTAAGCAAGCTCGAGCGCGGAGAACATTATCGGTCAGACAGGGCAGAGCATAGATGCCTGAACGGGGCTTCCGCTCTCGTTGACCGCACAGAGATGCCCCGAGATAATCCGCTCATGTCCTGCGGGAATGACACTTCCAGTCTGGACGACCTGCTCGAGCAGATCAGGGAATTCGTATGTGAGCGGGACTGGGCAAAGTACCACTCACCCAAGAACCTCTCCACCGCACTCGCCGTCGAAGCTGCCGAGCTGGCCGAGATCTTCCAGTGGCTGACTGAAGACCAGAGCCGCAACCTCACCCCAGAGCAGAAAGCGCATGCCGCCGAGGAGATCGGCGACGTGCTGATCTACCTTGTGAACCTCTCAGATAAGCTTGGGATCGAGCCGCTTGAGGCTGCCTTCGAGAAGCTCGAGAAGAACCGGGTGAAGTATCCGGTAGAGCTTGTGTATGGATCCGCTGATAAGCCCAAATGCGATAGGGTCGACAAGCCTTGATTCCGAATTCTCCGGGGATACGCCAGAGCCCTTAGTTCTGCTCTTCAGGCAATTCCCGGAACGCTCGATTCAATCGCCCAGCCTTATTGCATGCGCTAGAGACAAGAGGAAGCCTAGTGGAATAGGCAGTGGATCAGCGCTTCACCTGCATCATCCAGGGGTATCGAGTCCAGATTGAACACCAAGCTTCTAACTCGGATATCCCTCATCACTGAATCAAGAGGCATTGTGACTGGCGAGGGGTAGACCAGGATCGCGTCTGAGCAGTTGTTCGCCAGGGCATAGGTGACTACCTGCGAAACATCGTCCTGACGAGGTTTATCCGCATCCTTGTACTTTGTATCCAGAACTGCGATGGCCTTCCCGTCGCCATCCTTGATCAGGATATCTACCTTGAATTCCAGGTGCTGAAGGTTGAACCCGTACTGAAGTTCGACGCCGAGGCCTTCACGCCTCAACCTGGCCTGCAGCCATCTGGCAACAAAGCTCTCGAACAATTTGTCGATATTGAGGACGAAGGACCGCATCATGTGATCGCCAGCTTCGAACATCGGTCCGCAACTAGCCAGGAAGAACCGTAAGCTTCCCCTCTCGGCGGACACAGGATAGAGTAGATGCCGGCGCTGTCCGGGAGGTGCTGGATGAAGTCGTCGCGGTTCACGGAGACGCAGATAGTGGCCATTCTGCAGCAGGCTGACGCTGGGCTGACGGTGCGGGACCTGTGCCGTCAGAACGGGA
>Ga0172365_10002385_pt1 | contig 13777 bp, 10 predicted proteins | sample LakKivSesite48cm_FD_114535 | JGI IMG/M metagenome (GOLD analysis project Ga0172365, IMG submission 114535) | Sediment microbial communities from Lake Kivu, Rwanda - Sediment site 48cm | ecosystem: Environmental > Aquatic > Freshwater > Lake > Sediment | place: Rwanda: Western Province, Lake...
CTTCTGGTTTTTCTTCGCCTTCTAAGAATAACCCATGAAGCCAACGTTGAAAGAAAAGTAGCTGTCAACGCTACAGTAATAACCCATGCAGCTTCACCCAAACCAGAACCTCCTTCACCCCACAAACTAGTTTCAATAATTAATAGGTTGATTTGCACATTTAGAAATGATCCTTCGCTAGGATACATAAGTATTGAAATCATGCCGCAAAGGATACCTGTTTCTTTATCCCAAATGGCATTATGAAGGCTGAGAGCATCAGATTGAGACGCATTGAAATATGCGTACATCACATCCCTTTTTGCACCCGCGAATTCTTCAGAAGTTATAGAGCTTATCCGAGGTATATTGGTTTGATTTCCCTGGTAGATTGTGTCATCAGCATCAAGATTATTCAAGATCACCCACATACTTAAATTACCTGAACCGTTTTCAAGATTGCCTTTATAAATTTCCATTCTCGTTCCGTTATTAAGGGTTTTATTAATTGAGACTGTTACTTCCATGCCAGAGACTTCTTCAACTTTAAGCTTCCACTTCGTATTATTGATATTTTCATAATAATTAATGATGCTTTTCGTGGCGTTTGTGTTGTTCAATCCAACAAGTACAGAGTAAATAGCATAGTCGTTCTTGCTAACACCCACGTACCCTGCTGTTAAAGAGCTATGCACTACAAACAGCCTCATTACCATAAGAGTGCAGAAAAACATGAGTGTACACGCTTTGTTATAGCTGCTCATATAACCCAATCTTCCATAAATTGTAAAACAGGGGCTTTTTATAACTGTTCCTACACTTAACGTAAACCTAGAACTGTTAAAATTGCGTAAAGGATAGGATAAGTTTAGGAAACAGTTGCACTAAACTAGACACTTCCTCACTTTCGAGCACGCACTACCATGATAACTTTTCAAAAAGGTAGGTGTGAATGACCGTAGATATTCACAAGAGCTTAAAAGGCAGTTCCGCAGTGTTAATATATTTACGTTAATGGCGTAATTGTAATGAAATTAGAGAAAACCTCACGTCTAATCCTTTTCATTTTCTTAATTCTGTTCTTAGTGATCAACGCTTTACCCTTGAAAACGTCCGGACAACAGAACTTACGAGTTCAAAATCTAAATACGCGCGCTGAATATGAAACAATACAGGAAGCTATTAACGCGGCAAACATTGGAGACACTCTGTATGTAAGAAATGGAACATACTATGAACATGTGGTTGTGAACAAGACTATTTCACTTGTGGGAGAAAATAAATCCAACACCATTATCGATGGAGGAGGTAGCGGAGACGTAATTCTTGTAGCAGCTGATGATGTCAACATAAGAGGTTTCACCATACAAAACACTGGGCCTGTCTTTACTACAAAAAGCGATGTATATATAGATCGTTCAAGTGGTAGCAGAATAAGTGACAACATTATAAGGAACAGCCTATATGGAATCTATCTCTATTATTCGCATGAAAACTCTGTTTTGAATAATACCATTTTAGATAATCCTTGTGGGATGAGCTTAACCTCTGCCACTAATAATGTGGTTTCCGACAATAATTTCTTACACAACAGTAACGGAATCTACCTTTCATATTCTACCCACAATACTTTTTCAGGAAATAATGTCTCCTTGAACACCGTTTACGGGTTTTCACTATCGGCCTGCACTGATAACGTGTTTTTTAGTAATAACGTCTCAAACAATACTTATGGGTTCAGTCTCATGGCCTCCGCCAATAACAAGTTTTCCGGTAACAATGTTTTAAAGAATGAACAAGGGTTTTCCCTTAGTGCCTCTAGGGTTAATACTTTTTCAGGAAATAATGTCTCCTTGAACACCGTTTACGGAGTCTGGCTTGGGACCTCTAGTGACAATGCCTTCTTGAATAATTATGTAGTAAACAATCAGAACAGCTTCCATTTAACAACATCTGATAGCAACATCATCTATCACAACAACTTTATCAACACTCAAGCTAACACAACTCAACAACCAATTTGTGTTGAGTCAGAAAATTTTTGGGACAACGGTGTTGAAGGAAACTATTGGAGCAACCATACAGGATCTGATAAAAACAGTGATGGGATCAGCGATACGGTATACATCATTGACGAAAAGAACAAAGATAGCTATCCTTTGATGGCTACTTTCGCTCAGTTCAATATTATGGTAGAGAACAAATTTTATGCACTTGATGTTGTTTCTAATTTCACAATTTCCAACTTTGAATACTTTTACTACCCTGCCAACAGAACTACTGCAGTAAAGTTTCAGATTACTGATAATATTGGAGGCAAAGGTTTTTGTCGCATCTGTATTCCCCACTCAGTAATTGAACCTCCTTACGCAGTCATTGTAGATCACAACACATCTTTATACACGAACATAGTTCATGACAACAAAACACATAGCTGGGTGTACTTCACGTATTATCCAGAATATAAACCGAGTGTTATAAGCATATTATCTACAGAGCAGCTTGTATGGTATCAATTATGGTTTTGGACAGTAATCGGATTAATGGTGGTTGTAATTATTCTTCTTGTACTCGTCATCAAATATCGCAGGATATGCAGTGAGCAGAAGAAAGTTATTGAAGCTTGTGAACTGAAAATGCATGTGCTTGAACACTTTGGTACTGCACGCGTATTCTTCGAAAATGATGTAAAGAGAAGAAAAATCAAAATTAAGAAATTCGAAACGAAATATCACATAAAAATACAACCGCACAGCAATTTCGAAGATATGCTCAGAAGGATGGAGGCCAAAAAAAAGGAAAAAGAGAAGGTTGCGAACTAGTATGCTTTCTTTAACCTCTAGGTTAAGTATAGACTAAGTTTTTAAGCGTTGATTGTGAGAAACTTTTGATATACTATGAAATCCATCACTTTTACAGTTTCTAAAGGTGGAGTAGGCAAGTCACTTATGACCGCAAACGTAGGTGCTGCTTTAGCTGAAAAAGGTAAACAAGTAATTTTGGTGGAAGGAGATCCAAATCATCCCTTACAAAAGATTCTTGGGGTTGATATATCCCCTAACGATTTCAAGCTTGATGAAGTTATAAAAAGTGACTTGAAAATTGAAAAGGCAACATACTCCACGAAGTTCGAAAATTTGTTTTTGATACCATCAGGAATCTCTCTTCAAGGTTACTTTGACATAGACCCCGTCGGTTTCGCAAACAAACTCTCTAACTTAACAACAGATTTTATGTTTATAGACGTTCCATTTCCTTTAGGTAAAGCAGCGTTCTTGTCGTTAGGGGTATGTGAATACCTTATCATTCTTTTAACCGAAGACGAATTTGTTCTGTGCGTAGAATCAGCTATAGACACAATTCGAATGGGCAAATATTTTCTCAATTGCATACCCCTCGGCTTTGTGCTGAATAGAATCAAAACACCTGAGAGGTTCAACGAAGAGTTTGTTAAGGATCTTGAAAATCTTCTGGAGATTCCTTGTATAACGCGGATTAGGGAAGACCCGAACGTTTCGAAGTCTTACGGAGAGGTAAGATCTCGCAAAGCTTTTTTGGCGTATGAGAAGTTTAGAGAAAGTGAATTTTCGAAGGGCGTTTATGAAATAGTGACACGGCTTCTCGGCGAACTTCCGAGTCCTGAAAAGGAGAACGCTGTGGAGTTAATTCGGAAACTGATCAAATTTTAGTGACTTCTCGTCAAAGCTCATTTTTCTTCCAGAAGTCTAGTCATCATTCTCCAAAGTTTGACTTTTTTCTTCTCATCTTCTGTTAGACAATTGCTTACTTTTTCTGATTCGCATTGAGCAAGTAAGAACTTAAGCCGTTCTAGTTTTTCTTTTGAAACATTGGTTTCCATTCCTTGGATTCGTCGTGCTATTGTGGCGGTTTCGTTGAATATCACTCCTGTCTGCAGCAGATTCCCTGCGTCGTTTTCAAGACGTTGAAGAAGTTTTTCTACTCTTTCTTTCCCTTCGAGCGAATAGATTGTTTTCCTCGCGTCAGGTTTCTTTGCGAAAATCCCTGATTCGTGTCGGACTATTCCCGCTTCTTCCAATTGTTTCATATGTTTGAGCAGTCCTGGCAGCGTGATTTTCAGGTTGTAGTTGTTTTCTAACTTTTCGGCAATTTCTGATAAGGATCTCCATTCCAATTGTAACAGTAATTCTATAATGTTCCTTCTGACTTTGCTCTCAAAGATGTTTAGGAGTTTCCAAAAGTCAGCTTCCAAAGTTTGAATCACTCAATTTACAATATTATTAGTATATCTGATAAGTTTAACGCATTTCTTTTGTTTTAAATTTTACTTTCTAGTTAAATTTTATGCATAGAACATTTTTCCAAAAGCTTTAATTATTCGTTTAATAAACCACTATCTTGCAGAAAGAGAAAGGAGAAAATGTAAAAATGAAGAAAGCGAATGTTTTGACAATAGGCTTATTTTCATTGATGCTACTGATGTCAATGTGTCTGTTTCCTACATCTGTTGACGCATATCGTCCGGCCGGCGTTCCGCGTGGTCCAAGGTCAAACGCAGACATTTACTTCTTTGGAAGCGTGGATTCAGCTTACGCTGCTTTAAAGGCAGGTCAAGTTGACTGTATACAGTGGGCGTTGACCCATGAGCAATATGTTGACGCTCAAAATGACGCGGACCTTTGTGTTGCATCTTACGCTGAAAACGGAATGTTTGAGTTTGACATTAACAACAACTACACTATTAAAGAATATCCAGGCATAAGGTCGCCTACCAACGTGAAGGAGTTTAGGCAAGCTATTGCGTGTTCATTTGACAAAAGCTACATTATAGACGAGATATTGTTGGGTTTCGGCGCAAGACTTGACTTGCCGATTCCACAACCACAAGCTGGTTGGTGGAACAAAAGTGTAACATACGACCCAAGTGATCCACTTGCACCAGACAACTACTTATACAAATATAACATGACGCGCGCTGCAGAGTTGCTGGACGCGGCAGGCTTCGTCGACACGGACGATCCACTGGATGGAATCCGAAACTATCCAGTCGGATGGCCTGGCGCAGAAGAGGGACCGAACATGAATAAGATTATATTCTACGTGAGAACTGAAGGCAATGACAGGCTTAAGGCTGGAAGATACCTCACCACTCAACTTCAATCATTAGGCGTTCCAGTTGACAAACGTGAGGGTACAAGCGACTATACCCACGCACCTGTAATGACAGACATGAACTACCATCTTTACACTGGCGGCTGGAGTTTAGGAAGATATCCAACATACTTTTTCAGCCTCTACAACAGCATGTTCTGGTATCCAAATGGACCAGACTACGTGACAGGCATGAACGCAAGCAACGAGCCGAACTATCCTATCCTTGACGAATTGACACGCGAAATATACTACGCACTAACCTTTGCAGCAGCCCAGGATGCGTGCAAGTTAGCAGGTGGATACTTCGCTGAACAGTGCGTAACCATCCCACTGTGGAGTTACACAAGCTTCGTCGGATGGCGTAAAGCTCTTGCGGGAGTCGTAAACGAAATGGGAATCGGCTTTGACAACGCGTACACGTTTCTTAATGCATACCGTGCAGACGTGCCTGGTGCTCCAGTGAGACTGGGAACAATCGCTGCAGCTAAACAATTGAACCCAATGTTTGAACAATGGTACTTCGGTTATGCGGCTCTAGATAGAATGTACGATGGCTTGATGAGCGTTAACCCCTACAACCTCGCAATAGATCAGCCTTGGGCGATTCAGGACTGGAAAGTTGAAACATGGACTGATTATCATCCAGGCCCAGACGAACCAACAGAGAAAACTAAGCTTACGTACTACTTGCGAAAGGATATTGGAATAACTACTCCTGGAAGACCTGAAGAGGGCGGCGGCGTGTACGTACGCAACCTTACCGTGCATGATCTTGAATTTTCATGCTGGTACACCTACAGCTTCAGCACCGGCTGGAACTGGGGAGACTATATGGATGTGCACCACACCAACATAGTTGACAATTACACGATTGAATTCTATTTCGACGACGCCAGCTACTGGTTCACATACGCACCAACATATCCAATCTGGCCTAAAAACGAACTTATCCATAAGTGGGTACCTTCACAAGGCAAATATCTTAACAAAATAAGCTCTGCAACAATCATGTCGAATGGCACAAATCTTGTTTTCTGCAACCCACTCGAGCTCAAAGGTGAACAAGTGGTGCAGGTGATCAACGCTTCTCTAAATGGAGACCCTCTCTATGAAGGCGTAGACAAAGACTTCTATATATTCGGCGGATACGAAGATTACATTCATGACCACATAATGTTCACAAGCGCAGTCCCACTACCAGCAGGAGTATTCACAATCTATTACTACACACCAGAAGCTGACCCACACGGCTATTACTTAGCAGGCTTAGACTGGAAACAGGTCATGTACACCTCTGGACCATTTTATCCAATCGAAATAACGCCAGGTGTAGGTGGACACGTAACCTTCAACCGTAACCCATACTACTGGCTAGAAACTCCACCACTCGGCGAACTGGACTGGGTGTACTATTGGGTACCAAGCACTTATGGAACTGTAGCAAATCCGCCTGGCACACCAGGTGGACAGCCTCATGAAGGGTACTACCAGATCAACATCTTCGACGTTGTGAAAGGCGCAGTATGCTACAACCACTACGGCAATGGCCCATTTGATCCAGCCTACTTCCCCGCAGCAGATATAGACGGAACCGACCTCGGTAAGATAAGCATCTTCGACATAGTTACAATAGTAGGAAAAACCCCACCTCCATTCAACGAATTCAAGTTCAACTTGAAGTGGGGAAGCCCGCCACCGAACCCGCCACCATAAAAAGTCTTACAAATCCTATTCAGTATCCCTTTTTTTATCTTTCAGCCAAAGCTTAAATATCAATTTGCCTTTTAGCAAGCATCTAGTAGAAGATGAACGTTATGGGACTCAAGGAATACGTTTTGAAAAGAATTGTATACACGTTAATTTTAATTATTGCAGTTATAACAGTTAATTTCTTAATATTCTCAATGATGCCTGGAGACCCTATGACCCAATTTGTATCCTCGTTAAAGGTAAGAATTGATCCAGAAAGATATCAAGCATTGAAACATAGTTTTGGTCTCGATAAGCCTCTGCATGAAAGATATTTTATTACAATGAAAAACCTGATAACCTTCAATTTTGGTATATCATGGGTTAGTGGACAGCCGATCGTGAATGATATAATCATACCGCTAATCAACACGTTAATACTTATGGGCACTGCAGAGGTTATATCAATCGCCATCGGAGTTCTCTTAGGCGTTATGGCAGCCAAGAAAAGAGACACTGCTTTCGATACAACCCTAGTTACAGGTTCATTAGTAACCTATTCGGTTCCCATATTCTTCGTAGGTTGGATAATGATGTTCATTTTTGCTGTTCAGCTTCACTGGCTTCCAATGAGCGGGGCCACTCCCATGTCATGGGGACGCACACCACCGACGAACATACTAGTATACATTGCTGGGAGACTACAATGCATCGCTCTACCTGCAATTACCTTAATTCTCTTCACAGCCGGCGGTTGGATCCTGTTAACGAGAGCATGCGTCCTCGAAACAATCACCGAAGATTATGTAGTCACCGCAAGGGCGAAGGGACTAAAAGAAAGAGCAGTGCTATACAAACATGTTTTGAAAAACGCTTCGTTGCCCCTCATAACCAACATTGCGCTTGCATTCGGATTCCTCATAGGTGGAGCAATAATAACCGAAACACTTTTCTCATATAATGGAATGGGACTGCTAACTTGGAACGCAATTTATCCTATTCCAAACCTTCCCATGTTACAAGCTCTTTTCTATATATATGCGTTAGTCGTAATTATCATGAACTTTATTGCAGACCTTTTATACGGCGTAGTGGATCCACGTATCAAATATGGGTGAAAACATGGCAACACATAAAGCTGGAAAAACCTTTGCAATAAAAAGATTCAAAGGATTCTGGGATCAATTCAAAAGAAGCAAACGCGGGATCTTAGGATTAACCGTTATAATTTTCTTCATATTCTTAGCGGTTTTGGCACCGGTACTCACTCCTTATGCTCCCATAGATCCACAGTTAGACCCTGGAGATTACCCAGCATACGGAGAGTCTGGTGGACCTAAAATAGCTGAAGCATTGTGTACTCCATCGTGGTACAAATATTTACCTTGGATATATAAAGGATCTGTTGAAAGGACAGCGTCTTTCAAAAATATCATCGTCGAGCAATTTGGTAAAAACTGGTCAAACATCGAAACTGTTCAGTTACCTGAAAGAATCGCGAAACCGCTAAAACTTCAAGCTACCTTTTCAGATGGAACATCAAAAGACCTAGCCTTCAGCGAAGACTGGAATTGGGATGTCACAAAAGCTAGACTGATAAATATAAATTGCGCAAAAAATTTACCTAATGGCACAATTGTTACTTTAACATATTTGACTGGTGTAGACGTTACAGAAAACCTAGAACTGGTGCCAGACCATAATTTTGCCTCGAACCAAACCTTCCATGATGAGTGGAGTTGGACAAGCTCTACAGAGTCTGTCAAAGTGAAATACAACAGCCAGAAAGGTTACAAAAATGATGGATGCATAGAAATATCATACAATCCGCTAAACGAAAAGGAAGCGAGTGTAATTTTGTTGAAACCCTTCGAGTATCCGTATTGGTCACCTCCAGTGTCCTTCGGAATGCTTTTTTCAATACATGTTGCTGGACAACCAAATGATAACGTTACGGTATCTCTAATGATGCTTAAGGAAAATGAAACCAAGCCGTTCCTTCTATATACAAACTTCACTAAAAAATCAACGACAGGATATATTCACGAACGAGCTGTTTCCACAAGCAAAGAGACTAGAGACAGTGTCGAATCCCTGACTCCAGAAGAAGCAATCTTTCCAACACCAGGTAATTACACATTTGCCGTTAAAGTGACTTTTCCTAAAAAAGAAAATGTTACAGTGTATCTTGACAATCTAAATTGCATATTATACGGCAACTCTTTCGGGCTCTTAGGGACAGATAATGCGCGTCCATACCCGCAAGACCAATTTTCACTGCTAGTTTACGGGTCAAGAGTATCCCTACTCGTGGGAATATTGTCCGCCGTGTTTTCTACAGTAATCGGGTTGTTCCTAGGATTGGTTGCAGGTTACGTTGGTGGAATCGTCGATGAAGCCACAATGAGAATTGCCGATCTATTTTTAGTTCTTCCAACATTACCGTTATTCATAGTCTTAATTGCGGTATTAAAATCAACCTATGGGCTGATCAGCATGTGGAACATCATAATAGTCCTAACCTTATTCGGCTGGATGGGGTTTGCCCGAACCGTAAGATCCATGGCCATAAGCTTACGTGAAAGACCATTCATCGAAGCTGCAAAAGCAGCTGGTGCAGGAAAATTCTACATAATAAACAGGCATATTATTCCTAACGTGTTCGCCCTAGTCTACGTCACGCTTGCAACATCCGTCCCAGGCGCAATAATAACAGAGGCATCGTTAAGTTGGCTAGGACTTGGCGATCCTTCAATTCCATCCTGGGGGAAAATGCTGTATGATTTCAACGTATCTGGAATTGCAGTAACCAAGGGGCTCACAGACTACTGGTTCTGGATATTCCCACCATGCGTTGCGATTGCTCTTCTCGCGACAGCCTTTATACTCGTCGGATTCGCCCTAGATGAAATATTGAATCCAAAACTCAGAGAAAGGCGATGAAAAGCTTAAAATTCCTCAGAGTCTGCAGAATCAGTTAACTCCCAAATTTTTTTATCTACATAAACCCAAAACTCTTTTTCCAATTTTTCTAAGACTTCTTGCGACTTTAGGCCCTTTAAGGTTAAAAATCCTCCGCCGAAAATTGTTGCAAGTGGACCAAGAATTACAAAAGAACGTGAGCGAGAACCAGCAATAAATTTAACAGAAAAATCGTTTGGGTGACCCTTAATGTTTACACTAATTTCCTCAACTATGCCATGGAAAACTTTTGGATACACAACAATCTGGTACTCTTCATTCGACCTATTTATTGAACTGGCATACTTTTTTTCTACAAAAAATTGGCGTATAGAATTAGTAAAAATTGACAAATTGATGTTTTTATCCTTCCAATGAGCCTTCATTCTGTTACCTAGATAGAATTCGCAATTAATGAGATAAAAAGCTTACTTTATTAAATTTCCCAAAGCTTATATAAATGACACCTATTTATGCTTATAAAAGTAAGTGAAGTGAATGAAACATGTCTCCTCTGTTAGATGTTCAGCATTTAACAACTTATTATACTACTTCTAGAGGACCTGTACGGGCTGTGGAAAACGTCAGTTTTAAAGTGGAAGAAGGGGAAGCTATGGGATTAGCTGGTGAGTCAGGCTGCGGCAAAACTACGGCAGCCTTATCAATCCTGAGAATTTTACCGCCAAATGGCAAGATAGTTGATGGCAAAGTACTTTTTAGAGGTAGAGACATCATTAAGCTTTCAGAAGAGCAGCTTAGGAAAGAAGTGCGATGGAAAGGAATGTCACTGATCTTTCAAGGAGCCATGAACGCTCTTAATCCTCTGTATACAATAGGGTATCAATCTGTTGAAGCAATAAGAATTCATGAGCCAAACGTAAGCAAAAAAGAGGCAAAAGAAAGGGTGGCAAAACTATTAGAAATGGTGGGGATTGACCCGTCAAGAGCAGGAAACTATCCTCACGAGTTTAGTGGAGGGATGAGGCAACGTGCTATGATTGCTATGGCTCTTACATGTAATCCAGATTTAGTAATTGCTGATGAACCTGGGACAGCTTTAGATGTGATTGTTCAAGCACAAGTTATGAAGTTGGTGACTGAATTGCGGCGAAGGTTAAACTTGGCGATGGTCATGATCACTCATGATCTTTCACTTATCTCTGAAACATGTGACAAACTTGTCATCATGTATGCAGGGGAAATTATGGAATCTGGAGATGTTCTAACAATGTTCAAGAAAACGTTGCACCCATATACGCAGGGTCTAATAACAGCTTTTCCACACATAAAAGAGGCGAAGCATAAGATGGGTTCAATTCCAGGTTCTCCTCCGGACCTTCTAAACCCGCCGGACGGATGCAGATTTTATCCACGATGCAGTTATACTATGGATGTCTGCAAGAAAAAAGTACCTGAACTAAAAGAAGTGGAAAAGGGTCATCTGGTAGCATGTCATCTTATTGGTTAGTGATTTTATGGAAGAAATGATAAAAGTTGAAAACTTGATGAAGTGGTTTCCCGTTAAGTTAGGGTTTTTTAAGACTCTACTTTCAAGGATGGAGCTTTTCGTTCACGCAGTAGATGGAATTGACTTTGAAATAAGGAAAGGTGAAGTTTTAGGACTTGCTGGAGAAAGTGGTAGTGGAAAGACAACTACTGGAAGGCTTGTTCTTAGGCTTATTGAATCAACTAGTGGGAAAATCTACTTTGAAGGTCGAGACATCACGCTTTTTAGTGATGATAAAATGAAACCCTTACGACGTAAGATGCAAATCATATTTCAAGATCCATATGAATCTTTAAGCCCAAGAATGACCGTTAGTGACATCATAGCTGAACCGCTAAGAGTGCTGAAAGCAGCAAAAGATGACGTTGAAGTGGAGGAAAAAGTGAGAAAGGCTTTAGAAGATGTTAAATTAACTCCTCAAGACGAATTTTTCTTTAGGTACCCTCACGAACTGAGTGGAGGGCAGAGGCAAAGGGTGGCGGTAGCAAGGGCATTCGTGCTTAACCCAGAATTCGTAGTTGCAGACGAACCCGTTTCAATGTTGGATGTTTCCATTAGAGCTGACATTCTTAACATTATGGCTTCGCTAGTTGAAAAATATAAAGTTTCATTTCTTTACATTACTCATGACTTAGCGTTAGCCAGGAATATATGCGACTATATTGTCATTATGTACCTTGGCAAAGCGATGGAAAAAGGCGCTATAGACACTATTGTTTATGAACCGTTACATCCGTACACTCAAGCATTAATTGACGCTGTGCCAGTTCCTGACCCCACGGATAAACGTAGCGAAACAGTGATTAAAGGTGAAATTCCAAGCCCCGTTAATCCACCTTCAGGTTGTAGGTTCCACACTAGATGTCCGAAAGCTATGGATGTTTGTCGTAGAAAAGAACCACCATTAATCGACGTCGGTAACGGCCATTATGTGGCTTGCCATTTAGTGACGTGAAAAACACGTGCTAAATTAAAAGGTGGAGAATTTCTTTTCGTTTCTGTTCTACTTGCTCCTTGAGCGAGCTGCTTTAGCTAATAGCATTGCAAGTAAAGTAGCGACTAATAAAGTGAATAGAAATGTATATTGCGTGAATTCTGGTATCACGCCAGTTCCTATTATTGTTACACTTGTTACTTCGGAGTTGCAGGTGAAGAATAAGTATGTGTAATTCTCATCTGTTTCAGTGAAGTTAACGGCTACTTGCTGGCTGTTCACTAGGACGCGCCAGTCACTTGAACTGTTAACCCATAAGAGTTGTCTAGGAATGCTGACCCTGTAAGAACTATTTATGTCAGAATCGGTGAAGTTGAACATGATAAATGGGGGGTCATTTAGATTAAAATGGAAGCTTGAAACGTTAGATTTTGTGGCTAAGATAACACAATAGCTTTTTCCATTCCATTCACCTGCATCAAAAAAGTGAACAGGCGCCATTAGCGGATAAAAATCTTTACAAGCCTCATAAATAGTGTATGGCGCATCCACAATTCCATCGCTGCAATTCTCGTTTTGGTACACGCCGCTATACATGTCAATTCCAGTATAGTCACCCCAATAATTTCCGCCGAAAGGATAGGTGCTATTCCAATTGTTAGCGGTGCGTCCAAGTCCGTCTTGTTGTTTTTCGTTGCTGACAAAGTTGTTGTGATAAAACACGTTATCTTGGCATGGATAATCAATGTTCACACCAACGGTGTTGTTCATAATCGTGTTGCCAACAATCAAGTTGCGAGAACTGTTCACATGTAAATAGATGCCGTTATAGTAATTGTCCACGATCTGATTTCTCGTGATTTTGCAGTAAGTCGAATTTTTCAGCTCTATTCCATCGCAGCACTGTTCAATTATGCAGCTTGACACCTCCACATTTCTAACGTTGCCCACGCAAATACCAGATCCTCCTATTGTAGTAGTATTTCGCACAGTCAAATTTTCAATCTTGACTCCATCCACTATTACTAAAAAAACATGCGTAGCTACTTCACTTCCATCTATGATTGTTGTCTCAACATTCTCTCCCATAAGCGTTACAGACTTGTTAACAATAATAGGGTAGCCTCCTGTTTGATAGGTTCCGCTTTGAATGTGAATTGTTTCACCTTCCGATGCGTTATTGATAGCCTCTTGAATCGATTGTCCAGGCGTAACTGTTCCACTTAAACTAATTTCCGCTTTAGATGTAGATGGAAAGAGAAACAGACATGATACAGTTAGAATGATTACCACTAAGGCGATTTTTTGTATCATTATGTTTTATGCTCCATAAACCAGTTTATTTGAGGAGTTACTTACTCTATTATGCAAGACACTACGGTTAATTAACCTTTTTAGTTATTGACTCATATCATTCGTTTGGATATATTTCATTGAGATTAGTAGGGGGAGTGGGGTGAAGGAGGTTCTGGTTTGGGTGAAGCTGCATGGGTTATTACTGTAGCGTTGACAGCTACTTTTCTTTCAACGTTGGCTTCATGGGTTATTCTTAGAAGGCGAAGAAAAACCAGAAG
>Ga0172365_10002386_pt1 | contig 13777 bp, 14 predicted proteins | sample LakKivSesite48cm_FD_114535 | JGI IMG/M metagenome (GOLD analysis project Ga0172365, IMG submission 114535) | Sediment microbial communities from Lake Kivu, Rwanda - Sediment site 48cm | ecosystem: Environmental > Aquatic > Freshwater > Lake > Sediment | place: Rwanda: Western Province, Lake...
GCGCCGGCCACGGCAACGCCGTATTTCATCCGCATCAGCTCGGCCAGCATCTCGGCCCGCGGGATGACCGGAATCTGGAGCTGCCGCGCCTCGCAGACTTCAATATTGTCCTCACTGACGGCCGAAGAGATAACGACGACATCCGCCCCCCGGACGCGGTCAGCCTTGTGGCCCTTGTGGACCTTCGCTCCGAGACGGGCCAGGCGCAGGGTGGCGTCATTCGTCTGCAGGTCCGATCCCGTGACCTTATAGCCTAGGTTCAAGAGAACTTCGGCGATCCCGCTCATGCCCGTTCCGCCGATGCCGACCATGTAGATATGTTTCAACTTCCGGTAGATTTTCTTAACCACGGGCTGCCTCCTAAGCTCGCGCCTCCATTAGCTCAAAGCAGAGATGAGCGATCCTTTCGGCCGGCCGGTCTGTTTTGAGGGCGGCCAGACTTTTTTCCATCTCCGTGATTTTTTCTTTATGTTTGAGGTAAAAAATGATTTTTTCCGCCAGGAGGGCGGGGCTGAGGTCTTTTTCCAGGATTACCTCCGCGCCCTTTATCCTCTCCAGCTCGCCGGCGTTCTTGGCCTGATGATTCTCTGATGCCAGGGCGAAGGGAATGAGGATCGAGGCTTTCTGGGAAGCGATGAGCTCGGCGATGGTGGTCGCGCCGGCACGGCTGATGACGAGGTCTGTCTTCTCGAAACAGCCAGCCATGTCGAAGAAATAGGGGGAGATCACGGCTTCCTCAAACCCATGACGGATGTAGCTCGCCTTAACCCAGGCGAAGTCAGCCTTTCCCGTCTGGTGGAGGATCCGCAGGCTGTCCTTTGCTGCCTTGAGCAGCGGCAGGGCCGCCGTCATCACCTGGTTGAGAACATGAGAGCCCTGGCTGCCTCCAAAAATCAAAAGCGTGAGCTCTCTTGTTCTCGGCTTGGGGCGGAGGCCGTAGAATTCATCGCGGACGGGATTCCCGAGGAAGACGCCTTTTCCTTTGAAATCGGGCAGTGAATCCTCAAAGGCCACCACCGCTTTCCGCGCCCAGCAAATGAGAAGCCGGTTGGTGTAACCGGGATGAAGGTTCTGTTCGAGGATAAGGGTCGGGATTCTCATCAGGGCCGCGGCCAGCACGACCGGCCCGGAGCTGTAGCCGCCGACGCCGATGACCAGGTCAGGCCTGAGGCGGACCAGAATGGTCAGGGATTTGAGAAAGGCAAACGGCAGGAGAGCCAGGGTTTTGAGGCTTCGCAGCCCCCGGCCTTTGAGGCCTTCGATGTTGAGCTGGATGAAATGGGCGCTGTAACGGTCCATAATCTTTTTCTCAACGCTGCGGTGGCTTCCGATAAAAGTGAGGCGAAGACCCGGGTCTTTTTCCTGGAGCTTTTTGCCTACGGCCAGGGCAGGGTAGACGTGGCCGCCGGTTCCCCCGCCGCTGATGATGACCCGCTTGGCTCTCATCGTTTTCCTCTCTCGCTTCGTTTCCTCTGGGAGATATTCAGGATGATTCCGATAGCCGCCAAGTTCGAGATGAGTGATGACCGGCCGAAACTGACGAGCGGCAGCGGAACGCCCTTGGCGGGTCCCAGCCCGAGGACGATAGAAATGTTGAGCAAGGCCTGGACGAAGATCCCCAGGGTCAAACCCGCGGCAGCCAGTTGGCCGGCGGGAGTGGGCGCTCTGGCCGAGATGGCCAGCCCTCTCCATAGCAAAACCAGGAAGAGGAGCAGGATGGCCAACGTCCCGACGAGGCCGAATTCTTCGCCCAGGATGGCGTAGATGAAATCGGTGTGAGCGCAGGGCAGGAAGTAGAGTTTTTGGGTGCTCTGGCCCAGGCTCAAGCCTAAGAGCCCGCCCGACCCGACGGCAAGTTTGGACTGAATGACCTGAAAGCTGTTGCCCAGCGGGTCTTTATCCGGCTCTATAAAACCGGCAATCCTCTCCAGCCGGTAGCTCGCCTGGAAAAGGAAAAAGGCGAAAAGCCCTGCCGCTCCCAGGCCCAGGACGGCCAGGTAGCGGAATTTAACTCCGCCGAGGTAGAACATCGCGGCGCAGATGCCAAAGGTGAGCAGGGCTGTCCCGTAGTCGGGCTCCTTCAGAATCAGCAGGGTGAAAAGGCTGACGATAAAAAGCGGGAAAATCAGGATCCGCCACTCCTCGAGGCGGTCCTTTTTTTTATCCAGATAAAAGGCCAGGAAGAGGACGAGGCTAATCTTGGCCAGCTCCGAGGGCTGGAAGCGCAGGCTGAAAACCTGGACCCAGCGGTTAGTCCTGGCCACTGTGGGCATGACAAAGCACATCGCCAGGAGCAAAAGAGTCAGGAGGAGGAGGCCATAGATGAGCAGGGGATTCTGGAAGAAAGGCTTTCTGACTGACAGGATGAAAAGGATTGTCGCCAGCCCGGCTCCGGCGCCGATAAGCTGCTGGATAAGAAAATACAGGGACTGGTCGTATTTTTCCTCGGCCAGCACGGCTGAGGAGCTGAAGACCATGATGAAACCCAGCCCGAGCAGGACGAACGTGATGAGAACGAGCGTTTTGTCGAACCCTAAGGGCTTGAAGATTTCCATGGCCTACGCTTTCCTCCTCTGGAGGGCTTGAGTTAGCCTCCTGACTTCCTTTTTAAAAGCCCGGCCCCGCGCCTCGAAATTCTTGAACATGTCGAAGCTCGTGCAGGCTGGAGCGAGAAGAACCATCTCTCCCGGGCTGGCAGAAGCAGAAGCGAGGGAAACCGCCTGGCGCAGAGTTGAGGCCTCTTCCATGGTCACAGCTCCGCGCAAGGCCTTCCTTATTTTTTCCCGGGCTTCCCCGACGAGGATGACCTTTTTGACTTTCTGGCGGATGGGCTTCCGGAGAAGAGTGAAATCAGCTCCTTTGTCTCGGCCGCCCAGGATGAGGATGATCTTTCTGTCGAAGCTCTGGATGGCCTTGATGGTGGCGTCTACGGTCGTGGCCTTGGAGTCGTTGACGTAGCCGACGCGACCGCACGAGAGCACTTTCTCAAGGCGATGCTCCAGCCCGGAAAATGTCCGGATCGATCGACGCATCAACCGGGCCGGCACTCCGAGGCAGTGTCCGATGAGGGCTGCGGCCATGACATTCTCCTGGTTGTGGAGGCCGGGCAGGGGAATCTCGGAAGTCTTCATAAGTTTCGTTTCTTTTTGGCCGGCCAAGACGATCCAGCCTCTCTCCAGGTAACAACCGCGCTCGACCTTCCTCTTAGCGCTGAAGGAATAGACCGTCGCTTGAACCTTCCTGGCCAAAGGCCAGACCAGACGGTCGTCGCGGTTCAAGATAGCGATCCCGTCTTCAGCTTGAGCCAGGACGAGTTTCTTCTTGGCGTTGAAATAATCCTCAAAGGAACCGTGCCAGTCGAGATGATTCTGGGAGACGTTGAGAAAAACGGACATGAACACCCGGAAGCGGTCGATGTGCTCGAGCTGAAAACTGGAGATTTCGGTCACGTAGATATGGTCGTCCCGGCTCTTTTCGGCGAAGGAGATGAGCGGCGTGCCGATGTTTCCGCTCAGGTAGGCTTTCTCGCCTGCCTCTTTGAGAATTTTATGGGCCAGGGTTGCGGTCGTTGATTTTCCGTTTGTGCCGGTGATGCCAATGACCCGGCCTCTAAGGAACCGATGAGCCAGCTCGATCTCGGGCATGATTTTGACCCCGGCTTTTTTCGCTGCCTCGAGCTCCGGGATCGAAGCTGCGCCCGGGCTGGGCACGATGATGTCAGCCTCAAGAAAAGTCGGCAGATGGTGGCCGCCCATTTCCAGCCGGACTCCCTTTTCTCTGAAGTATTCCGCTCTTCTGCGCAGCTCGGCTTCCGTCTTTTTTTCGCTGACCGTCACTTGGGCGCCCCGTCGGCTGAGGAAGCGAACCAGAGCTGAGCCGGTTTTTCCCAAACCGACGACCAGCACTCTTTTTCCGGCAATTTCCATTTTCATCTCAGTTTTAGCGTTGTCAGACTGAACAAAGCGAAGATAATGGCCAGAATCCAGAACCTGATCACGACTTTTTCTTCGGGCCAGCCGATGAGCTCGAAGTGGTGGTGGAGCGGCGCCATCCTGAAAATTCTCTTGCCGCCCGAGGCTTTGAAATAACCCACCTGGAGGAGGACCGAGAGCGCTTCAAGGATGAACACCCCGGCTACGGTGAAGAGGAGGAACTCCTGCTTGATCAGGATGGCGATGCAGGCCAGCGTGGCACCCAGGGAAAGAGCTCCCACGTCTCCCATAAAGATTTCAGCCGGGTGGCAGTTGAACCAGAGAAAAGCCAGACAGGCTCCGGAGAAAGCTCCGGCAAACACGGTTAGCTCCGCTGCCAGCGGCACGCGAGGGATGTTCAAGTATGTCGAGTAGAGGGCGTGGCCGGCGATGTAGGCCAGCGCTGTTAGCGCCGTGGCGCTGATAAAGGTCAGGCCGATGGCCAGCCCGTCCAGGCCGTCGGCCAGGTTGACGGCGTTGGAAGACCCGACCAGGATGAACATGATCCAGGGGAGATAAAACCAGCCCAGGTAAGGGATCCATTTTTTGACGAAGGGGAAACTCAACTGGAGACTAAAGCGGCCGGCGTAACTGATATAAATAAGAGCTAAGCCGATGGCCGCTGCCAGGAAGAATTGCAGGATGAGCTTATTTTTGGCCTTAAGCCCTAAGGATCGGTGTTTCCTGATTTTCAGGATATCATCCCAGAACCCGACGGTCCCGAAACTGATCATGGTCAACGTGGCCAGCCAGACATAAATGTTGCCCAGGTTTCCCCAGAGAAGCGTTGGGATGACGGTGGAAGCAATAATCAGGATTCCTCCCATGGAGGGAGTGCCTTTTTTTATGTAGTGAGACTGCGGCCCTTCTGGCCGGATCTCCTGCCCGACCTGATATTTTTTCATCATCTTGATCAGCCAGGGGCCGAGGATGAAGCTCACCAGCAGGGCTGTTATCCCTGCCAGGGCTGTCCTGACCGTGATGTAGCGGAAGACGTTAAAGAAGAAAAAATATTCTTTCAACGGAACTAACAGCCAGTACAGCACCTCAGTTCTCCCTAAAATCAGACTTGATTCTGTCCGCGATGAGATCCATCTTCATGCCCCGTGATCCCTTGACCAGGATTAGATCTCCTGCCTGGATTAACGAGACAGCCTTGGCGGCGGCTTCTTCAGAAGAGGCGAAGGAAAAAATATGACCGGGATCGAAGCCCGTAGCGCGGGCGCCTTCGGCCAGGTGAAGGCTGAGGCGGCCGACGGTGATGAGCATATCCCAGCCCTGAGCGACAACTTCTTCGCCAGCCTCGATGTGGAATTCGATTTCCTTTTCTCCAAGCTCGAGCATGTCACCGAGCACCGCGATCCTTCTTCGGGCCGGAAGAGAGGCCAGGCTCTTGAGGGCTGAGGCGAGCGCTCTGGGATTGGAGTTATAGGAATCGTCGACGAGCTCGACCGAAGAAGCCAGCCGGATGAGCACGCCCCTCCGGGTGAAAGGCTTGAGCTGGGGAATCGTCTGGATGATGTCGCCAAAGGGAAGAAAAAGAGCGTGGCTCGCGCCGGCAGCGGCCAGGAGGTTGTAAAGATAATCCTCGTAAATGAAAGGAAAGAGGACTTCTTCTTTTTCTCCCCCCAGGTGAAGCTCGATAATCATTCCTTCAGGACTCTTTTTTCGAACGCGGGAAGCCCGGACATCGCATCGGAGCGAAAGGCCGAAGGTTATTTGCTGCCCCTTCCAGTCCCGGCTGATCTTGCGGACCCAGGGATCATCGATGTTGAGGACGGCCGTGCCGCCGGGTTTGGTGCCCTCGAGGATTTCTTTATTGGCCTGAGCAATGCCCTCCAGGCTGTGCAGGAATTCGAGATGAACGGGGTTGACATTAATGATGACCGAGACATCGGGCGGAGCGATGCGGGTGAGCGCCCTGATTTCACCCTGGCCACTCGTCCCCATCTCCAGGACTGCCACTTCGTGGCTTGGCCTGAGCTTGAGCAACGAGAGAGCCAGCCCGAGGTAGTTGTTGTAATTGTCCTCGGATTTGAGGACGTTGAACCTCCGGGCGAGCAGGCTGGCGGTGAACTCCTTGGTCGTGGTCTTGCCGACACTGCCCGTGATGCCGATAACCTTAACGGGATGCTCGGCCAGGACAGAGCCGGCCAGCCTCTGCAGAGCGGCCGCCGTGTCCTCCACGCGAATAAGAGCAAAGTCCTGCCCGGGGGACTGAACCTCCCGGGAAATGACGGCGGCGCGGGCGCCCTTGGCTGCGGCGTCGGGGATGAAATCATGGCCATCCCGCCTGGCCTTCAGGGCAAAAAATAACTCTCCTGGCTCGCTCAAACGGGAATCGATGTTGAATCGGTCAAAAACAAGCGCCGGATCGCCCTGGATGATCCGTCCGTCCACCTTGGCGGCTATCTCGTCCAACCGCAGCTCGGCCATCACGTTTTTGACTCCACGGCTTTGAGGATTGAACGAGCGACTTCAGCGTCGTCAAAGGAGATCGTCCGGTCCTTGAAGATCTGATAGTTTTCGTGACCTTTGCCGGCGATGAGGACTGCGTCGCCTTTCTTGGCTGAGGCCAGGGCGGCTTCAATGGCTTCGCCGCGGTCGGGGATAACGGCGTAAGCTCGCGAGCCTGAACGGACGAAGCCCTGTTCAATCTCGGCAAGAATGGCCAGAGGATCCTCGGACCGAGGGTTGTCGGAGGTCAGAAAAGTCCAGTCGGCGAGTGCAGCTGCGACTTCTCCCATCCGGGCTCTTTTCCCCTTGTCCCGATCGCCGCCAGCCCCAAAGACGAGGAGAATCCGGCGGGGCTTCAACTCCCGGACCGCTTCAAGGAGGCTTCTCAGGGCGACGTCGGTATGGGCGTAATCAACAAAGATCCGGAGCCCGAGGTTATTGTCGATTTTTTCCAGCCTCCCGGGAACTCCTTTGAGGTCGGTGATTCCTTCTTTGATCGCGGCTGCGGGCTCATTCAGGGCCAGCCCGGCGGCGACGGCTGCCAGGATGTTGTAGAGATTATGCTTTCCCAGGAGACGGGAGCAGATTTTCATCGTGCCGCCGGGATAATCGACTTCCGCTTTGAGGCCGTTTTCTGTGAAACGACAGTTTTGGCCGCGGACGATGGCGGCAGGTTCAAGCCCGTAGGAGACGGTGGTCAGAGGAAGTTCGGAGATCAGTCTTTTGCCCCAGGCATCGTCCAGGTTGACGACGGCGGTTCTCTTCTTGGCGTTGAGAAAAAAGAGCTTTTTCTTGGTTTCAAAATAATCTTCTAAGGAAGGATGATAATCGAGATGTTCGGCGCTCAGGTTGGTGAAGACGGCGACGTCAAAATGAATCCCCCAGACGCGTTTGAGGTCGAGCGCGTGAGAAGAGACTTCGATCAGGCAGTGAGTCATCCCCAGCGACAACATCTCGCTCATCATCCTCTGGAGGTCTGGGGCCTCGGGTGTCGTCCGCTGAGCCTGAATAACCTTGCCCGACCAGCGGTAGTTTATCGTCCCGATGACGGCCGGCTGGAAACCGGCCTGGCGGAGGATTGACTCGAGAAGATAGGTCAGGGTTGTTTTTCCTTTTGTCCCGGTGATGCCGATGACCTTCATCCGGAGCGAAGGATGTCCGTAGAAGCTGGCGGCGGCCAGGGCCAGCGCTTCCCTGGCATCCCCGACCTCAACCCAGACAGCTTTCGTGTTTGGCGGCTTGGGCCTTTCGGAGAGGATGGCCCGAGCCCCGCGGCTCAGCGCTTCTTCGACAAAGTCATGGCCGTCCCTTTTCTCTCCCCTGAGAGCCGCAAAAAGAAATCCCGGCTGGATCTGCTTGGAGGAATAAGCCAGGCCGGAGATTTCAACCTCGGCGTCGCCTTCAACCTGAAGGCGGGGAATGTCTTTCAGCAGTTCCTTTAGGTTCATCTGGAGATGTTCTCTCGCAGCTGGGCTGTGATCACTTTTTTGGCCGGGTCGAATTGAGGCGTCTGGCCCAGGCAAAGGAGGACTCGCCGGGCGATCTCCTGGAAAACAGGAGCCGCCACCTGGCCGCCGTAGTGGAGCCCCGTCTTCGGCTCATCGATGACAACGATCATCGAAAGGAAAGGCTTACGGGCAGGGACAAAACCGACAAAGGAAGCTAGATGTTTGCGGGCTGAATAGGCCCCTGTCGCCGGGTCTATTTTTTGCGCCGTCCCCGTTTTGCCGGCCACCACGAATCCTTCTACTTGGGCGGCCTGGCCCGTCCCCTCGAGGACGACTTTTTCGAACACCTTCTCGATGAGGTCAGAGGCCGTTTCCCCCGAGATGACTCTCTCGCCAGGAGACAGAGAGGCCTGAAGCGAGGGTGAAAAATCAAAAGTCTCCCTGGCCACGTGGAGCGGGACCAAGAAACCATCGTTGGCGAAAACGTTCATGGCCTGAAGCACTTGGATGGCCGTCACGGAAATCCCGTAACCGATGGACTGGGAAGCGAGCGAGGAGCCGCTCCATTTGGACAGGGGATGGAAAATGCCGGCTTCCTCCCCGGGGAGTTCGACCCCCGTCTTTTCTCCGAAACGGAAAGCCCTGATCATCCTGTAGAGATTCTCTGGGCCGACGCGCTGGCCGACCATGGCTGTCCCCACGTTAGAGGAATGGATAATGACTTCAGAGAAGCTGAGGACGCCCATTTTTTTGTGGTCGCTGATCGTCCAGCCGGCCACTTTGATGCTGCCGTTGCTGCAATCGAATGTGTCCGTGAAATCAACCAGACCGGATTCTCTGGCTGCCGCTGCGGTGACGATCTTGAACGTCGAGCCAGGCTCAAAGTTGTACTGGATGGCCCGATTGCGTCTCTCCTCGGGATGGGCTGCCGAAAAATCATTTGGGTCATAACCTGGCGAGCTGGCCATGGCCAGAATCTCTCCTGAGGGAGGGTGGGAGATGATGACTGCTCCCCAGTTTGCCCCATGAGATTCCACGGCCCTCTCCAGCTCCCGCTGGGCGATGTACTGGATGGTTTCGTCGATGGTCAGGATTAAGTCCTGGCCCGGCGTGGGCGGCTTGAGAACCTCACGGTGGTAGTGTCTTTTTTTGGCGTCCCTCAGGAAGAGGCCCTCTCCAGCCACGCCCTTTAGCTTGGCATCGTATTGCAGCTCTACCCCGCTGGCCCCTTCATCATCGATGTTCACTCCGCCCAGGACATGAGCGGCCAGCCGGCCGAGAGGGTAATAGCGCTTGTTCTCTTCTTGGATAGTGATTTCGCTCAGCCCCAGTCTCCTGACCTGTTCCGCCTTTTCCGGGCTGATTTTTCTTTTTATCCAGATGAAGGTCTCTCCTTTTTCAATCCTCGCCTTGATTCTTTTGAGGTCGGCGGGCGAAAGTTCGAGGACTCTTTCGAGCCCCTCGATTCTGGCCAACTTTTGAGGGAGGGATTCTTCCTCCGAGGGGATGTAAGAGACAGAGGGCGTGGGGAAGCTCCGAGCCAGAATTTTGCCCCGACGGTCGTAGATTGTTCCCCTTTCCGGAACAATCTTCGACTTGAGCTGGCTCTGTCTGACGGCAGCGGTCCTGAGCCGGCCGTGTTCAATCACTTGGAGCTGGACGAGCCGCAGGGTCAGCCCGAAAAACCAGAGGAAAAAAAAGAAAGTCAGGATGATTGTTCTTTTGCGGACGCGGTTCTGGAAGAAGGAGTTTGGCTCAGTCATCATCGTTGATCAGCCTGAAATCCTCATAAATGATCTGCTCGGCCCGCGGTTCGACCAGACCGAGTTTTTCCCGGGCGATCCTTTCCACCTTCTCCAGAGACAGGAGCGAGGCCTTTTTGATCTCCAACCCTTTGATTTCCTCCTCGAGCTGGCCTATTTTTTCCTCCAGCCGACTCGTCTGGTAGCCCAGGCTGATGAGGGCCGCCTGATGCCAGATGTAGAAGGTCAGGAAAGCGATGGCTAAGAGGCTGCAGGCGGCTGCCAGAGCAATTTCTTTTTTTTCGTGCCGTTTTCTGACCATCAGACTTTCTCCGCAGCTCTGAGCTTGGCCGACCGGGACCGGGGGTTGGCCGCTCTTTCTTCCTCCGATGGGGTGATGGGTTTCTTGGTGAGGAGGCGGAGGAGGGCAGGCCCTCCCTCATCCGAGGCGAGGCGGGCAAAGGTGTGTTTGATAATCCTGTCCTCGAGAGAATGGAACGAGATCACGGCCAAACGAGCGCCCCAAGAAACCTTCCGCGCCATCGTTTCAAGAAATTCGCCCAGCCCTTCGAGCTCACCGTTGACTTCGATCCGGAGCGCCTGGAAGACCTTAGCCGCGGGATGGATTCTTCCTTTCTGGGGAATCCAGCCGCAGACAGCCTCGACCAGGAGGCGGAGTTCCGTCGTCCTTTCGATTTTCTTTACTTTCCTCCTGGAGACAATCTCCTTGGCCAGGCGTCTGGCCTACTTGAGCTCTCCGTATTCCCAGAAGAGCCGGTTCAGCTTGGGTTCGGAATAGGTGTCGATAATCTTGAAGGCTGTCGTCTTGTTCCTTGAGTCCATCCTCATATCCAGCGGCCCCTCCTGGTTGAAGCTGAAGCCTCTCTCCGGAGAATCGAGCTGGAATGAAGACAGCCCCAGATCGAGGATCATTCCTCGGACGGCCGAGAAATCGATGTCGAGTCCGGGCAAATAGCGGTAGTCAGCGTGATAGAGCTTGACCCTGTGGGCATAAGGCCGGAGTTTCTTCTTGGCCTCGGCCAGAGATTGCTCATCGATGTCGAGTCCGATGAGAGTAGCCCTCGGATTTTGTTCTAAAATCCCCAGGGCATGGCCGGCCAGGCCGAGCGTGCCATCGATGTAGATTCCTTCTCGCGTGATGTCCAGGATTTCCAGGACTTCCTTGAGAAGGACGGGCAGATGTCCTCTGTCGCTCATTCCGATTTTCCGCGGGGAATGAGACCGGCGATCGTTTCAAAATCTTCATCGGTCAATGGTCTCTTCTCGAGCTTCTCATCCAGCCTCTCTTTGTTCCAGACTTCCAGGTGATTGTTGAGGCCGATGACCTCGACCTCATCAGCCAGCTGGGCTGTTCCGCGCAGCTGCGTGTTGATCAGCACACGGCCTTTAGAGTCGATCTCGTGCCCAGTGCCTCTGCGGTTGACGCGGAGCAGAAAATTTCTCACATCCGGCCGGAGATGAAGAGCTCCCTGCTTGGCTACACCGGTGAGCTCTTCCCACACAGGAAGTGGATAGATCTGGACGGCTTCGTCAGTGAGGGAGGTGATGAAGACCTCCTTGCCGTAGTCGTCTTCAATTGCGGCCCGGAATTTTTCGGGAATCTTGACCCGTCCGCCCTTGTCAATTTTCGCTGTGTAGCTACCTATCAATAAATTTCCCATTTCGTCCCATTTCGTCCCATTTGCAGTCAATATAGGAGAGAAATTCTTAAATGTCAAGCAAAAAAATGGAAAAAAATACTAATGATTATTGATTAACTACATATAGTGAAGGGGACGGTGAAGGGACTCTATAAAATGGGCCTTGACACTAATCCTCTTCAGCTTCTTCGGCCGGAGATATTTCTTCGAGGAGCTTTTTAGCCTCGGCATAGTCCTTTTCCGAGACAAAAATTTTGATCTCGCCCAGCCCATCCGTGGAAAAAGGGTGGATGGACTGAACGACCAGTCCCCGAAAGATGCAGGGAATCCCGTGGCTTTCCAGGAAGCTCTTGATGACTTCGGCTTCGGCCGGTCCCCAGACCCTACCAAGCTCTTTAAGCTTCAGGTCTTTATCTGTCTTCTTATCTTCGTCTTCCCCCATCGCTCGAGGCCCTATCGTGTTTCCTTTTCTTCGACGTCAGTGATCTTACCGGAGGCAAAGAGGTAGGTTTTCAGCTCTTTGGCCATGGCCTGGTCGTTTCTCCTGATCCATTCCAGGATCATGGCCGCGTGTTCTTTCTCCTCATCCCGGTTGTGGGCCAGGATATCTCTGAGCTCTTCGTCCTCGCTGCTGTCAACTCGCTCCTGGTACCAATTGATCGCCTCCAGTTCCTCAATCAGAGAATTGAGGGCTCGGTGCAGCTCTCTTGTTTTTTTGGACAGCCTTTCGAAAGGTTCATGGTATGGACCGCCACCCATTTTTTCCCTCCTTCCCAAGATCCTTCAGGCTTTCTTGGCTTCAAAATAATCGGCTAGAATTTTCTCATGGTCAAAAGCAAGCGGTCGAGGCAGGTCTTCCCGGGTGAAAACGCCGACCTCCTGAGCATCATCCTGGGCCTGGGGGACACCGTCGGCCTTGGCTGTGTAAACGGTCGAGATCGTGTGAAAACGCGGGTCGCGGCCGGGGTCAGAATAGGTGTGAAACTGGCTGATGATTTCAACTTCGAGTGACGTCTCTTCGCTGGCCTCACGACGAGCAGCTTCCTCGCACGACTCGCCGTAATCGACAAATCCGCCCGGGAGAGCCCAGCCGGAGGGCGGGTTTTTCCTTTTGATCAGGATAATGCCCGGATTTCCATCAGCCCGCGTTACTTCGATGATAATGTCCACGGTCGGCAACGGGCTACGGTGCTTGTCCATGGTTCAAAATCTTAGCCGCGCAGCTTGAACTTCTTCTCCAGTTTGGCCAGTTTTTCGACCACTCCGCCGTATTCGAGCTCGCTGAATGGAAGCATGGCTGCGCCGGAGAATCCCTGACGTCGGATGGCTATAGCCTTGGCGGCGACCTCTGACCTGACCGCGTCCCAGAACGGATGGTCGAAGACGTCCGCCGGCTCGGTCAACTTTCCTTCCTTGACGCAGAAGGCTGCGCCCGTCAGGACGGGCGGTCCGTCGAAATAAGAGATCGTGGCGTTGAGCTTGCAGGGCATCAGCGGTCCGATATGGCTGCCCCGCATAAACCCCGCCACATAATGGCCGATCTGGAAAGGAGCCAGGACCTCTCCGGTCGCCGGGAACTCTCCTTGGACGCGGATGAGCGAAACCGGGTCATCCTTGCCGGTGTACTTTCCGGCGATATTGTGCAGGCGGGTCGTGGAGACAGCCGCGGCCTGGTTTCCCGTGTTGCGGGAGAAAATGCTCTCGATGACATACTTCTCGTTATCCCGGAGAAGAGTGGCGATATCGTAAGCTTCTTCGGGCGCATGGAGTTCGATGACTTTATCTTTTTCGGTGTAGCTGACGTCGATGATCCGGAAAGTGAAACCCTCGCTCATCTTGGGGCTGAGAAGAAGTCCGGCGCAGTACATGGGGTCGGCAAAGGCAAGATAGAAAGGCAGGTTGTAGGCGCCCGGATCTGTCTTATCGGCGGCGAAAAAGATAAACGGTTCGTTCGGCCTTTCCTCAAACTCCATTTCAGCCACGGCCGGTCCCATTCCTTTGATGTTGCCGCTGAATGAATCCTTCAGCAGATCCTGGCCGGCGCCGTACAGCCCTTGTTTTTTAGCCACCGCAGTCCCGGCCAAAAAAGCTTCCCAGGCCAACCTGTGGATTTTTTCATCCAGGACGCCGCGCTCATGAGTGCTGAGAATGGCGATATCGTCTCCGGTGGAGCTGATGTAATAATCAATGATAAGATTTTTGCCATTCTGGCCGACGAAATTTCTGACTTCATCAAGAAGGGCCTGGCTCGGCTTGATATGACCGCCGATGCTGCCGATATCGGCCTTGAGGACACTAAGAGTGATTTTCATTTTTCCTCCTTTATGATTTTTGCAAGGCGAGCAATGTCATTTTAGTGATTCTGGGCTTCTCTTGTCAACCTTTTAAGAGCTCTGAACAAAAGGATTAGAGACAGGTGTCCTCAGAGAGGGACAAAAACCGGGGAGTTGGGCGACTCGGCGGCCGGTCTTCGATTGGCACGAAAGTTGCTATTTAAA
>Ga0172365_10002387_pt1 | contig 13776 bp, 28 predicted proteins | sample LakKivSesite48cm_FD_114535 | JGI IMG/M metagenome (GOLD analysis project Ga0172365, IMG submission 114535) | Sediment microbial communities from Lake Kivu, Rwanda - Sediment site 48cm | ecosystem: Environmental > Aquatic > Freshwater > Lake > Sediment | place: Rwanda: Western Province, Lake...
ACGCTCTCAGAACCCCAGTTAACAGGGACGCCTTCCCTCTCCAATATTTCGAGAAACTCACGCAGAGAAAGCCCCAATACTTCAGCTGCTCTGCCAGCGGTTAGTTTGCCCCTCTCATAATTATCAACAACTCTTCTACGCAGCCCATCCTCTATAAACTCCTTAATCAAAGTTGAACGGTCAACATCCTCGAGAACCCTCACGGCTTCAACCCTTTCTAAGTCACGCTTGGACAAGCGTACAGTAACAACAACGCTTTTTTCCATCACGTTTCCCCCAAACAAAAAAGAATACATTGTAATACATAAGCCTTCCGCGCAGAGTCAAATCGCTGAACCTAAATATGCTGGTCGCCAAGAAGCGCTTCGGTCGCCCCTCGCATAATCAACATAACCTGAAAGAATTCCCTTAGCCCAATAATAGCCTTTCTCACCTTTATGATGTGCTATGTTGCTTAAGCTTCCAGAAGACAACTCATCAAGAACCGTCACACCATAGCCGTCGCTTAGCAGTCTATCCACAACGTGGCTTCCGATGAAGCCTGCCCCACCAGTAACCAAAACCCTCAAAAACTTCAACCACACCAACCCCGAGAAAAACCGAAACTCCTTCCACATCCTCACCGAAAACTCCACGAATCTCCTCCTCTGCAAGCTTAATTAAGAAACCAATGACTAAAGCCTGTAGACTTTGCGAAGCCTCAGGTTTACTTCTCTCTTAAGCTCGCCGCCTAATTCTCCTATCTCACCAACAACTAAATCTTTCAATATTGTCGCAATTTTATCCAATCTTATAACAGAAGACATCTTAAGCCCTGTCAACACAAATCCAGGATGTGATTCCTCAACCACAACATCTGTCAAAGCAGGCTTCTGCGGAACCCTAGAAGAAACAAACGCTACCACAACGTCCCTTTTTCCCTCAACAAAACCAAAGCAGGCCTCAATTTCGCCGCAGTCAAATCAGTGAAAGGAAAAGGTACAAGAACAAATTTCCCTTTCAAGAATACCTAACCTTAACATCCTTCATCGAATAAACATCAGGCTCTTTGCTAAGGAAATCGGCCAAGGATTTCTCTGCCAAAAACATCACCGACAAAGTCTCTCTATTCTCAATTAAAAGATCGATCTTCTTATTCAAAATGCAAAGTAGATCTTTCATCTCTTTCAAATCAACTTCAACTGTCATACTACTCACTCCTATCTGCTTTTTCGCCTTATTTAATTGTTATTGTACCATAGAAAAACAAGCTATGCCTTCTATAACATAGGAAACTAATGACTAAGGCTATATTTCCCCAGAGTGTTTCAGCTCCTCGAAGAAATCGTCGTAGTCCCTGACCCTCCCAGCCTTCACATCCTCTTCAGCGCGCCTAATAGATTCAGTTGCATCCTCATCTTTCAAGATCTCTAAGGTTTCAACAATTCCCTCCAGTAAGCTGCTCACCTTCAAAAGAAGAGCGCGATCCTCATCCGTTAGGAAAACACTTCTTCCAAACATCTCCACACCCAAACATGTTCCTATCGATAACACCTAGAGCCTATAGATTTTACTTATCGCATATATTTAGGAGCATCGAAGCATAAACCACTCCAAGGAGTTTGGATAGGCTTATATGACCGTATAAGTACCATTATGTTGAGGCTTTTGCATGGTCACCCGCATGTTTACCGTTATTCTCGAGCCCGCAGAAGAGGGCGGCCTCGTCGTCAAATGTTTAGAGCTACCTGTTGCCAGCCAAGGGGAGACAAAGGAAGAGGCCCTAGCCAACATTAAGGAGGCTATTGAGGGCTATTTAGAGGTTAAAGCAGCACTCTTCAAGAATAAGGTTAAGGGAGAAAAGGTCGAAGTAGTTGTCGAAGCTCCCCCTATTGCCCTGGCGTGATGTTGTTAAAGTCTTAGTTAAAGCCGGCTTCAGAGTTGCCAGGCAGAAAGGTAGTCACATAATCCTTGTCAAAGACGAGCTCATCGTGCCCGTTCCAAAACACAGAGAAATAAAAAGAGGATTACTCCTGGAGATCATGGCTGAAGCAGGTTTAACGAGAGGAGTTCCTTGAAATCCTAAAGAAAATCTAAACACAAACAATATGCTTGAAGCTCAAGTCACCGATCGATCGACAAAACCCGCCAAGATTTACCTGAAGCCAAAAACACATTGTTTCCACGATTTCGGAGCTTCTTCACATGTCACATGTGCTTTATCTGAGCTTTTGGATGATGACCTTGCTTTTCAATAATAATCTTTATCGGATGGGAAAACTTCGTCGTGTCTATCGGCGTCGGACCAAGCACTTCTATTCCAAGTATATCTCCCTTCTTGCCTAAATCCAAGATAACGTTGTCCGAGACCGCTCGCTTTCCGCCACCTTTCCCCTTTTCAACCGAATGTACAATGCATCGCAGTTCGAGTCATACCCGAGTGAAGCCAAGTCCCTGCAACCTCCTTTCAAGGTATAACATTTCTCATCGACAGTGTTAATAATGCAGTCTTAACAGTCTGTTTTTAAAGTCCACTTCAATTCTGGAAAACTCCTGCAAAGTCTTCACACCCAAAATATGGGATTTGCCTATACTCTCGCAAAATACTGCTGTAACGAATTCCTTTTCACCAATCCGCACTTTAACCTTAGACAAATAACCCTCTGAACCGTTGACTTCTGCTTTCACCTCAAACTTCAGCCCAAGCAGTCTAGCAAATGATAAAGGTATGATAGTTACATCGCTTTTGGTGTCGACATGCATTCTCTTCCTATACTTCTTCCCAAACTCATCAAAAAATATCACAACAGCTTTTAAGTCAAAAACTTCCCCAACAAGCTCCACAGGCTCTATAACCGTGGAAGAAAACTTCCACTCCTTAAAGCTCATACAAGGACTCTCGCCCTAAGCCTTCCAACCTGAATAGTCCTTGTATCCTTAACGAAATCGATGACGGGTTCCCGCCCATATTTCCCCACAACCTCAACATAAAGCCTTTCACCATCATCCCCAACGCCCACAACACGTTCATCCAAGACAGCCACATACTTATTGGGATAACCCACCTGAAGCTCCCTATAACGACTAGAAAGCCACTCTGAATCCCTCTCAAACCTGACATCTTCGTCAACATCAGTCAAGAGAACACCCACACAAAAGATAACATAACATCCTTATAAGAAATACGACAGAAGGCCATTAAGAAAGGTTAAGTCGTGACAGCTACGGCCTTTTGGCCTTGTTTGGCGGCTTCTTCTTTTGCGATTTCCAGGTCGGCTATTCTCTGCGCTTCTTGTCCAGCTATCTCCAGTATGAATCTGCGCAGGAGGATTGCTACGGGGTTTTCTTTGTTGAGTTTGTACATTTGGGCGTGGCCTACGGTTCGGGTTTGTTTGATTAGACCCAGTTCTTCGAGTTTTGCTACCTCTCTTAGGGCGTGGCGGAAGCTTACGCCACTGTTCTTTGCCACATCCATTTTGCTATAGTCGTAGTCGTGGAATAGTGTTAAAAAGTCCAGTATTTTTGCTGGTGCTACGCCGTTGTACAGGCGCTCTAGTGGTCCTGTTTCCAACGCTTTTTCTGTTTTGGGTTTCTTCATTTTGTTCGCCTTTGTGTCCATTCATGGTTGACTTGGCTTATGAATATTACTTCAGTGACACTCAAATGTGACATTCAAGTTATACTTGAACACAACTGTTACACATACGCAATAACTGAGACATCAAAACATGACAAGCGAGATTGAAAAGAAAATCCTCGAATATCCCTCATTAATACACCACCTTAACTTTTGGCGATATGCATTCCGATCCACTCAAGACCTGTTGCTTCACAGAGCCTTGTAAACATTTATATGTATCGTTTACACACGAACGTATACAGGGAAAGCAATGACCGAGATAGTCTCAACACGAGTCCCAGACAACATGGCCAAAGACCTAAAGGAAATCGAGAAACAAGAAAAGACAGACCGCGCCACACTAGTCAGAAAACTCCTAGCAAAGGCCATCGCCGACTGGAAACTAGAAAGAGCCTTAACACTCTACCGCGACGGAAAAATAACCCTCTGGAAAGCCGCAAAGATAGCAGACCTATCTCTCTGGGAAACAATGGAAATAACAAAAGAGAGAAAAATCCCGTTCCACTACACACCAGAAGACTTCCGCGAAGACTTCGAGAAAGCCCTGAAGGAAAAACAATGCCGAAGTCACTAATCTTCAACTCAAGCCCCCTAATCTACTTGGCCAAAGTCTCCTTAACAAAACTGCTCAAAGAAACCCCCGAAGAAAAGTTCACCACAACACGAGTGTTCAACGAAATCGTCCAAGAAGGAAAAAAGAAAGGATCTCCAGAAGCATCACTCCTAGAAAACATGTTCAAAGAGGAAATAATAAAACTTCGCAACCCTAACAACAAAGAATACCTCGAGTCTGCAAAGAAAATGTCTGCGGAAAGCGAAAAACAACCATTACACGAAGCAGAAGCCGAAGTCCTCTGCCTAGCAAAAGAGCTGAATGGAATAGCCATAGCCGACGACCGAGTCGCCAGATCCGTCGCCAAGCTGTTGGAAATAGAACTCCACGGAGCAGGATACATCTTAGGCAAAATATCCGCGACAGGCAAGATCAAAAAAGAAGAACTAATCGAAAAAATCAAACAAATGCGCGACGAAGGATGGTACGTGTCAGCTGAAGATTACTTAAGAATAATCGAGTACCTAAAAAGCCTCTAGTCAATCACAGACGCAAAGCTTAATCCAGAACTCTCCAAATCATCCCAAGAGCATTCCACGTACTCGCCTCTAGCCACCTCTTCTCTGCTCTCCTCAATAGCCTTCAACGCCTCTGCGTCCGCAAGCGTCTCCAAAGTGGCCAGAACCTGCTCCATCTTAACATAAGCGCTCATCATCTCCCTGAAAAGCTCTTCGGGAATCAGAACACCCTCCCTCGAAACCTTAACTTTTACGCTCACCAAAGTCACCTACCAAAACCCGTGTCTATCAGGAGATTTAAACCTTCCACCCTTCAAACCACTAACCCAGCCGAGCAAAGGAGTCCATACCCATCAACGCGTCAACCAAATGAGAACCAATAAAACCTGATCCACCAGTAACCAAAACCCTCGAAAACCTCATCTTTCCCACCCCAATTCAAATGAACATCCAGAGATGACGAACACCCAACGCTTTGGAAGTTGTCGACTTTAAAGCCGTTCTTAATACTGAAACTCTAGAAAAGGTTAAATCCGCGTATACGTTTGTCATTAATCGTATATGAGGGCACTAACATGACTATAATCACCGCACGAGTCGCCGACGAATTAGCAAAAGAGGTCGAACGCATAGCACAAGCCGAAGCCCTCGACAAATCAACAACGATAAAACGACTACTAATCAAAGCAGTGGAAGCATGGAAAATGGACCATGCGCTAAAACTGTATCAAGAGGGGAAAATATCTATCGGAAAGGCCGCTGAAATCGCGGGTGTATCCCTTTGGGAAATCATTGACAACATACTCAAACGAAAAATCCCCCTACAGATGAGCGGAGAAGATCTGGAAGAGGATTTGAAGGCCGCGTCAGCGGAGTCGTGGTAACCTTCTCCGCTACAGTCGCGGACGCTGGACCCCTAATCCACCTCGCCCACATAAACAAACTCGACCTCCTCCACGCATTATTCAAAGAAATCCACATACCCAACGCGGTGAAAACCGAAACAGTGGACAAAGGCAAAACTCGAGGATACGCGGATGCAATTGCAATAGAGAAGGCAATCTCCTCAGGATGGATCAAAGTAGCTCAAGCCAAACCCGACGCCGAAGAGTTAGCTAGAGAAGCAAACATAAGCATAGGCGAAGCTGAAGCCATAATCCTAGCAAAACAGATGGAAACCACTAAGCTGCTCATCGACGACGCCCGAGCCAGAAAAATCGCACAAGCCATGGGATTGAAACCCCACGGAACCATCTATGTTCTCAAACTGGCACTGGTCAAAAAGATAATATCCAAAAAGGAATACACACAATCGCTTCGAAAAGCCCTCAACACAGGCTTATACCTCACAACCGAACTATACCTGCAAGCACTGAAAAACAATAAGGACGATGCTGAAACAGATTAGGATCAGACTACCTTCTGTCACGAAACACACCAAACATCAACGCCTCAAATTCCCCACATCTACAAGCGTAGACCCCACACCTTGAACATTCCCTCTAACTGTAACCCTAGCCTTAACCAACGCAAAAACACCCCACAACCACCTACAGCACACACCCAAAGCCAAACATAAACACAATATATAACACTTTGAACCCCACAGCAACATTAGAGGTCAAAGCAGCACTCTTCAAAATACCTAACCTTGACATCCTTCATCGAATAAACATCAGGCTCTTCGCTAAGGAAATCCTCCAAGGAGTTCTCAGCCAAGAACACCACAGACAAAGCCGCTCTACTCTCAATCAAAAGATCATAAAAAGCTTTAACACTCTACCGTGGCGGAAAAATAACCCTCTGGAAAGCCGCAAAGACCGCATATCTCTCTGGGAAACAATGGAGATAGCAAAAAAGAGAGAAAAATCCCGTTCCACTACACACCTGAAGACTTCGAGAAAGCCCTGAAGAAAAGTTCACCGTGACAAAATAGGAAAGTTTTTATTATAATTAATTATAATTACTACTTGATTGGAATGACGTTGAAAGCAAAGATACGGAGGATAGGCACAAGCCTAGGAATAATCATACCAAAGGAAATATTGGAGATGATGAAGATGCGAGAAGGAGACACTATCATCATTCCCAGAATTGAAACCCCCGTGAAGGAAATACGGGGCATCCTCAAAGGAACAGGAATGGCCTTCGAAAGAGAATCCGCGGACAGAGATGAAAACATTGACGAAGCCTTCACACACACGAACAGAAAATCGTGAAGAAACCAAAGACATTGTCGTGTTCGACGCTTACGCATGGGTTGAATACGCTCTAGACGGTCCCTACGCAGACATGATAGCCGAAGAACTCTCTTCAGCCCCTCATCCGCTTACGCCAGCAACAGTCATAGGCGAACTAAAAGAGGCAATGCTAAGACATCTCATCCCAAAATCAAAAATCCTTTCTATCCTCCTATATGTAAGAAACAAAAGCACAGTCGTCAACATTGACGCAGAAATCGCGGAAAAAGCCGCTGAGATAAACTTTCAACATAAGAAAACAATCAAGGGCTGGGGCATGCTGGATTCAATAGTTTACGCAGTCACCATACTTAAGAAAGGACGGGTCATCACGGGAGACAAACACTTTAGAAAACTACCAAAAGTAACTTACATCGGAACCTAAATGCGCCCTATTCTTCCCATCAACTCACAAACCAAATGAGAGCCAGAGAAAACCAACCCCATCTGTAACCAACACCTTCGAAGACTTCACGTCAAACCCAAGAAAAAGACAGCAACAGCAAAGGCTTCCTTCCACTAATGGGAAAAAATCATCTACAATTCGGGTCAATACACACTCTCAGTCAAGATCCTCTTCAAAATAGCAACGCCATGCCTCAACTTCAGCTTCTTCTCTCCAAGACGCGGCCTATAAGATATGTCCACTTCGCGTATGCCGTAGCCCTGCCGTTCAACGTGATGGTTCAACTCAACCTCAACGTCAAAACTCTTAGACTGCGGGCGCCAGTTCCGAACGATCTCTGAACGCACCACGCGCAAACCCGTCAACGGATCACGCAACTGCACCCCGTTAAGCAGGTTATGCGTGAAAGCTATCAGCCTGTTCCCAAAGTAAAACGCGTTATGCATCGCCGTCACGTTAAGGTGATGGTTAAACCTGTTCCCGCAAACCATGCCCACACCAGGGTCCTCATCAAGAATCCTCATCATCCGAGGCAAATACTCCGCCGGATAAGTGTAATCCGCATCCGTGAAAACCACGTAATCCACGTCACCGTCAACAAGCTTGATACCCGCCGCGACAGCGTCGCCCTTTCCACGGCCTTCCTGAAAAACTATGTCCGCATCCAGCTCCTTAGCTATTTCCACGGTTCGATCAACACTGTGGCCATCCACAACCAGAACCCTAGGGTTCTCCAAATGCTGCTGCAGCTCCGCTATGGTGGGTCCGATGCCCTCCTCCTCGTTGAGGGCGGCAACGACAGCTAACACTCGACCGCGATGGCCTTCTCCAAGCATTCAATTCACCAATAAGCGGTGGACTTCTTAACTTCTACTTCTAGTCTCTCTCCGCGACTAATTTAAACAAGACGGAATTTTCCTCTATAAGAATGTTCTGTCAAGACCCGACATAAACCCCTTCAAACTAGACCCACTCGCCCACAGCCTCATAGACCCAAGAAGCCTACGGGCTTCCAGTCATGTTCAACCACAAAGTGACAAACCTGTTATGGTAACCGAAGACCCTGCTCGCCGCGTCGTAGAGCCACAGCTCCACAACAAACTGGTAATAATACCCGCTGTTCTCGCCGTCCCAGGCAGCCACCTTACCCACAGGCAACACCGCACCATTCACCGAAACCTCACCAACCACCGAAACATTCCCCTCGAAAACCACATCGCCAAAGCCAAAGCTCAAAGCTCCCTCCCACGACCGGCCATCCGCCAAGAACACGCGATACGCGTAAAGCACAGGCAACGGGCTAGGCTCAGCCAAAGTCCCATTAGGCAACGGCTCAGAACTGTTCCGCAACTTCACACAAACCTCATAACACTCCGCACCGCCCAAATGATTACCCACGCCCAAGTACACAAGATAATCCACGCCCGCAGAAACGTTACCCGGGTAACCCTCCGCCATACGCCCCGGCCCCAACACGTACAACTCCGAAAACCGCTCCCCACCAGGCAAACGCACAAACACCGAAGCCGCAGGCACACTGCAAACAAGCACACCCACAAGCCCCACAGCGATGAAAACAAGCCTACAATCATCCAAGCTCCACATAATCAAGTCACCCTCGGCCGCAAACCCAACAACCACTTCAAATAAGAACGCCTAAACAACCGCCACACAACAAACAAAACCACAACAAAACCCGCACCCGCCAACAAGCTCACACTCACCGGGACCCGCCAAGACCCAGCCGCACGCAAAGCCTCATCCCTCAAAACGCCAGCATCGCCCTCAACACTCTCAGCCAAGTCCCCGCAGATGACCGCGAGACCCGCAGCACCGCTAAAGTTCCCAGCCCCAAACGCAGCTTCAGCACTGGCCAAAACAGAACCCGCCTCAGTCAAACCGCCCAGCAAAACAGTCACGTTTGCACCCGCATCCTCAGCAGCCAAAACAGCCGCAAAAGCTTCCTGTAACCTTGAGTCCGCCTCGTTCAAAGCCTCCTGAGCCTCCGTCTCGTCAACCACAGCAGCGACTCCACACGTCACATACGAAATCAAAGCAAAAACCATCGAAACCGCAAGCAACAACACGGCAGCTCGCGCAAGCCGCTTGTCCAAGACCTTCATGCTCACCGTTTTCTCCCGTTACCCGTCTTCGCTTTGACAGCCCTAGGAAGCTCACACATCCTCTTCAACGCTTCCCGCTCAAAACTGATGCTTCGAAACTTCTTCTCAACCACCGAGTTTCTTCTAGAAAACGCGGAATACTTCTCTAGAAACTCCTGACCCTTCTCCGTAACCGCATAACGGTCGCCGTCAAACCGCAAAAACCCTAAACCAACAGTCTCATCCAGATACTTCTCCAGCAAACCATAACTCAGATTCGCAACATACATGATCCTAGTCTTCTTGGCACCGCTACCCGCAACGCCCAAGATATCCGCTATAATATTTAACCTATCCCTATACTTAGCCAAAAAGAACCACCACCGAAAACTCGTGTATCCGCATGAAACGCGTCTAACGGCCAGCCCAAGCTACCTGTGAAGCCAGCCTCTCCCACTCTTCTTCAACTGCTGCTGCTTACCCTTACCCGAAGGCTTCTCACACACATAGCTACCAGCCCTCGAATGAGCCTGCCTCTTCAACGTTGAACGAATAAACCTGCCCCAACCCCCCACATCAGGATCAGGCGAATAAACACGGCCCTCACCACTCCAATAACTGACAACCTCGGAAAAACTCGGGCTCTTCGCGTCCCGACTCGCAAAAATCACAAGCCCCTTATCCACAAGAAGCAGCGGATAATCACGAACCGAAATCCCCTCAGCCTTAACCCTATCATCAAAACGCTCACCCCACAAAAGAACCCACTCCCGCTTCAACCTTGCCCGAAACTCGTCCCGCTCAGCCCGCTCACTCACAGACTCCACTAAACCAATCCCTCCCCACCGGGAGCGGACAAGAAACCTAAACCAGCCAGCCTAAACGTTCCAAACTCCCCATCAGACAGCACACTTCAAAACCCACTTCAACTATTTAAAGAATGTTTCTACAGAAGACTCAAGCAAATCTTCTAGAACATGCGCAAACTTGAATAAACACACTCTTTAACCTTCTCCCACGTACAGCCAACCTGCAAAAACCCGACACAAGCAAGAAAACAAATGTTCCCAAAGAGCCCAAGCCAGAATCAAAAAAGGCTACGCCACAGACCATTATTCCACACTAGAGCAGCATAATATGCGAGAAGAATCTGGGAACTGCTAATGGGAACTAGACTTTTGGGAACAGTCACATCTCAGTGAGGGAACGCAAGTCTACAAGCAACAATCGCGGTCCTCTTTTGAACTGCACATGACTCCAACTCTCAACCAGCACATCATAGATCATCACTCTCTTCTCAGCATAAGACAACGTCTTCTCAATTCCGGGATTTTTCGCCGCAAACATTTCAATTCCAAGCACCTTCCAATGCTGCAAATGCTCTATTCTAGACCCAGGGTTTCAATTCGGAGAACAGAATCAAACACACATAATGAACAATGACACATGCACATGTCAACAATGCTTAATTCTCTGTTACACCAAGTCATGATCAGGCATAATCTTGAGACTGCCTACAAACATGCGCGTACGCAACAGAGCGGTCATTCTGATACTTCTGCCTGTCACGATCTTCATCTGGCTAGTCGGATGGAGCCTCTTCTGGACAAGCTCCCGAGACAAACCACAGAAACCTGAACACACTACTGAAACAAACACGTCAATCACCACAGCCATACTCCTAGAAGATTCACAAGAATGCAAAACATAACTCGACCCTGCCACCAGAAAGCCAAGATTATTAGTATGCACGCTAAACATCACTCCAAAACCCAACACCACTCGACACCCAGCCACTACTGCAACCCTTAATAACGGGAAACGCTCCCAACCACTGAAAGGAGGAACAAGCCTCGTTTCGCCGTCGGACACCTAGCCCTAGGATACATCCTTGGCAAAGCATCCTCAAAACTGCTAAGAACAAACATCAACATCCCACTCATCTTCACATTGTCCATAATCCCAGACGCAGACATACTGCTCGAGCACCTCGGAATAATCCAGCATCGGGGACCAACACACTCAATAATTCTCACCATAATCGTTTTCGCGCCAGCCCTAATCATCTACCGCAAAAAAGCCCTGCCCTACCTGATAGCCATGGCGTCACACACTCTAATCGGCGACTTCTTGTTAGGAGGTCAATTCCAACTACTCTGGCCCATCACGACGCAGCACTATGGAATCGGAATGAGCATCACAGACTTAACGGGCACAGGACTAGAATGCACACTCTTCCTCTTATCAGTAGCCACGATGCTGCTAACCCACGACATGACCACACTCACCCAACCACACGCCTCAAACCTGATACTGGCCATACCAACATTCACAGTACTACTTCCGACATTCCTAAGCTACCCAATGCAGACACCAACCCTGCTCATACCACCACACCTAGCCTACCTAATCATGTTTTCCACAGCTTTACTCATCACGATCATAAAGCCGCAAGTCACTCATTCGCGGCAGCAGGAAAAACGCATGTCATCAACCGAAAAGAAACAACTCATCAGCATAGCTTGATCAACCAAAGAGGAAAAAAACACAACAGCAAAGGCTTAATGCAAGCGCCCACACACTATAATGCGGTGATTAATGTGAGGGACCGTATTCTCACAACATAGAAACAGATACTGTAAACTTATTGGACATGACAGTAGAGAACCACCAGAACCAACAAATGGATCAATGCTTAAATGGTGGATTCGTAATAAATAGGTCATAGTTGGCATGGTGAAGCACAATACAAGTAACTGCAAGCTGGATTCCACCAACATTGGCTTGCGGTTACTACTTCTTCCTTCACCATTTTGCCAATGACTTATAGTTATCCTAACTACTAATCACTCATAAGCCTTTTGCGTGTTAGTTACTTACTCTTAATTCATATTTTGCAACCAATTTACAACCGACAACTTTATATATAATATAGCCTATAAGATATATTGGAGATATACAACATGGATTGCAAATACTGCCAATCAACAAACACCGTGAAACACGGTAAGGTTGGCAACAAACAAAGATACCTATGCAAAAACTGTGGACACAAATTCATTGAAGGCTCCGACTTCCCAAAAATGCGCACAGAATCTCGCATCATTTCATCTAGCATCGATCTCTATTTTGAAGGCTTGAGCGTAAGGAAAATACAAACTCAAATCGAGAAACTCTACGGAGTGCATGTCAGTCAAATGACCGTGTGGAAATGGGTAATGAAATACTCGAAGCTTACAAGCCGATTCGTCGAGACGCTACGCCCTTGTTTGTTGGGTGTTTATCATGTGGATGAAACGGCAATTAAGTGTAAGGGTGTTCAGAAGTGGTTCTGGGAGATCATAGACGAGCAAACGAAGTTTCTGGTTGCTGGTCACCTTTCAGGTTCAAGAACAACAGAAGACGCAATCGCCCTGTTTGAGAAAAGCGTCAGAGTTGCTAAAAGCAAGCCAACTTCCATCTACTGTGACGGCTTGCCAGCTTACGTTGACGGTTACAACAAGGTTTTCCGTACTATGAAGATGGAAGGGAGACCAGAGCTTATCAGGAGTGTTGGAATCCGCAATGTTCACAACCAAAACTCCGTAGAACGACTACATAGCACACTGAAAGATAGGTTAAAGCCAACAAGAGGATTGAAGGGTGAGAGAACCGTTAGGACGTTGCTTGAAGGTTGGGTTGTTCACTATAACTACGTGAGAAAGCACCAAACCCTGAAGATGACACCTGCACAAGCAAGTGGAATAGATATGAAAAATGATTGGCACTTGCTTGTCAAAGAAGCTACAAAATACTGCGCACTAAATGATAATATACATGAAAAGCCCATAGAGGTGATTGCTAGATGAGAAAAATACTCGTAAGCATTCCTGAAGGCATTTTCAAGATTATAAAGGATTTGAAGGGTAAAATCGGAGAAAGTGATAGTGAAGTGGTGCGCAACATAGTAGTGGCATATCTTAGTGAGCAAGGCTATCTAGCTAAGAAGGGATGATGGGCATGAAGAAAACCAGAAAACGAAGCAATCTACGTGAAATGGCTGAGGAAATAGACGTATTTGATGAAATGCTTTCCACATTAGTGGATTTACTTGAAACGAAAGGCGTTATGACACGAAAAGAGTTTGAAGACTTGCTAAGAGCCAAAATTGAAAAAATAAGTGAATTTAAGAGTTATCGAGACGTTCAACGTGGCGAACTATAATGGTAAAGCTTACCACATAATGAACAAGTAGAACACGCATGTGCTAGCACCAATATACTACTCTTAAATAGTATAGCTACTCACCTACCTCTTGTATTCGGGATTGACTAGCTAAAGTCATCTCTCTAGCAAGCT
>Ga0172365_10002391_pt1 | contig 13772 bp, 9 predicted proteins | sample LakKivSesite48cm_FD_114535 | JGI IMG/M metagenome (GOLD analysis project Ga0172365, IMG submission 114535) | Sediment microbial communities from Lake Kivu, Rwanda - Sediment site 48cm | ecosystem: Environmental > Aquatic > Freshwater > Lake > Sediment | place: Rwanda: Western Province, Lake Kivu...
ATTTCTATTTCGTTTTATCTTCTCCATTAACACGTACACGCCCACGTAGTCGCTCATTGTGACTGGACCGCCGTTCGTGTTGAGGAACATCTCGATAAACCGTGTACGCACGGCGTATCGGCCAATATCGTTGCTCCACTTGTACGACAGGGCGTTGCGCATCAGCGACTTGTCCGAGTAGGGTCCCTGCAGTATCCAATCCGATTCAGGAGGAAAACCCAGAATAGAAACGTCTTTGTCGTCATCATATTCATCCCAGGTTTCCATGCGGTACTGCTTTTTGGGCCAACCGGCTGAGGTTTTACCGCGAACGTTAATACCTGTTCTGCCGATGAATTCGTGCGCATCTGTAATTCTGGCCCTTCCGTCGGTTGAGATATTGATGAAACCGGCAAATGAAAGGGTTTGTGTATTTTGACCGATACCATGTCCGAATGTATCAACTATTGCGATGGGCAGGTTGGTGCTGAAATTAAGTATGTCTTGTCCGAGGAAAATGTAAGCCTGCGTCACAATATTCGAGGGTTTGAAGCCGGTCTTGGTTGCGATTGCCCGCAGGGTTGTTGTCTGGCTAATTGGAATTGCGGACGTGTACGGAATGTCCGGTTCCGTGCCGTCTGTGCTGTAATAAATAGAGGCCCCCTCGGTCTCACAGGCGATCGTAAGTGAAAATGCGCCATTATAAAAACCGGATTCATGGCTGAACTCGACGTCGGCAACAAAATCCTGATACAGAACTACATTTTCCGTTCCCGGACTGGGGGATGCGAAAAGCCGCCAATTGTCACCAGCGTCCGGGTAGCGACCGTAGGAGACGTCGCTGGTCTGCCCGCTACTAAAGATGACACTATCTATCAAAGTAGCACCATCAATGGCGAACAGCCCAATCTCCTCTCCCGAGGCGTCGAGTTTATAGTTCGTATGCAGACCGGCGTCGGTCGTGTCGTTGTCGGCCCATATCAAAAGGTAGCCGCCTGCCGGTATGGTTGTCGCAGCGGGATTATTGACTGGTATCTGCCACTTTGCAGGAATGGACAAATTGTCCGTTAGATACATACCGCCGGTATTAATGGCGTCAGAGCCATAATTGTGGATTTCGATCCAATCGTCATACTGACCCTGGGGATCCTGTATACAACTGTTGTTAGACGCCATAAATTCGTTGATCACGAGTGAGGTTCCTGCTGCACTCGCAGAACCGATGGAATGTAAGATTATCACGAAGTCGAGCAGTAAAATACTGATATACCTGGGCATAGTTTCTTTCCTTCACATTGACTTTTAATTGCACGAATCATCGAAAGGATTTCCGCAACTGAGCCAGTTTCCTGCTAAAATGGCGAAGTCAGCGAAATCGACGTAGCAGTCATTGTTCAGATCGCCGATGAGCCGTTTATTGCACTGAAAAATCGTGAACGGTCCATCACTGGTGTCGCTGATTGTTATAAGACGGGGATCACCGATGCGAATGAGACACTGGTTCGAATCGACGACGGGTAACGGCTCCCACGTGTACGAACCGGTATTGGCCACGGTTTCGATTTCTTGGAATTTTTGACCGTTATCGATTGAGTATTCGATCGTCACGGAGTCAAGTTCAGTTCCTTCCTGTGTTTTCCAGGTTATAGTATATGAGGTTGCTGCTAAGTTTTCGCCGCCGTTCGGCGACAAAACGATTGGTTTGGGGGTGACGGTGTAACTCCATGCTTCATCAGGCATATATATACCTGAAATACTCAGGTCGTTCGTGTGTCGCTGCATCCACGTCAGGGTGACTTTGAAGCCTTCAACTTCGACTAAAACGTAGCCGTAGCTTTCGGAGTGGTACAGTTGCTCGATTGTATAGAAGCTGTTATCGCCGTCGTAGGGCGGCGTCCATGAATATAGCGGTGCGCCGGCGGTGGCGATTATGTACTGGTGTATGTTGTTGTTCGGATTCCCGTCACCGTCATCGACCTCTGCGTGGTCGTAGAAATGGTCGTGGCCGGTTAAATACGTTCGGCCGCCGGCGTTTCTGATGCTTGCCCAGAAGGTATCCCGCTGGGCCGGCCTATTATCTAAACAGTCGGAATGCAGCGCTCTGAAGGCGGCTTCATGGCCGGTGATGAAGATGTGCGGTTTGGTATTTGCGGCCAATTGAGCGTCCAGCCATTCCTGGTTGACGATATGTACGTCGTCGTGATTGATGCCGGCGTATTGATCGAGCGAGACAATGAAGGCGTTTTTGTGCGTCACGGCGTAAGTCATGTATTTCTCAAGCTCCGGGCCGTTATCCGGCAGCTTTTGCTCGGGATAAAGGTCGTTGCCGAAGACGTTGAGCCATCGCGTTGCGTGGTTGTCTTCCGGATCGACGTCGGGCCGAATGCTGTAACCCCAGACATCCATAATCTCGTGGTTGCCGCGGGAGACGTACACGCCGATTCCGGCCTTATAAACCGGGTCCATTATCTCGACCCACGTCCGGAGTTGGGCTTCGAATCCTGCCGTGCCGATTGACGCGTAGCCGGAAACTAAATCGCCGGGGAACAGTAGAAAATCGACACCCTGACTGAGTATCTCGGTCACAAGCTCGCTCAGAATAGTCTGCTCAATGCAGTTGGTGTAGCCCCGCGAATCGCAGGTAACGATAAACTTCCATGGTTTTTCGATTTTCGATTCTTGACCCTCGATGCTCGTCGAGTATCGAGTATTTGGCGTTTGGTATCGAGCAAGACATGTTGCCGGGAGGATTACCAAGTAAACAGAAGCACAGATATGCAGGGGCGCAGAGGAACAGAGACTTTGCCCCTTTGTCACTTTGTCCCTTTGTCCCTTTGTCATTCGGCCTTGTCTTCCCGTTTCAGCCAGTCGGCCTGTCGATTATGGTTGTCTAAAATGGCCACCAAATCGTAGACGTCAATCACGCCGTTGGGATTTATATCGCCGATTAAATAACTGTCGGGCGATTTTGTGCTGTTTAGCAGGTTATTAAGCATAATGAGAAAATCCGCCTCGTTGACGATGCCGTCGGCGTTTATGTCGTACCAGAAGATATTGTCGGTTTCCTGCCTTTTCCGGACGTTCCAGGCGATACCGTAGCGATGGCTGATGGGCTGTTCCTTTGGGTTCTCTATGTTGCTGAACGAAGTAATGATTTTGTAATTCGTATAATTGGCGTCCGTTGCGACGTGAATGTGCTCGACGTTGTCAATGCTGCTGTCGCTGTAGTCAAGCATGTAATCGTTATTGGGATTGTTCGGGTCGATGGCCCAGAGTTCGAGTCGGAGGTTGCAGTCTTTTGCCGGGGCCGGCTCGAAAGGATATTCGATATTATAGTGCCTGTTCCACGTGACCGTTGCGGTTATGAATTTATCAGCCGGCTCATCGAGGCGAATTTCGTAAGCATTCTGTGGCGTTTGGATTTTATCCAGCAGGTTAAGGTCCCAGCCGGTCGTGGGGGCATCTCCAGGCCTGGATAAACCGGCGATCAGATTTTCGTAGGCGCCAACGGCGTTGAGCATTCCGGCCCCCTGTACGTGGTCCAGTGGAGAGACGTGATCGTCATCGGTGTGAAGCTCCCCTTTGTGCCAGTAGGGCAGCTTGGTCGCGGAATTCAAGAGAATTGCCTTGATGACGCAGTTTCCGCCGTCCGGTGAGACGGCAGGGCTCAGGTCAGGTGCTTCTTTGGCTTTTTGGATAAGCAGGCCGACTGCTCCGGCGACAACTGGTGTTGAGAAACTCGACCAGTTGCCGGTTGGCTCATACCTGTTAGGCTCGTTAAACTCCGCCGCCAGGCAATTGCCAGGCGCGACAATGTCGGGCTTGCATCGCCCGTCGCCGGTCGGACCCGTGCTGGAATGTTCAGGATAAGCCAGGGCGAAGTTGGCTAAATTAGTCGCAAGATCATCGGTGTTTACAGAGTCAACGACGCCCACGCCGATGACGTTGGCTCCGGCCCCCGGGTAAAAGACCGGAGAATGTGCATCAGCTCCGTTGCCTATACTGGCCACAACGACAATGCCATAGGTATCCACCAATAAATCGATGCCTCTTGTCCAGGGGTGTTCGAACGGTGAGCCGAAGCTGGCGGTTATAATATCCGCATCGGGCGGGAACTGTGTAAATACATTGTTTAGCACGAAGTGCCAGAATTCGTAAATATCAGCCTGGGCCCTCGGTGCTGCACCCTGATAATAAAACCTTCCCAGCTCAGGATGTGATGCGGTGGGGTCTTCGCCTAATAATATCGAACAGATCGCGGTAGAGTGCGATGAGATTCCCGCCGGCAGTTTTGCCTGGTCTTTGAAGGCCAGTTGGCTGGTTTCGAAGCAGTTATGGCTGATATCAGGGCGATAATCGTTTTGCGGCTCATTGTCGATATAAGTGGAACTTCGAGAGATTACAGCGAATTTGACGCCGGCGCCGGTCAGAGTAGGATCTATCTGTCTTAAAGCGTAAACTCCGGTGTGTTCCAATCCTTGCGGCTGGAGGGTATTTTTACTTTGCGAATCATCTGCTCCGGCAGCAATGCCGGCGGAACTAAACAGTGCCGCCGTAAATGTTATCAGATTTGATAAAAGGATTTTTTTGGTTATTTGTATCACCTTAAAACTCCAGAGGCGGCCTGATATAGGAGTGGAACAAAGTTGCCCTTCCGGTCGCCAACCTCCATAACATCAATTTCTTTTCATCCAATACCTGCTACTATGATACTATAAAATCCATAAATTTTCAAGTAAATTATTTAACAGGTTCTTATAATTTGTCGATTTTAAAGCTGTAAAATGCTGTTTTTGAAAACTTATTGAGAAATCTTGCCTTTGTCAGTCAGAATTGTTATACTCAGGGCAGGATTCTTGGATTCGTTTGATTAAAGGTTTAATGCGCGTATGAAAGTAATATTGGATTCGAAGCAAATCGGGCAGGTTCTCAGGGATTTGGCGGGGAATATCGTTTCAGATACGCCGTCTGATCTGGATATTGCCGTAATAGGTATTCGCAGCAGAGGGGAGATTCTTGCCCAGAGACTGTCGAGCCAATTATCCCGGGAGCTTGGCAAAGATGTTCCGTGCGGGACCCTTGATATAACGCTTTACCGTGACGATTTGAATTCTCCGAAGGGTGCGGACCAGCCTCAAGTTAGAACGACTGAAATCGGCTTTGACGTAGATGACAAGGTCATTATCCTGGTTGACGATGTTCTGCATACAGGCCGGTCGGCCCGTGCGGCCATGGACGCCCTGATCGATTTAGGCCGGCCCAGGGCGATAAAACTGGCGGTTCTCGTGGACAGGGTCGGCAGAGAAGTGCCGATACAGGCTGACTACGCCGGCTATAAAGCCAATGCCGCACCCGACAAGCTGGTGCAGGTCAATCTCGTCGAGTCGGACGGTATCGACCAGGTTGTTATCGAATAACATTTGAGTGTCTTACTATCAAATATCGAATTACAAGGCACAGAATAAAACAGGGATGGCAGTAGTAAAGAAAAGTAAGGAATTCAAGTGGCATCGCAAGCACTTGCTCGGGCTGCGGGAGCTCAGTGCTGAGGAGATTACATATATCCTCGATACGGCCAGAGGTTTCGAGCAGGTAAGCACACGGTCGGTCAAGAAAGCCCCTCCTTTACGCGGCAGAGTTGTAGTGAATTTGTTTTTCGAGGACAGCACTCGAACGCGGAACAGCTTTTCACTGGCTGCAAACCGATTAAGCGCTGATATTATTGAATTCACCAAGAAGGACAGTTCGGTCAGTAAGGGTGAAACGCTGCTTGATACGGCTAAAAACCTGGAAGCCATGGGTATCGATATTGTCGTTATAAGGCACAGCGCTGGCGGAGCGCCCAGATTTCTTAGCAGGAATATAAATGCCTGTGTAGTCAATGCCGGCGACGGATTCAACGAACATCCGACTCAGGGCCTTTTGGACGTTTATACGATTCGGAAAATCAAGGGTACTCTTGAAGGTTTGAAGATAGCGATTGTCGGCGATATAGCGCACTCTCGCGTGGCCCGCAGCGATATGTGGGCGATGACAAAACTCGGTGCTGAGGTAATATTTGTCGGGCCGCCGACACTGATGCCGACGGAGGTTGGCCGGTTGCCGGTCAAGGTGAGCTATAGCCTTGATGATGTTATCGAAAAGGTTGACGTTATTAACATGCTTCGAATTCAGTTTGAGCGGCTCGGCGGAAATCCCTTTCCTTCGATTCGTGAGTATTCGCATTATTTCGGGCTGACCGTCGAGCGTATGAAGAGAGCAAAATCCGATATTCTCGTAATGCACCCGGGGCCGATTAACAGGGGGCTGGAGATGGAAAGTGAGGTGGCCAACGGTCGGAACAGCGTGATTCTCGAACAGGTTACAAATGGCCTGGCGGTAAGAATGGCTGTCTTGTTCCTGGTAAACCAGGCGGCGGCCCAAAGTGAATAATTATTGATAATAGATTATTTTGCAACGACTTATGGGTTCAGAGCTTTTGATAAAAAATGGGTGGGTTATCGATCCGGCCAACGGCATAGATAAAAAATGCGACGTGCTCATCGCCGACGGCAGGATCGCCGAGGTCGGCAGCGTTAAAAAAACCGTTCAAACGGTAATTGATGCCGCAGGCAAGCTTGTGACGCCCGGTTTGATTGATATCCACGTTCACTTTCGCGAGCCGGGGGACGAAGAGGAAGAGACAATAGCCAGCGGCTCGATGGCTGCGGTGGCGGCAGGTTTTACGTCGGTCGTTTGCATGCCGAACACGAATCCCGTGATAGAAAACGAGACCGATATTGAGTACGTCCATAGAAAGGCCAGGCAGACCAGAAAAACCCACGTTTATACAATGGGTGCTATTACCAAGGGCCAGCAGGGCGTCGAGCTTGCAGAAATGGGTTTTATGGCCGAGGCCGGCGCCGTAGGTTTTACCGATGACGGCAGGGGGGTGCAGGACCCGGCTGTTATGCTGCGGGCCTTGAAATACGCCGCCATGTTCAACGTATTTATAGCGCAGCACTGTCAGGATGATGCTATTGCAGGCAACGGCGTGATGAACTCGGGATATTATTCTACAATCCTCGGCCTGCCTGGATTGGATCCGCTTGCGGAAGAGGCAATGTTATGGCGGGATATTCAGCTTGTTAAAAAAACCAGAGTCCGTTACCACGCCCAGCACATTTCAACTAAGGGAGCAGTTGAGTTGATAAGGCAGGCGAAGAAAGATTCTCTGCCGATTACCTGTGAGGTTACACCGCATCACCTGCTTTTGACCGAGGAATGTTGTGCCGAGTATGACACGAACTACAAAGTCAATCCGCCTTTACGGTCGGCCAAGGACGTCGAGGCCCTCAAGCAGGCTATTGCCGATGGGCTGGTCGATACTCTGGCGACCGATCATGCGCCGCACCTGCAAAGCGAGCGGGAGTTGGAATTTTTAACTGCTCCATTCGGTATCGCGTCCCTGGAGTGTGCTCTGGCCCTGTATATCAAAGCGCTGATCGAGCCGGGCGTTCTGGACTGGTCCGGTCTGATTCGCCTGATGACGGAAAAACCAGCCATGATAATCGGCGTTGACAAAGGCACGCTCGGCATAGGCAAGCAGGCTGACGTGACAATCATAAATCCGAATGTCGAGTACAAGATTGATGTAAGCACTTTCCGCTCCAAGAGCCGAAACTGCCCATATCACGGCTGGAAGGTCAAAGGTAAAGTCGAAAAAACCATCGTCGGCGGCGAAATAAGGTTCGAAGTGTAACATGTCGGAGAGAAATCATGGGTATAACTTACGTTCAAGGCCAGGTTAAAGGACCTTCTAAAAAGCAGAAGACGGTTAAGTTTCTCATAGATAGCGGAGCAACCTATTCACTTCTACCCCGGAAGGTCTGGAAAGCGATCGGCTTAAAGCCAAAGCGTAAGATGTCTTTCACTTTAGCTGACGGGACAACGGTGGACAGGGCAGTATCAGAGACGTACATTGTTCTTCCACAGGGCCAGGCTCATACACCGGTGATTTTGGGTGAAGAAGACGACCAGGCACTGTTAGGAGTAGTAACTTTAGAAATTCTCGGCCTGGTGTTTAATCCATTCGACCGGACCCTTAATCCGATGCGCATGTTGCTGTGTTGATGATTAGATGTTTATTATTGACGGTCATAACCTGTTGCACACAATTATCAAATTAGAGGACGATTCCGGGGCGATCAGCGATGTCGGCTTGTGCGGGATTTTGAGCAGGTACTTTAAACTGACAGGGGAGAAGGGAGAGATTATTTTTGACGGCACGGGTCCGCCTGATAAAAGCGGATTCGATAAAATATATAACCTGGAGGTTTTCTTTGCCGGGCGGGGGACCGATACCGATACTATAATCGAAGATAAGATAAGGGCGAGCACGGCGCCGAAAGGCTTGACAATCATCAGTAGTGACAGGAGATTGCGATCTGCCGCGCATACGAGAAAAGCGACATCGATAAAATCAGATGTTTTCTGGAGTGATGTCCAAAAACAATTGAGCAGGAAGAGGCCGGCAAAAGAGCCGACGGAGAAACGGCGGGGCCTGAACGAGGGCGAAACCGAGCAGTGGCTTAAATTTTTTGGTTTTGAGCAGTAAGTTTTTGCCGATACATGCTGTTACGTATCCGGTCTCCCGCAGAGGAACGATTTTTATACTCATTTCAGGAACAGTGAAATTTTCCATCATTTTCACGAATCAATTCTGTTCAGTATAAATTTTGTATTGCTTAATCCGGCGAAACGTTGTATAAGTATGCTTTCGGGTGCCCCGAGGACCGCACGAATATCGATGCGGATTGTTTTTTTTGAATGTGCGCAAAAGGTTAAATTGAGGTTCGCAGAATGATTTGCGGATCGAAATATGAGGGGCGTTTTAATTTAAGTATTTTGAAATTAGTATCTTATGAAAAGTGGAGAAATCATGAAGCGCAGAATGGTTACGATTGATGGTAACACAGCGGCAGCATACGTTGCGCACGCTACGAATGAGGTAATTGCAATATATCCGATTACACCAAGCTCACCTATGGGTGAAATTGCCGATGCGAGAACTGCCAAAGGTGAGGTTAATATATGGGGCACGGTTCCTTCGGTTACGGAGATGCAGTCCGAAGCCGGCGCAGCCGGGGCTGTGCACGGTGCACTTGCCACCGGGGCTTTGACGACGACGTTTACGGCTTCGCAGGGTTTGTTGCTTATGATTCCCAATATGTATAAAATCGCAGGCGAGCTGCTGCCGACGGTTTTTCACATCTCCGCTCGTTCGTTGGCCTGTCATGCACTTTCGATATTCGGCGACCATTCCGACGTGATGACGTGCCGCGAGACTGGTTTTGCAATGCTCTGTTCGAACAGCATTCAGGAGGTCATGGATATGGCGCTTATCGCGCAGCAGGCGACGCTGGCGTCGAGCGTGCCTTTCCTGCATTTCTTCGACGGTTTCAGGACCAGCCACGAGTTGCAGAAGGTTGAAGAACTAACGTTTGACGATATGCGTGCGATGATCGACGAGAAGCTCGTTGCCCGTCATAAGTCGAGAGGTCTGTCCCCGGACAGGCCGATGATCAGCGGCACAGCGCAAAATCCGGACGTCTATTTCCAGGGCAGGGAGACGGTAAATAAATACTATCTGGCAACTCCTAAGATTGTTCAGGAAACAATGGACAAGTTTGCCAGGATCGTCGGACGGCAGTATCATTTATTCGATTATGTCGGGGCCAAAGACGCTGAAAAAGTCATCGTCGTAATGGGCTCGGCGGCGGATACGACTCATGAGACCGTTGAATACCTGGCGGCGCAAGGCGAAAAGGTAGGTCTCATTAAGGTAAGGTTGTTCCAGCCGTTCAGCATAGAGGACTTCATTGCTGCCCTGCCGGAAACGACTAAGAAGATCGCCGTGCTCGACCGGACGAAGGAGCCGGGAACCATAGGCGAACCATTATACTTGAACGTACGGACGGCCGTCGGAGAGGCGATGGGCAAAGGCGAAGCGCCATTCAGGGATTACCCGGTGATTGTGGGCGGCCGTTACGGGCTTGGCTCCAAGGACTTTACGCCGGCGATGGTCAAGGCGGTCTTCGATAATCTCGATGCGGACAAGCCGAAATATGAATTCACCGTTGGAATCGTCGATGATGTGACCAATACGAGCCTCGAAGTTGATGATTCTTTCGGGACTCCGAGCCAAGGCCTTTTCCGTGCAATGTTCTATGGTCTCGGCTCGGACGGGACGGTCGGCGCCAACCATAACTCGATCAGGATTATCGGCGAGCTGACGGACAATTATGTACAGGCGTACTTCGTGTATGATTCGAAAAAGGCCGGCGCCGTGACGGTCTCACACCTGAGGTTTGGGAAAAAGCAGATTAAGAGGCCTTATCTTATAAATCAGGCTGACTTTATTGCATGTCACAATCCGGCGTTTCTCGAACAGTTCGACATGCTTACGCCGGCTCGGCAGGGCGGTAAATTCCTGCTGACCAGCAGCCACGGCCCAGACGAAGTGTGGGATACACTGCCCAGGGAAGTCCAAAAGCAGATCATCGATAAGAAGCTGAAGTTCTATGTGATCGATGCTATCGGCATTGCTCAGGGGCTGGGACTCGGCGCCAGGATCAACGTGATTATGCAGACGGCGTTTTTCAAAATCAGCAATATTATTCCGGTTGATACAGCGGTCGGCGCAATTAAGGATGCAATCAGAAAGACTTACGGCAAAAAGGGCGAGAAAGTTGTACAAATGAATAACGCCGCTGTAGATGCCGGGATCGATAAAATCTATGAAGTAAAGATACCAAAGAAGGTTACGAGCAAAATTAAGATGCGGCAAATGGTACCCGATGACGCCCCCGATTTTGTCAGGAACGTGACGGCCGAGCTGATGGCGTTCCACGGCGACAAGCTGCCCGTGGGCAAGATGCCGGACGACGGCAAATTCCCGACCGGAACCACAAAGTACGAGAAGCGCAATATTGCCGTGAATATCCCGGTATGGGAACCGAATGTCTGCATCCAGTGCGGGACATGCTCGTTTGTCTGCCCGCACGCTACCATTCGGATAAAGGCGTACGATCCTAAGTATGCCGAGGGTGCTCCGAAGACATTCAAGAGCGCCGATGCGAAGGGAAAGGAGTTTGCCGGGATGAAGTTCACTGTCCAGGTGGCACCGGAAGACTGCACTGGCTGCGGGGCTTGCGTGCAGGCCTGCCCGGCGGAAGAGAAGGACAAGGACAAGAAACCCACCGGTCGCAAGGCAATCAACATGGCGTTGCAGGAGCCGCTCAGAGAAACCGAGCGGGACAACTACGCATACTTCCTTGCGATTCCGAATACCGATCCGAAGCTCTTCAAGACGGCAAGTGTAAAAGGCAGTCAGTTGATTGAGCCGTTGTTCGAGTATTCCGGCGCCTGTGCCGGCTGCGGTGAGACGCCGTATGTCAAGCTGCTTACCCAGTTGTTCGGTGACAGGGCGTTAATCGGTAACGCGACCGGCTGCTCATCGATTTACGGCGGTAATTTACCGACTACGCCATATACTAAACGTGCCGACGGCAGGGGCCCAGCCTGGAGCAACAGTCTGTTTGAGGATACGGCCGAGTTCGCGATGGGGATGCGGCTTACGGTCGATAAGTTCAAAGAACGGGCGCTTTGGCTGCTGGAGAAAGTCGCCGAGAAAGGCTGCGTCAAAAAAGAGCTGGCAGAGCATATCCGCGAGGCGGCGCTGGCCAACGATCCGGCACAGGAAGCAGTCGAGCAGCAACGGTCCCGGGTGGAAGAGCTCAAAAAGCAGCTTGACGCCAGCGGTTGTGCCGAGTGCGGATATCTGCAGGACCTGGCGGATTATCTGGTTCGCAAGTCCGTCTGGGGGCTAGGAGGGGATGGTTGGGCTTATGATATCGGATATGGTGGGCTCGACCACGTGCTGGCGAGCGGGATCGACTTGAACGTGCTGGTTCTGGATACAGAGGTCTATTCAAATACGGGCGGCCAGATGTCCAAATCGACGCCGAGAGCTGCGGTAGCCAAATTTGCGGAGGCCGGTAAATCGATGCCTAAAAAAGATCTTGGACTGCTGGCAATGACCTATGGCAACATTTATGTCGCAAAGGTTGCTATGGGAGCCAACACCAATCAGACGGTCAAGGCATTCGTAGAGGCCGAGGCGTATCCCGGACCTTCACTGATTATTGCTTACGCGCACTGCATCGCCCACGGCATCAATATGACGCTGGGTAATCAGGAGCAGAAGAAGGCCGTCGCCTGCGGGCACTGGCCGTTATATAGATTCGATCCGAGACTTGCACAGCAGGGCAAGAATCCGCTCCAGCTCGATTCGAAAGCTCCGACGGTTGATTTCCAGGAGTATGCCTATGGCGAGAATCGCTATCTAACGCTCAAGCAGTCGAAGCCGGATGCTGCGGCACAGTTAATAAAACTTGCAAGCAACGATGCGGTCAAACGGTATGCTCTCATGGAGCAGCTTGCAAATCTAAAATGTGATAAATAACCGGTATTAGGAGGCTTGGAGGAAATGAGAAATCGGATATCAGAGAGGATTCCTGTTTTGCAACATGTTTGCAAAATAAGGTCCCAGACGACTTTCTTGGTACTTATGGTGGTTTTTGTCCTCACTGGTTGTGAGCAAAAACACAACCAGGATGTTGATGTTACGGCTCGCGTTTCGGATGCTGACGCGATTTCCACTCCGTCCGAAGAGGCGGCGCGGGCGTTCAAGGCTGCAGGCGGATTGAGTGCCTGGATGGATACTACTAAGCTGCAGCTTGATTGCGTGGTTACTTTTTATCAGGCGGACGGCAGTTTCTATCTGACTGAGCAGAGTTACGAGGTTCGTCCGTGGTTAAATTCCATTCAGATATCAGGCGACGAGCCTCAAGGGGCGTTTATCTGGAAGCTTTCAAATGGGCAATTTTACGTCCTGCGAGGTGCCGGACAAATGGATGCTTTATCGAAAGCGGTACCGAGCCGCTGTTTTGCGGAAGTGATATTGGATATCGTAACGGCCCCGGCGAGATTTCTGGATGGCTCGTTTGAGTTCTCCGAAAAGCCAGCTCCGGTCAAGATACAGGGAAAATGGTATTACCCGATAAAAAGGCAAGCCAAAGACCCTGCTGCCCATATATCTGAGGCGGTTTTTTATCAGGACAGGGAAAGCTCCTTGGTCGATATGATTCGTCTTGCCTGCTTGGATTCGGGAGCGGGGAGCAAAAAAACCATACAATATGTACGCGGCTACGACTATCAGGAGGTTGAAAAGGCAGGCCCCCTTGTCCCGGCCAGGATAGAGATATTCGAAACTGACGCCCGCGACCTTACGCGAAAGCGGGTGGTTACAATAGACTGTAACACCATAAGACGTACACGGTGAAATAAAAAAGGCCGGGCTTTTAGGCCCGGCTTTTTTAATTTGCCGATCTTACCTGTTTCTAATTTATTGTGCCGCTTTTTGCTGCATCGTCATAATGGCCGACATAATTTCAGTTAAGTGCTGTTTAGGCACGGCGATATTCACAACCATCCTGCTGTCTGCGGCGTTGCCCGCGATTACGATATTGCTGCTGGTCTGGATGTCCATCGGCGGTATTGGTACGGGTACCATCGATGTTACCATCTTCAATAACCTTAGGACATTACATGTTACTATGAAATCGGCCTTGTTTGCTTCCGGCAGGAAAGTCAGGGCGGCTTTCATCTCGGCGCCCATTTGTTTTGGGCTTCCGGCTTTGACCTGGTCTATTAATTCGCGTATCGTTGAATCGACGTTGCCGCTGACTGCG
>Ga0172365_10002397_pt1 | contig 13752 bp, 11 predicted proteins | sample LakKivSesite48cm_FD_114535 | JGI IMG/M metagenome (GOLD analysis project Ga0172365, IMG submission 114535) | Sediment microbial communities from Lake Kivu, Rwanda - Sediment site 48cm | ecosystem: Environmental > Aquatic > Freshwater > Lake > Sediment | place: Rwanda: Western Province, Lake...
GAATAATTATCAGGCAAACTTGTTAAAAATATCTTATACCATCCGGGAGCAGAAATATTGCCAAATGTAGCTAATAAAACATTTGAATCTTTCTCATAAACATTAACTTGAACAGAATCATTAATAGCAGAATAATCTATGCTATAATTTATCAGCCAAGAATAACCAGATGAAGATAATTCAGAAGTCAGATTATTCAGCTCGTCTTGAAGAACCTGCTGATTGTCTGAAGCCTTTGCTAAGAAGATAAAACTGAATAATAAGATTATCCCAGCCCCCGCTAATATTAATTTATTATTTCTTCTCATTCTTCACCTCTCTTTTCTTTTCAAAATCTCTAAAGCACTTAGCCAGAGTTTCTTTTCTTATTATGAAATACTCTGTGCTGTTTCTTAATTCAGTTGAGTAGCCAAATGGAACAAAAGCGCTCAAAATTCTTTTTCCAGTCTTCTTGATTAAATCGACAGCAGGAACAAAGTCCCCATCTCCTGAAATTAATACGCAAACATCACATTCTTTGTCTACTATTGATTTTTTAACCATATCAATTGCAACCCAGACATCAATTCCTTTCTCCTTCCTCTTGATGTCAGCTAATTCTAAGAAACTTGCCTCTATAAGTGGCTTGCAATTTTTGCATAAATCCAAATTTTCAATTGTTTCTCTCTTTTTTTTCAATATTTCTTTGCTTGAAAGCCTTTGAAGTTTTCTTGTTATTACTTTAATCCCTTCTTTTTCAAGCAGATTAAGAAATCTCATATGTTCAAAATATTCTTTTTCGCCATCGGAGATGTCTGGAATAGAAATATACCACCTAATTTCTTTCAAATCAAGCCCAAGATTCTTGCAGATTAAATTAGAAATTTTAACTATTGAAATCTTGCTTGGCTTAAACAATAATTTAACGTTGTGATACCAATTATTAGCATCAACAAAAACAATTACTTTATTATTTTTAGGAATAGGAAGCCCGGCATTTCCTTTGCAGGTCATACCGGGGACTTTAATATTATTCTTAATACTTTCGGGTTTATAAATTTTTTGTCTATCCATTTTTCAATTCCATTTTAATTTGTTCAATCCTCAGTTTCATCATCCAGATATCATTTGGAATCTTTTCAACATCTCCCAAACTTTTCAAGTCAAAAACATCATAACTCTCATTCTCGCCAAGAGCAGTCAGATAAATCTTATGCATATTGAAAGTTCCATTCTCATCTCTTGCGATATTGCTGAATGTTGCTATTGATTCATTATCTCCCTGCCTGTAAACATTAACAGAAGGGTAATCCAAAGAATAATTCACAAGCCAGCCATATCCTGCATTATTAAGCTGTGAAGTTAAATTATCAAGTTCAGCCTGCTCATCTGAAGTTAAAGCAGAAACTAAAAATATGAAACTGATTAATAAAACTAAGCTGATTCCAATTATCAATAATTTCTGATTTCCTTTTCTTTCTTTTTTCTTCTTGTCTCTTTTTTTATTTCTCATTCTATAATTTCCCAGTAACCTCCCTTATCCGGACCAATTCTTTTAATTCTGCCGGCTTCTTTCAGCTTTGATAAATGCATTTCAACTGCCCTTGAGCTAATGCCAATTTTTTCTCCTATTTTTTCAGCGCTAATTTCTGGAATTTGTTTTATTAATAAAATAACTTTCTCCGAAGTTTTCTCCGAAGTTTTCTCCGAAGTTTTCTCCGAAGTTTTTCTAACAGCTCCTGAAATTAAAGCTTCTATCCCTCCAACACTCTCTCTTAAAGCTGGTTTCTCCAATCCATACTCTAAAAATTCTTTTATAGCTCTCGAAATTCCAGAGCCATATCTTTCAATTAAGCCAGCATCCCTAAAAATCTCTGCAACTAATTTATTTCTAGGATAAGATTTTTCTGTTCCTTCTTCAATCTCTTTAATAGTCAAATTTAAAGGCAATTTGCCTATATTCCATAAAATAATTTTATCAGCAAATATCTTAAATTGAGAGTGAGTTCCATCCCGGTAATCTCTGTGTATAATTGCATTGATAATAAATTCCCTGAGTGCATTCATAGGATATTGCCATCTTTCTTCTCTTTGGGGTTTGCCAGTAATAATAAACTCTTTAGTTATGTATGCTTTAATAAAATCCATAACTTCTTCTACCTCTGAAATCAAATCATCTCTGATAATTTTATTCTTCTTTATAGTAACATTATCCTGGAATAGCCCTATTTGGATATCTGTAATTCTTAATGGTTCTTTAGAAAAAAGAAGCATTGCTGCAAATGTAGGATATCTCTTATTCCCCCCATTAACTACAAGAGAATACTTTTTAATAAAATTCTTATTTGCTCCAAGATTAATGTCTAAATTAGCTTCTATTAATCTCTTAACCTTAGTTATTTTGTTTTCATCCAAATCTTTTATGCTGGCTTTTTTATCTGGATAAAAATCCCAGCTGGAGTTTCTGGTTTGAAGATAAAGCTCATTTATTTCATTTAAAGAAAGTTGATGATTGCTATTGGCTTTTCTCAAATAATATCTTCCCTTAAATGAAACCGGCTTTATTGGAAATTCTTGAACTTCAAGAAGAATAACTTTTTTATTATCAATAATAAATTCTTCGCTCTTCGGAGTAATAAATGGATGCGTTTTTGTCTTTATTTCATTAATCCAATTTTGCAAGCTCTCTTCTTTTAATTCTGTTCCAATGATCTCTTTACGCTTATCAACTCCAATTAAAACTTTTCCTCCTTCAAAATTAGAAAAAGCAACCAAACTTTCAATAACTTCATCAGAAAACTTCTCCTTGAATTCTAAATTCTTGCTTTCTCCTTTTTTAATAATCTCTTTTAACTTATTTTTATCCATTTTCCCTCCTCAATGCATCAAGCCTTAATTTCTTGTAATAAATATCGCAAGGCACATCAATTCCATTTATTGCAATGCTCTCATTGCACTCCGCCCTTGCATAAATCGTAATATCTTTAGTCTTATCCAATTTTTTCTCAAATAATTCATGAACATCATAACTTGCTCTTTCCCGCAGTTCTTTTGAGGCCCCAAGTGTTTCAATATCTTCTTTATTCAAGGAATTTGCAACTAAAATAATATCTGCTTCATATTCCTGCTCTAATTGGGATAATTCATCCTGCTGTGACTGGGCAATAACAAGAACAGCTAAACCAACCAATAGCAAGATGCTTGATAAAATTATTAAATTTTTCGTCATCCCTTTTCTATTGCCTCTTTTATTTTTCATTTTTGACTCCTGTTCTGATTTTGTGAACAAACGTTCTGATTTTGTGAACAAATGCTTCTGCCTTAATTATTATTTCCTGTGCCTCTTGTTTGGAGGTATTTTCAACATCTCTGTAAACGAATGAATTTCTTTTTACTCTTATTTTATCAAAATAGTCGGTTAATTCCAAATCAAAACCAGCTTCTCTAAGGAACTCAAATAAATTTTTATGATGTTCTTTTCCAATTGCTCTGTAACCTAAAAGATTCATGAATTTATTCCCAGCACGCAATACTGCTTCATAAGCCACAGCCATAACCCTGTCAAAATTTCCGGTGCTTATCCCCTGTCTTGCAAAATCTACATCTTTTTCTGCAGATGTGAAATCTGCATCACCTTTTTCAACTTTTTCAATTTTTCTTTCACCCAGCAATTTTTCGAAGTTCATTTTCATCCCCTTTTATCATAATTATCTCTTTTTTAAGAACATCCTGAACAAACCCGTTCTTTCTTTCTTTTTTAAAATTTTTCATAGTCCAGACAACAGGATTAATATCCCTCCCAATTTCCTTCTCAGGAATTTTTATTAATTTTATAATCTTGTCAAGGCTTGTATCTCCGATAATCATTAAATCAATATCACTATTTTCATCAAATCTCCCGCTCGCAAAGCTCCCAAATATAAATGCGAACTGAATTTTCTCGCTGATTAATGCATCTTTAAGAGGATAAATTGCAAAATCTGTTTTAAGGAAAATATTTTTCAAATCAGCAACGATACTGTTCGCATCATTCAAGATTATGTTGTTCTTTTCTTTTTTTACAATTCCTGCTTCAGCAAGATTGTCAGTTTCTCTTTTAACAGCACTTGGAGAAATTTTTAATTCTCTTGATAACTCCCTTATATAACTTTCTTTTTTATTGAAAAACAAATACCCCATTATCTTTATTCTTGTTGTTGAGCCGAGCAATTTAATTAAAATTTTTTCTTTACTCATTCTCCATCTCCTTTTTTATTTCCTCAATCCTCAATTTCTTTTCATAAATCTCGCAAGGCACCTCAATTCCATTAATCTCAACAGAACCATTGCACCCGGCTCTCGCATAAATCGTAATATCTTTTTCTTTAGTCAGATTCTGCTCAAATGTAACTCTTAAATAATGCGAGTCAGGAATTTCAGTATAATTGCCATCTTTCGCTTTAACCTGCTCATAAACATCTTCAATAAAAGCGTAATCTTCATCCAAATGCTCTGCCTTGCTTATCTCAATAATAATCGTGTAAGTCTGGCTTGACAAATGTGGCACATTCCATTCAATATAATCAACATAGCCATCTTCATCCAAGTCATAAGCATCATAAGAAATAGAAATATCAACATAACTTGGTATTTTATTAATTGCCTCTTCAGTTGCCTTATTTTCTAAATTATCAGAATCAGCAATTTCAGAAGAAATTGCTTTGCCTGTTAAAGAATTTGTCACGGCAGGAGCGGGAATCGAACCCGCATGCCCCGAAGGGCGCTGGGTGACAACCAGCTGCGTTGACCATTCCGCCATCCTGCTGTGACTATCAGTATCATCAATAGAAATATTTAAATACTCTCCCTTATTAGATATGCTATCGGGTGACAACCAATTGCTGACCATTCCGCCTTTTTCTTTATTTTTTATCACATTTCCAGTTATGCTTAAATTATTTTCTTCAATAACCTCATTAATTTCCTCACTTTCATTAACTTGCTCTGTATTGCTGGTTATCTCATTAGCTTCATTCTCCTCATTAATTTCCTCATTTACCCCGCTGATTTTCCCGCCGCCGACATACCCATACTTAACAGCATCTTCATAACTTGCATGCCATATTAATCTTAATCCTGTGTCATTCACAGCAACTTTATTTAATGCTTCATTATCAAACAATGTATAAGCCAATATGTCAGTATAATTATAAACATCATCAGCAGAAACAACAATCTCCTTTCCATTAGAAATATTTGTCTCATTTGCTGTTGGAGCAGGAGTATAGTACTCAACAGCAATCTCCTGCTCCTCAATATTTGTCAAATCAACAACCTTGCTTTCATCACTCTCAATAATATTTTCTCCTAATTCATCTTCTGAAATTACATTCCCTGTAACTCCCAATTTCCTAATCCAGTTCCAGAATCTTGTCAAAATCCCCTGGTTCTCATTGATATCAATCACAATATTGCCTGTAATCAAATCTTCCCTGTTTTTCTCTTCAATTTCCTTTTCATAATTTTCAATTGCCATTTCAGCCTCTGCAACTTCCCCTCCTGTTATTATAATTATATTGCTTGCCTCTTTGGGCAGTTCAATTTCTGATACAATTGTTTTATTCACCTTAGCAAGCCATTTTACAGGCCTGTTAATTACTGCTTTATACTGCTTTTTTTCAATTGTTGCATTTCCTATCGCAGCAGCTTCAGCAACAGAGATATTAAAGTCCATTCCCAAAGATAAATTCCCAGAATAAGCATCTATTCTCGAGCTTCTCGCGCCAGTAAAATTCTCATCAGGTATAATCAATAAGTTAGCCCCGTCAATGCTGAATGTAACATTCCCGCATTCAGAAACAGAATAATTCTCATAATTAATAAAATAATCATCAACATTTAATAAATACTGCGAGTTTTTATTAATAACAATCTCTTCTATCTGCCTGATAATTTGAAGCCCTGTAAGATTAAATTCAGTCAAATTCAGTCCAGTTTCATTCAATCCAGTTGCATTTGTGACATTTTGCCCTGTAATATTAATTTCTGTTGCATTGACAGCAGTCTCATTTCCAGCCCCCTCATCTTCCAGAACCAATACTCCATTTTTAGAAGAAACTTTCTTTTTTGCTTCAGCAAATTTCTTTCCATCATAAACAAGGCTTATTTTCAAATTTCCTTCTCCGCCTGAAATATTCATATTATCAAGAGGAATTTCAAGGACATGCTCCTCATCTGTTAAAAATTCCTCGCCAAATCCTTTCTTACTTACATTATAATCAGTGCTTATAATAATCTTATCATCCAAAACCTGTGTTTTTAAAAATAAAAATTCAATCATCCTCCCGTATTCAGTTGTAATTGAGCCTGACTTAATTCTCGCTGTCTGATTAATCAGTTTGTATTCAAAATCATTTCCATAAGAAACTTCTCCCTGAACTTCATTTGAATAAACAGCGCTTCCTGTAATCAAGCCGGAATTTTCTGCTTCTCCGCTTTCTTCCAAATTTCCAGTTGCCTTTCCTGTGATTTTCCCTTCTGTTTCATTTTTCTTGCTTTCTTTCTCTTCTGTCTTATTTTTATCCTCTGCTCCCTTTTCCTCTGTCTTATTCTGCTTTTCTTCTGCCTTCTCTGTTTGGTTTTGAACAGCAGTTTCATTTCCAGTTTCAGTGGTTTCTTCAGGAGCAGATTCTTCTCCCGCCTTTTGAGCTCCCCCTGTCTCACTGCTTTCTTCTTCATGCTTGTCCTTATCCTCAATAATTAATGTAAAATAAACTTTTGGGAAAATTATTTTCTCGCTGACAAACCCATAGCCCTGCCCGCTCCCATCCAGATTTGCACCCTCAACATAAAATTCCCCGTTTGCATTATTTGCAACAAAATCGCTGAATTCAAATTCTTTTTTCTCTCCTTTTTGCTCAACAATAATTTTTGCATCACCGGGTATTAGCTCTCCTGTCTTCATTTTTATCTGCAGATTTCCTGAAATGCCTTTGTCAGAAAAAGAAACCTCATTTACATCCATGCTCATGTGCCCTGTAATCTGCGGGGAAAAAACAGAAACAAAAGAATCCCAGGCATTGCTGAAAAAATTCTTTGGTTGTTCCACAAATTTTTCAGGCAAAATTCCTGAATAAAAAAGCAGGACAGCAATTCCTAAAATGATAACCGTCAAAACTCCAAGAAAAACCCATAATTTCCCTTTTTCTTTTTCAGCCTTGCCCAAATATCTTTTTTTAACATTACCCTCGCTATCTCTATAGCTCTCATAAACATAAGGGCCGTAATTTTTCCCTCTTTTTTCAACAAACCTCTTATACCCCATTTCGTCTGTAATTTGTAGAATAACTCTCTTTAAATATGTTTTGTTCCACAAAAAATCCCGCAAAAATCCCAAAATCCGGCAAAGAAAGGTATTTAAACTGCTTATTCAAATTATATTTATAAAAAATGAAAAAAGGAAGAAAAATCTCTGGCGGAAAATACAGGAAAACAAGAAAGAAAAAATTATTTGAAAAATCAGGACAGCCAAGAATCGTAAAGCTCGGAAAAAAGAAGGCAAAATTTATAAAAATGCGCGGCGGAGGAAAAAAACTGGTTCTTCTTTCAGATAATACGATAAACCTGATGCAGAAAGGAAAGGCAAAAAAAACCGAAATTAAAAATGTTCTGGAAACTCCATCAAACAGATTCTTGGCAAAGCAGAATGTTCTTGTAAAAGGAGCAATAATTGAAACGCCGTTGGGGAGGGCAATAATTACAAACCGCCCAAGCCAGGAAGGAATTGTCCAGGGAAAATTGCTTGAAAAAATGCCTGCGAAATAAATTCTTGATAAAACCCAAAAAACTTATAAACAAATTTAATGAAAATGCTGAACAAAGAAATACACCAGGCAGAAGACCTCTACCAGAGAGTCCTGGTTCATTATTCAATGCATGGAGTTCCATTGACAAAAATGCATTTGATTGCATGGGCAAGGGAGACTTGGATGTTAGGCCTGCACGCTGCCTGCGAAATAGAGGAAATAATGTTCAGAAGGCATAAATCTTCCCTGGATTCAATGCTTTATGATTTCTAAGCAGGGCGATTTTTAAGCAAATGCCAGGCAAATGCCGCCAGGATGATATGGGCACAAAATAGAAACATCAGAAAAAGTGCCCACATTAATGTTCCAAAAGATTTATTCTCGCGCAAGCGCAAAATCACAACCCAAAATGCAAAATCATCAACCCAAAGCTTTAAAAAGCCGAAACATTTAAAAAGTTTGCGATAAAGCAATAAACAAAATAAATTCTAAAATGGGTTCAATAAAGCGCTGTCCGGAATGCAACTCATCGAATCTTATTTATGACGAGGCAAGAGGAGAGATAGTTTGCGGAGACTGCGGGCTTCTTGTTGAAGAAAAAATGGTTGACACAACCCATGAATTAAGAAGCTTTGATAAAACAGAAAAAAAATCCCGCGGAGGAGCTCCTATTTCAATGCAGAAATTTGACAAGGGCTTGACAACAAATGTCGGGGAAATTTCCGATATCTATAAATTAGACTCAACACAGCAGACAAGAAAATTTCTAAGGCTGAAAAAATGGCAGGAGAGGGTTTCAACATCTATTGAAAGAAATTTAAGATTGGCAATGTCTGAATTAAGAAAAGTCGCCAGCTTTTTAGACCTTCCTTCTGTTGTCAGGGAAGAGGCGGCAAGAATCTACAATTTTGTCCTTCAGAGAGGATTAGTCCGCGGAAGAAGCATGGAATCTGTCATAGCATCATGCATTTATGCGGCATGCCGCTCATACAATATCCCGAGAACTCTCGACGAAATCTCATCAGCTTCAGAAGTTGAGAGAAAAGAAATCGGCAGGACTTACAGATTCATAATAAGAAAAATAGGGATTAAAATAACGCCAAGCAGCCCTAAAGATTACATTTCAAGATTTGCCTCGACTCTTCATTTATCCCCAAAAACGCAGAATGAAGCACTAAAAATTTTAAAAAAAGCTGAGATTTCAGAATTAACTTCAGGAAGAGGCCCTGCGGGAATTGCAGCAGCTGCTTTGTATGTCTCTGCATTATTAAATGATGAGAAAAAAACCCAGAGAGAAGTCGCAGATGTCGCTGGAATAACTGAAGTCACAATAAGAAACAGGTACAAGGAACTGCTTGACCGCCTTGATTTGGAAGATAAAATAAAAATCAAGGAAGCTGAAAAGGAAAAAGCAAAATAAAAATGTAGTGCAACTAAATTTTAAGGCAGATTGCAGGCAAAACCCGGACTATTGAATGATGCAGGATTGGTGATTAATTTCATGTTTCAGCATTACTTTCTGCAAATTTATGATTAATTATTAAATGTATCGCAATGAATTTGCAAAGGTATAAAAAGATATTTTATGATTTATATATGTTATTTATAGGGTTATTACTTATATAAACAACAAGGCAGGAGTGCCGGAGCGGTCAAACGGGCGAGGTTTAGGTCGAATGAATGGATTGGGCAATTAATCAACTGTTCAACCAATTCGTTCGTGAGAACCCTCGTGGCTTAGTGCCTACCTAGGTTCAAATCCTAGCTCCTGCATTTTTTCTGTGAACAAAAAATCCTAAAACATTTTCATTTTTCATGAGATAAATGCTTTTTTTCACTACTTATTGCAGATAAAAATAAGAGGAAAGACTTAAATATAGACAATAACATAAAAAAATATGTTCAAAAAAATATTAAAATATACCGGGAGAGGATTATCTGCAGCAGTTCTTTGCGCAGCATCATTAAATTCAGGATGCAGCCAGCCAATTAACCCATTTTCAAGATATAATACAGGCATTGTTAATCTTAACAAAAGGGCAATTGTAATCGGAAACACAATAATCACTCCTGATGGATATGAAGTCAGCGGGCAGGTAAAATATGGAAAGGAGACAAAAAAATTCTCATATGAATTTGGAAGAGTCCAGAGAACTGATGAAAAAGGAAGGCTCATCTTAACAGGAATAACCAGTACAGAGCCATTAAGAATGGCATGGAAAGACTCAAAATTCGCAAATGCCCCTGTTAAAATTGGCACACTTGAAGTAAAAGCTGTTGACCCAAATTTTGTTAGAACTGAAATGCAAAAAAGAGCAGAGGATTTAGAAGGCGGGGTAAGATTGCTTCAAAATATTTTGAAATAAAAAAATTAAGTAACTGCAAAACCGACTAAGGTGGCGATGTTAAATAAGTTGCTCAAATTAAGTTGCTCAAGTTATGCATTTATCTTCACAAACCTCTATATCTTATATAATCAGTAATCACAAATCTGACAGGTTAAGCAAGGGCAACGCAGAAGCTGTGGCATAAGCAGATGCAATTTGCTCAACCTCATGAATAATCCCGCAGATAAGTTATAAATCTGCATTACTAATATTGTTATATCTACATATCATTAGCAGACACCTTCGTATTTTCACTTCCAGAACTTTCCTCTCCAATTTTTATATTAAATGTTTTTGATACAAACTCTCCAGTTGCCAAATCTTTTGTTTTGCAATTTGTGCATGAAACTATAATTCTCCATTCACCTTGATAATCACCAGCAAAAATTTCTCCAAACTCAAATTCTCCATACCACCTGCCATTTTCCCGAGTAAAAATAGTTTCTCTTTTATCCCCCACATTTTTATATTTCTCCCCATTATTTTTCTTTGAAATTGATACATAAACCTCAGGAGAACTTGTAAATTTACTTGTAGCACTAATCACAATTTTTTCAGGCGGATTAATAAATTGATTATTGCCATTAAGCAAAACCCATTTCCAATCAGAAGTATCAAAAGCAGTAACACCAACTAATGCTTCATTTTTATCGCTGCAATTAATAATTCTTCCATCTTCTTCTCCGGATTTTGCAACACAAACATTTTCAGAACTTATTGCCTCATTTCCAATAGCCCCTGTAACTTTACTATACCCAATTCCATGGAAATTTTTAAGCTTCTCAATAACAAGCATATAAACACCTGCTTTTAATCTCAATGCTTCTGCTATATTATTGTTTGAATATGCTCTTCCTTTCCCGTCAGAAGAATCTCCAATCAGTTTGTTCAGTCTTATTATAATATCTCCATGCCATGCCTCTCCTGATTCTCCTATAACAGGGTTGATTCCTTCAATCCCCGCTTTTAAAACACGTGGAGTTAATTCTGTTTCAAGAGATTTTATCTTGTCTCTCAATAACTGCAGCTCTTTCTTGCTGTCTTCTTCTGTCAAAACAAACTCATTGTCAATGCTTGAAATATTCTTGCTTGCTGCTGAAAGCCCTGCATTAATTGCATTTGCCTGCTCAACCTGTCTTTTCACGCTTTCAGTATCAAGCCAGCATCTTATATTTGGATTATCGCAATAACCAACATCAACCCATCTTGAATAATTCTGCACAATTCCTGTCTCTGAATATTTTATATTTGCAGCAGGATTTGCAGTAGCGCAAATCCTCACAATTCCAGACATTGCAATCTGAGGATTAATGACATTTTCAACTCCTGCCTGGATATTTGGATTAACAGCAGAATAAATAGAAGGTGTTCCTGAAACACAGTCTTTTTCAGATATAATATCTCTCTGATATGCAACCTCTTTAACATACTGGTCTTTCAAATAATCTAATCCGAAATCAGTTGAAACAGACTTGAACCCGCATTTTTCCTGAGCATCAATTCTAACGCATAACTGCTTGTATCCAGAAGGTGCAGTAAAATCAACTGCCTCATCTGCGTGCTCTCCTTTTGCAATATACCCTGTTTTTATATTAACAATAGGATTCACAGAATAATAACTTGTCGCAGGAGGGTCTTTTAAATAAACAGAATAATAAACTCCCTTGTCATTTCCAGCATAAATATGATAATAAACTTTATACTGGGATGTTGAGGGAACAGTTGCCTCTGTGTATAATGTTTCAGAAAACCATGCATAAAACTGCTCAGGGCTCTCTGGCTCAAGAAGGCTGTCTAATAATTTCGCAGATGTTGGCACAGATGTTCCTAAAAACATTTTGCAGAATTCAGTCCCTGCTTCCTGGACATTTTTGTATTGAAATGCCCTGAAAGTATTCTGAGCATATGTATTCTTGAAATAATCAATGCTTTTCTGCATATTATTCCATGCAGTCATGACGCTTAAATACTCCCCTCCTCCTCTTGCTCCCTGCAATCCATATGCTGTCTCAATTATTTTTGGGATTAAAACATCAATAACAGGAGCAAACTGATTCCAGAAAAAGTCGCACAAATAAATTGATGTAATCTCATCGCAGATTCCAACATGCTCGCCTGAATCAAGGCTCTTTTGAAGGCAGTCTCTCTCTGCTTTTAAAATATCAACAAAGCTGTCTAATCCGGCATGAATTCCAGTCAGGCATATTGGCACGATAACTCCCTCTTTTGCATTCGGCAGGCACAAAACTAAACTTCCGATAATTCCTGTCTGCACAACATTTGCAACACTCCACTTTCCTCCTAAATTGCATCTTGATGAAGGGCATATAACAGGATCGCACACATTAAATAAAATCTTGCAGTCTGATACAGACATAAAATCCTGGCATTCTAATAACTCTCCGTTAGCATTCATAGGCGCATTAACTTGAATTAACCCGTCAACTCCTGAAATTTTTATCTGCTTGCTTCCAAACTGGCTTGCAGCATCTCTTATCGCCTGCCTCGCTTTTCTTGCTAATTCCTGAATCTTTGAACTTCCTAAACCAGGACACCCTAAAAACTTGTCAACCTTGTCATAATTATTAACATCAAAGCTCTGGCATATATCATCTCCCTTCATATTCTCCTCTCTTCCATTGCTTCCTACATTGCATATATAGAAAAATGAAACATCACCAGATGCCTTGTATCCAGAAACCTGGCTTGAAAAAACACCCCCAATTGCCTGGGGAACTTTGACATACCACCCATTTGTTGTGTCAAAAGGAACTAATGCAGGCAGATTTATATCAGGAGAAGTTTCATAAAACTGAATTTTAGGATTTAAATATTTATAAGAGCACTCGCCTCCATTAATGCTGACAATGCTCACTCCTTTTGCCTCAGGAATATTTGCAACCTGATTTACAATATCCATTCTTCCATCTTGAAGAATATTAATTTCAAAAACACCCAATTGCTTTACAGAGCCCTGTTTTTTTGCAATATCAGACAAAACTAAATAAGATTTTGTGTCAACAGCGACAATCTGCGCAGAAACCTTGTCATTGTCTTTATAATTCCTAATTGCCTCATCAATTTTTTCTCTGTAAGTTACTGAATCATTCAACTGCTCCACTGTCACCTCTCCTTTTGAATCATATAAAATTTCTTTCTGCCCTCTTACTAAAACATTTGCAGGCAATTGCAAACTGTTTTTCATCTTTTCTTCAATTTCCTTTTGTTTTTTCACTGCTTCCTGCGTCTGATATATAACAGCAAGATTTTCATTCACACTCTGCTGGACTTCATTCTGAACATACTTGCTTGCTCCTGAACTCTTCACTTTCATCATTAATTCAGATTCTCTTAACTGAGTAAAGCTTGTTATAGAATCAACATTAACATTAACCTTCTGCCCATTGTAATCAATCTCAACCTTGTCTCCATACTTTGATTTAAAGCTCTCCTTGTACTGGGCAAATGCCTTTTCAGTATCAACAACACTTTCCAGGCCAAACCATCCTTTGTCTTTCACATTGTTTTTTTCAGAACTTTCAATATTAGCATTAACCTCTTTTATTGCCTTCTGCACTGCTGAAACATCTTTTTCAATATCA
>Ga0172365_10002399_pt1 | contig 13746 bp, 8 predicted proteins | sample LakKivSesite48cm_FD_114535 | JGI IMG/M metagenome (GOLD analysis project Ga0172365, IMG submission 114535) | Sediment microbial communities from Lake Kivu, Rwanda - Sediment site 48cm | ecosystem: Environmental > Aquatic > Freshwater > Lake > Sediment | place: Rwanda: Western Province, Lake Kivu...
ATAAAATGGGCAGTTATCACCAATATGCGCCAGCTATCAGTCTATGAAAAAGATTTTCCAACACCGATTGGTAATTATTCCTTCGATTTTCTACTACTTCTAAAGACCTATAAATCCCAGCCGAAAAAAATTTTAGAATATGATAACACTAAGAAATTTCTTAATTTTGTCGAGAAGTTTAGATACCGCGAACTTACTTTAAATGACAAAATTGAAAAAATCAAAGAGGCATCGCCCTGGACTGGCGAAGAAACTTTGGACCCTGATGAACTAATCCATAGTATAAGAAAAGTTGTTGGTTTTCTTTATGAAGATATTAAAAGCCATCGAGAATATCTATCAAGCAATCTTCACCATCATCCCCGTGTCCAGGAAGAGTTTTGTCAGGAGATCGAGACAATCGCGTGGGAAATTGACCGCAGGCGAGTAAGAATTAAACCAACTACCGAAACACTCAAAACCTTTCTAAAGTCAAAACCAGGCGCTGTTGAATATCAGGCAGTAGAAATTTATCTAATGCGAATAGCCTACTTTACAATGACCAGAATCATCATTGCCCGAATGTGGGAAGACATTGGATTTCTTGAGCAGGTTCTCTATGACGGCGGATTCAAAAAATGGTATGAACTCCTTAATCGTGAAATAAAGCGCGTGCTCGAACATGCATTTGCATACGCAGGAACCCGTTATTCCTGGTTATATAATGTGCCGAATAACTACTCCTGGTTCACACCAAAAGAAGAAACACTCATTGAAGTCCTATATGAATTTTCAAAATATAATCTTGGCAGGCTGAATACCGATGTTTTAGGAACGGTTTATGAGGAATATGTTGACCGTATTGATAGAAAGAATAAGGGACAATATTATACTCCACGCGAAATTATCAGCCTGATATGGGATTTGGTTGGCTATGATAACGAACAGGCGTTTTTCAAATACGAAAACGGTAAACGGAAACACAAATTAGTCTATGACCCGGCAGTGGGCTCGGCTGGTTTTTTAGTTGAATCTGCACGCCGAATTCAGGAATTAACGCAATATAACGATAAAGATTTTGATGATTTATACGAAATCTTTTATGCCATAACTGACGGGTTATATGGCAGTGAAATTAGTATCTTTGCCTATTATATTGCGGAAGTAAATCTGATTATACAAATATCACCGATTATCAGAAAAATAAGAGAAACTGGCTTGCCAACCGACAAACTGCCTTTTACTTTGAGCCTTATTAATGCGGACAGTTTATCATTCCATGTGCCTAAATTATTAGGTGTCTCAGATACGGCGGAATATATAAAGAATGCTAAAAATCGTTACGGACGAACAGCTGTTTCTGATACCTTCAAGCAAGCGGTGATAGATAAAATCAAAGAGACATTGGATTTTGACTATGTCTGTTCAAATCCACCATATATCGGTGAAAAGGGACATAAAGAACTTTTCCGAACCACGCTTGACCACTACCCATACTGGCAGGACTTTTATCAAGGCAAGATGGACTATCTCTATTTCTTTATCATTCTTGGCCTTTCCAAATTGAAAGAAGGCGGCAAACTTGGGTTTATTACAACATCATATTGGCCAACGGCTGACGGGGCGACCAAATTGAGAAAATTTATTCTTGATAACACCTTGATTCAGACAATTGTTGATTTTGGCGAAACTAAAATTTTTGAAGGCGCACCGGGTCAACACAATATGGTCTTTGTTTTAGAAAAATGTTCAAGTTTTGAAAAGGGAAATGTGAAATTTACAATCGAGGAGATTATAAAAAAGAAAGCCAAACATCAAATCAAAATCGTAAAGGTAAAAAAAGTCCCCTCTCCCCCAATAAATTCCTCCCCCTTGTATTCCAATTCTTCCTCTCCCTCGACGGGAGAGGGTACGGGTGAGGGTGTAATTTTCCGTGGAAATTCTGTAATCAACCACCACCGCACCCGCCTAAAAAAACTCTGCGACCACATCAAACGGCACATTGATAAAAACAAATATTCTGACGAATACATTGATGTTTTTTATAGTGCTGTAAAACAAGGAGAGTTGGACGAAAACCCATGGAATTCTATTTGGACAAAAATCAATATGGATAAGATTCTTAGCAAAACCACTGAATCAATAACGACACTAAAAAATGTATTGGAAGTTAAACAGGGCATAGTGCCCGGTGTAGACAGGATAACAAATGAAAATATCAGGTATTCACCTCCTGACAAAATAACAAAAGAAAATATAAAAATTGGTGATGGAGTTTTTGTTTTAACTGAAAATGAATTAAATATGCTGTCGTTAAATGAAAATGAGAGACAATTATTTATTTCTTCATACCATAATAGTCATATTACACATTTTTTCGTTGATATTCCAAAAAGCGAAATTGATTTCATCCTTTACATAGATGACGAGTTAGATTTTGAGGAATATCCTAATATTAAAAGACATTTGGACAAGTATAAGGAAATTCTAAAAGCGAGGATTGAGCGGTATGAAGAAAGAGGTTACAAGGAAGTCTATCAATGGTATAGATTGAACAGACCACGAGATAGAAAAATTTTATCGTCTGACAAAATTGTTGTGTCTAATTGGGGAACTTCCTGGCAGCCGTTTGCTTATCAATCGGGAAATTTTTTTGAAAAAAGAGACATTACATTTTTTGTTAAAAAAGAAGGCGTTAAAGAATCACTTTTCTATTTTCTGGGACTTCTCAATAGTTCTCTGTTGCGTTGGTGGATGACAGAAAAAGCAAGACAATTAGGATATATGCGACAATCATTACAGGAGCAAATTCCCATCCGCCGCATTGATTTTGCTAATCTCAAAGAGAAGAAAATTCATAACAATTTGGTCAAGAAAGTTGAGAAGATAATTGAATTAAAAAAAGAACTGGCAGAGTATAATAAATTCTTTAAGGGCATTCGCCTCACCAAACTTGAAGGATCAGAAAAACTGCCTGAACCTGATGTTTATACAATAACTGTAAGTTTGCCTCAAGAAGACCGGCGAATTTTACGAACCCATTCCAAAGTTTCCTGGGAGCCAAAGGAAATTAAAGAATTTTACCTTTCAAAAATCGGCAAAATAGAAGAAGTTGCACCACTTTTTACAAAAAAAGAAGAAGAACCTTTATTTTCCATTAAACTTTCATCAAAAGACAAAAACCAGATTGCTATAAATGCGCCCAAAGAGATAGCAAACTACCTGCAGGAAGTTCTACAAAACTATATTGGTAATTCCTGGGAAGAAATCAAAAAAATCCCTCTTGCCAAAGATCTTAAAACTTATCAGAAAAAAGAAAAAGAAATTATTGAAACAATTACTTCACTTTTAACCAAAATTCAAAACGCCCAAAATGAAATTGACAAAATTGTTTATGAATTATACCAAATTACCCCCGCAGAACAAAAAACCATAGAAGAGGCATAAAATGTAGCGGTTTGATTTATCAAACAAATTAAAAGGAGTGACACTGCTTGCGGTGTTAAGAAAATGAAACAGAAAAGCAAAAGAATTGTAGGGACAGAGTTTATCTCAGTCCGAATTGACGAACACATAACTACTGCAGAGGCATTGAAAGTAAATCTATAAATGTATAAGATAGATATGGCAATGCTGAAGCGAAATTGGGAGATTTAATATGGGGGCAATCGCGGTATTAAGACCATATTTTTCAATACAGCACATTCAATCTGCAACATATTTCGCCAAGGAAGCCGCCAAAATTGAAAACCATCACCCTGAAGAGAATATATGAGGTGATGTCAGCGCTGTTCATTATGCCTATGTAACAGCTTCCATTTTTGCAACTGTTGCTTTTTTAGAAGCAAACATTAACGAGATTTTCTGCGATGCGTATGATACGATGACAGGTAGGTCAGCAAATGACGGTAAATATATTCCAGACCAATTAATAACTAAATTGGGGCGTACGTGGCAATTACAAATACCAAGAACTTCAGCATATCCGATATTGCAAAAATATCAAATCGCCCTCGCAATAGCTGAAAAACCGACATTTGATAAAGGGCAAAATCCTTATCAAGATGTGTCTTCATTAATAAAACTGAGAAATAAATTGATTCATTATGAACCATCGTCAGAACGTGTTCAATCACCAAGTGACGATGTGATTGTCAGCAAACAGAAATTAGAGAAAATGCTCAAATTCAAAATTTGACTTGAATCCACTCACTGGTAAGGGTAATCCATTTTGGCCTGATAAATGCTTAAGTTATGGTTGTTGTAAATGGGGAATTGAGTCAAGCATAGCGTTAACTGACGAATTTTTTAAAAGAACTGGTATCAGAAACAAATACGAACATATTCGCGATAAACTTATTCTGGATTAATATTGATTAATATTAAAGTGCATCAGTATAAACTTTGAGTATAGATTTCTAAACTTATTTTTACTGCAGGTCTGCCACGACATTATTGTGAAATAAATTTTTATCATTATAACATTTGATGATTTTAAAATTTTAAGATCATCAATGTATTACTGCACGAATATCTTAAATATCAAACTCTATATTTTTACTTTTTATTCATTCGATAATTTTATAATCACATAATTATATAAATATAAAAATGTAAAATTAGTTATTCAACAAAAAATTCATCCTTGACAGTAAAGTCTGAATTGATACATTTCCTTATACGGATATAGTTTGATTATTTTATTAGTAGTTTAAATAACTTAAATAGAATTATAATAAAAAATGTGGTGTATAACGCCGCGCAGAGGTCATCAAGCATAATGCCCCAGGCACCAGGCAGTTTTTCTAACTGGCGTAATGGAGGCGGTTTCCAAATATCAATGATTCTAAAAAGCACAAAACCAATTAAAAGCGGCAGGATTTTTTTAGGAACAAAATAAAGGGGCAAAAGCAGAGTTGCATATTCATCGATAACAATCTTCCTTGGATCCCTACCCCATTCCCCTACAAACTCATTACTAATTATCAAACCCCATAAAAAGAGATTGATAAAAACTGCAAAATAAACAAGAGGGTAATCAACAAGAAAATACCAGATAACAATGCTAAGAAGACACCCAAATGTTGCGGGTGCGACTGGTAAATAACCCAGACCACATCCAGTAAGCAATCCTACCTTAAGAAATCTCATTTAATGTTTTTATCTTAATGTGTTATTATTTTTTCTTTTGTGGCAACTTCAATTCCCATTCAGTTACAAGGGCACAAACGACAAATGTTGAAGAATATGTGCCAAATATTAAACCCACGATAAGAGTAAAGGCAAAGTCCGCAATCACCGGGCCGCCTAAAAATAATAACAAGAAAAGGGTGATAATGACAAAAGAACCCGTAAGGATTGTTCTGGAAAATGTTTCATTTATACTATTATTGATCAAATCCACAAATGATATGCCTCTTACCTTTTTACGGTTCTCGCGCACCCGGTCTGAGATGACAATTGTATCATTGATAGAATAACCAACTATGGTTAAAAGTGCACCAACCACAACTATCGTGAATTCCCTGCCGGTGAGAATCAATGCACCGATTGTAATGAGGACATCATGGAATATTGAAATCACTGAAGCGGCGCCAAAGCGGAAATCAAATCTGAACCAGATATATATACCCATCAAGAATAGCGCCACAAACACACCAATAATTGTATTTCTTGTAAGTTCCTGACTTATTTTTGGTTCAACTGTTTCCTTCGCCCGCAAATCAATTGGATTGTCAGTAAAATCCTTTTTTAATTGTTCAAGCACACTACTGGCAAATGCATCAGGGTCAGTTTTGGTCACAGAACGGATGACAAATTCATTGGTTCCAGACAATCTCTGGATCGATGCCTGTTCCTGACCAATTTTTGTAAGTGCTGAACGAATGTCTCCTACATCTATCGGTTTCTCAAACTTTACCCAGACCAATGCGCCACCAGCAAAATCTACACCGAGTCTTGGTCCTTTAACGGAAATTAAAAAAAGGGCAATTATTACAAGTGAACCTGAGAAAATATAGCCATATTTTCTCCAGGACATAAATGGTAGATTGGGATTTTTTATGAGTTCCATGGTTATATCCTCAACTTTGTTACCTCAAATTTAAATGTAAAATAATTAAGAATCGTCTTGGTCACAAAGACTGCGCAGATTAGATTGGCGATCAGACCGATGATTAGTGTCAAGGCAAATCCACGAATTGGACCGGTGCCAAAAATATAAAGAACAATCCCAGTAATGATGGTCGTGACATTGGAATCAAATATCGCCAGCCAAGCACGACTGAATCCCTGGTCAATTGCCGTGCGCACAGTCTTACCGATATGCAGCTCCTCCCTTATTCTCTCAAATATCAAAATGTTCGCATCCACGGACATCGCAATAGTCAGGGCAATACCCGCAATACCGGGCATAGTCAGGGTTCCACCAAATGCCGAAAGGACACCAATAAGCAATATCGCATTCAAGACCAGGGTAAAGTTTGCAACAAGTCCGGTTAATGAATAATACACAAGCATAAAGATTACTACAAACAGGGCGCCAAGGAGCGATGCGCGAATTCCACTGGTGATTGAGTCCTTGCCCAGCGAAGGACCAACTGAACGCTCCTCAGCAATCTTCAATGGTGCTGGTAAAGCACCCGCCCTCAGCACGATTGCTAAATCCCTTGCCTCTTCAGCCTTGAAATTGCCGGATATCACTGCCTTTCCCTGAGGAATTCTTTCCCGAATATATGGTGCAGATTGGACAACATCATCAAGCACTATTGCCAATCTTTTACCAACATTCCTGCCGGTGACAGATGCGAATTGTCGTGCCGCCTCTCTCTTGAATTCAAGGTTAATCATCCAGGCACCTGTATACTGAAGTTCTGAACCCTGGTATGGCCTATGTGTCGCATCACGAATAGTCTCACCGGTCAATTCTGGTTCTTTTTTCAGAAGATATAAGCGCTTTACCTCTTTTCCCTGATAAACTTCTTTAGGTCCAAAATAGAATTGCAAATCCTCGGGTATAACACTCTGTGATTGTGCAATGGCTACCTTTAAAGAATCTTCGTCTCTCATATCGAAGCCGATATCACCTTCAACACCAAAAAGATATGAACTAAAAGGTTCTTCAAATCCGAGTGTATCACCTTTGGCAAGATACTTGTCAATATTTTTTATTACATCATCCTTTTTGTCGCTAACAAGTTTGAATTCAAGATGAGCAACCCTGCGAATAAGATTCAATGCCCTTTCCCTGTCCACACCTGGCAACTGAACAAGTATTCTTGAACTTCCCTGTTTTTCAATGGTCGGCTCAAATACACCAAATTCATCAATACGATTCTTCACAATTTCCAGCGCCCTATCCCGGAGGTCTGCTGGTTTTTCTTTCAAACCCGTTGTATCTACCTCAAGCACAAGATGCATTCCACCCTTCAGGTCAAGACCAAGGTGGATTGCCCTTTTCATAAGACTGTTTTGTTCTTCCTGAGAAAGGCCTTTTGCGGTATATAGTTTCAAACTTGGATATAGTGTATACAGTCCAACAACAATAAGGATTATGACTACCGCCATTTTCAAGCCGATGTTCTTCATCTTGCTCCTTTTATTAATCCCACCATCTCTTCGGTTGCCTGTCGCAAGCCAACAAAGACTGAACGGGCAACAATGGCAAAACCAATTGAATAGCTTGTAATCTCTTTAATCATTAACAGGTTCATTATGTTTTTATAGTCAAGACCATGACCAGCATGGACTGAAAGTCCTGATTCATAAGCTTTCCTTGCCATATTTTTTATCTTTTCAACCTCGGTTAAATTTTTTGGATTCTTTGAATACTCATTGGTATTAATCTCAATATACTCCGCACCGTTCTTTTTTGCCTCAGAAATCTGATTCGTATCAGGGTCAATAAAAACGCCGACCCTTATTCCGAATTTTTTTAATTTTTTTATAAACTGACTCAAATCACCTTTGAAACTTATTAAATTCAAACCACCCTGGGTCGTCACCTCTCCGGGTGATTCAGGAACAAGTGTCACACAGTCAGGTTTTATTGAACAGACAATTTCTGACATTTCATCGGTCGCTGCCATTTCAAGGTTCAATTCGGTCTTGATAATTTCTCTGAGTAATTTCAAATCCCTTTCTTTAATATGCCTTCGGTCACCCCTTAAATGGACCGTAATTCCATCTGCCCCACCGAGCTCTACCTCTACTGCGGCAAAGACCGGGTCAGGAAATTTTTCTTTGCGTGCCTCGCGCAGTGTTGCAATATGGTCAATATTGACTGAAAGTTCCATTGCTAATTATATCCAAATTTTAATAAGTGTCAACTAAACGATTTAAATCCCCTATCTTCCCCCTTTAAAAAAGGGCGATTGAGGGGGATTTGTAAACTGATTGACTTTTTACTTTAAATGTGTATAATTCATTATGGATGAAGTTAGGAAGTGGCAGCAGGAGAAATTATTATTAAAGGTTATCGAATCATTAAAGAGACGGGATTTTAATGCGGAATATTTTACCATTGTAAACGATGTAAGTGATTTCCTTTTAAAATCCATTCCGCCTGATTCAAGTATTGGTATTGGCGGTTCAATGACAATAAGGGAACTTGGTATTATCGAAAGATTTGAACAAAGGGGAAACAAAATAATCCATCACTGGCAAAAGGGTTTAACTGAAGAAACTGATAGGGAAGTAAGAAAAAAAGAGATGCTGGCGGATTATTATTTAACCAGCGCAAATGCCATCACCAAGAACGGTGATATAATAAATATTGATGGCATTGGCAACCGTATTGCCGCAATGATTTATGGACCTGAGAATGTATTTATCATTGCGGGATATAACAAGATTGTATCATCCATTCATGATGGTATAAAGAGAACCAAGGAGATTGCCGCAGTAATGAACGCAAAAAGAGTGAGTGCAAAGGCACCCTGTGTAGGCACTGGTACCTGTATTGATTGTAATGTAAAAGGCAGAATCTGCCGAGTAATATCAATAATCCAGTTCCGACCCTGGCAGACAAATATCTCGGTTTTACTCGTTAACGAAGTCCTCGGATTTTAGATAACCAACAAATATCCGCTATCAATTTTTTATAAGAGATGTTTTATAAAATTCTCATGAATCAAACAACTACAATTCCGCCACCCTCTTCCGCAATGAGAGCGGGATAGTTTTAAAGAGAAAATTAAATGAGGATTTATTTATCCAGCTATTTTTTCTTCTTTTTTACTATCTTCGATTTATAAACCACATTTGCCTGGGCAGCGGCAAGTCTTGCAATCGGCACCCGGAATGGTGAACAGGAGACATAATCCATCCCTGCTTTGTGGCAGAAGTGAACTGAACGTGGCTCTCCCCCGTGCTCACCACATATACCAACCTCTAAATCCGGTCTTGTCTTTCTGCCGCGCTCAATACCAATCTGTATCAATTCGCCAATACCACGAATATCAATGGATTGGAATGGGTCACCAGGCAAAATCTTTTTCTTTATATAATCAGGCAAAAATCCGCCAATATCATCTCTTGAAAATCCAAATCCCATTTGCGTCAAATCATTTGTGCCGTAAGAGAAAAACTGGGCAACCTGCGCAATATCATCCGCAACCAGACAGGCTCTGGGAATTTCGATCATTGTGCCATACATATACTTTATCTTTTTCAGCCCGAATTTTGCCAGAACTTCATTATACACTCGCTCAACAATCAATACCTGGTCTTTCAATTCATTGACCTCACCAACAACCGGCACCATTATTTCAGGATAGGGATTTTTGCCCTCTTTTATTAATTCCGCAGTTGCTTCAAATATTGCCCTCACCTGCATCTCGCTCACTTCAGGATAGGTAACTCCGAGACGAACGCCCCTGTGTCCCATCATCGGATTTGATTCATGCAGGTTATCAGCACGTTCATTCAACTCATCAGGTGTGATATTCAATTCCTTCGCAAGTTTTTCTCTTTTTTCTGATTCATTTGGAACAAATTCATGAAGCGGTGGGTCAAGGAGTCTTATGACAACCGGATAGCCATCCATTGCCTCAAGCACACCTTTCATATCCTTTTTCACATACGGAAACAATTGTTCAAGTGCCTTTCTGCGCTCCTCTTCTGTTTTGGAGACAATCATTTTACGCAATAAGAATAGCGGCTCATCAGAACCTTTGCCATAGAACATATGTTCAGTGCGCATAAGTCCAATACCCATTGCGCCAAATTTTCTTGCCCTTTGTGCATCTAACGGGGTATCTGCATTTGCCCTTATCCCCAGGCGTTTTACTGAATCGCAGATTTTTAAGAATTCCTGTAGCAAAACATTCTCATCGGCTGATGCCAGCATTGGCAATTGCCCCTCATACACATTACCCTTTGTGCCATTCAGGGTCAACCAGCCGCCCTCTTTGAAAACCTTTTCATCAATCCTTAAAATTTTTTCATCATAATCAACCTGTAATACACTGCAACCTACAATACAACATTTACCCCAACCCCGGCCAACGAGTGCAGCGTGGGATGTCATACCGCCCCGCGCAGTGAGAATTGCCTGGGCAGCACGCATACCATCCACGTCCTCAGGATTTGTTTCCTCACGAACCAAGATCACTTTTTTGCCTTGCTTTGACCATTCAACCGCATCCTTTGAAGTAAATACAATCTGACCGCTTGCTCCACCAGGACCCGCAGGTAGTCCTTTTGCAATCGGCTTTGCATTCATCTCTGCCCTGGGGTCAATCATTGGATGTAATAATTCATCAAGTTGTCCTGGGGTTACACGCATCACTGCCTCTTCCTTTGTAATCAATTTTTCTTTTAGCATATCAACTGCCATCTTGACTGCAGCAGGTCCATTACGTTTTCCTACACGGCACTGTAGCATATATAATACACCGCGTTCGATAGTAAATTCAATATCCAGCATATCCCGATAGTGTTGTTCAAGTTTTTTCTGATACTGATATAGTTCTTTATACACCTCAGGCATTGCTTTTTCTAGTGAGACTAAATCTTTGTTATGTTCGCTCTTGGAATATTCATTGACTGGCGCTGGTGTTCTGATTCCTGCGACCACATCCTCACCCTGGGCATTTATTAGATATTCACCATAGAATTGATTTTCTCCATTGCCAGGATTTCGTGTAAATCCAACACCAGTTGCTGAATCTTCGCCCATATTACCAAAGACCATTGCCTGCACATTGCATGCAGTTCCCCAGTCATCAGGAATACCTTCAATCTTTCTGTAGGCAACCGCCCTTTTCCCATTCCAGGAGGCAAACACTGCCTTTATACCACCCCAGAGTTGTTCATTCGGGTCATCAGGAAAATCTTTTCCTAAAACTTCTCTCACTTTTAACTTGAATATTCTGCATAATTCTTTCAAATCCTGAGCATTTAATTCTGTATCGCTCTTATACCCCTTTTTCTTCTTCATATCGTTCATAATCTCTTCAAGTTGACGACGGATACCTGGATTTTCGTCTTTTAGTTCAATGCCTGCTGCCTTTTCCATTACCACATCTGAATACATCATTATTAATCTACGGTAAGAGTCAAAGACAAACCTTTCATTTCCATTATTTTGTTTTACCAGCCCAGGAATTGTCTTTTCGGTCAAACCAATATTCAAAACAGTTTCCATCATTCCAGGCATTGAGGCACGTGCACCTGAACGGACTGAAACCAAAAGCGGATTTTCCGGGTCACCAAATGCTCTGCCTATAATCACCTCAATCCGTTTCATTGCCTTATCCACCTCTACTTTTAAAGTATTGGGTAATGCCTTTCTGTTATTGTAATAATAATTGCAAACCTCGGTCGTTATTGTAAAACCAGGTGGCACCCTTATGCCGAGATTTGTCATTTCGGCAAGATTCGCGCCTTTGCCACCAAGCAGATTTTTATCCTTTGCTGAACCATCAGCCTTTTTACCACCAAAATTATAAACCAGTTTTTTCATTCTTCTCCTTTCAATTTTGCGAAAAATTTCTTGTAAAACAGATTATGGCGGATACAAAAAGATTTAGAGTGAACTTACATTGTCATAATCCATTAATTATATTTTAAGGCACTTTTTAATAAGCCCTTCAAGAATATTGCCGTTTTTTTCTTTTAATTCATAACTTACTTTAATTGCTGGTTTATTTATCTTTAAGAATTTTCTCAAATCCACAGGTGTTCCAATAATAACCACATCTGCGGGTGTATTATTTATACTCTGATTAAGTTCCCTTATCTGCCTATGTGAATAACCGAGAGCTGGGATAAGCGGACCAATTTGTGGATACCTTTCATAAGCCTTTTTAATTGAACCAACTGCATATTTGGGGGGATCTATTATCTTCTTTGCACGATATTTCTTTGCTGCAATTACACCAGCACCATAACTCATCTCACCATGGGTAAGTGTGGGTCCATCTTCAATAACAACAACACGCCTATTTTTAATAAGTTTGGGTTTATCAACACCAACAGGAGAATAGGCTTCTAATATCTTAGCATTTCGGTTTAATATTTTTAAATTTTGTTTCAGTTTTTTAACTACTTTGGGCAATGCTGAATCTACTTTGTTAATGATTATTAGATCTGCCATCCTCACATTTGCCTCACCAGGATGGTATGTAGATTCACTGCCTGGTCTTAATGGATCAACAACAACAATATGTAAATCAGGTTTATAAAATGGCAGGTCATTATTCCCGCCGTCCCAGACTATTACATCAGAAATGCGTTCTGCTGCCTTGAGTATTTTGAGGTAATCAACACCCGCGAATACTGTATTCCTCCTTTTAATATGAGGCTCATACTCCTCCCTTTCTTCAATTGTGCAGTTATAATTATCTAAATCACGCAGGGTTGAAAATCGTTGTACTTCCTGTTTTCTCAAATTACCATAAGGCATTGGATGCCGCACCACAGAAAATTTCACTCCATATTTGTTTAGAATATCACACACCCTTCTTGTTGTCTGGCTTTTTCCCGCACCGGTTCTGGCAGCACAGATTGCAATGACCTTCTTTTTTGATTTTAGTATTGAAGATTTTGTCCCCATAAACCAGAAATCGGCACCTGCGGAAATCACCTCAGAAGCCTTGTGCATTACATAGTTGTGTGAAATATCAGAATATGAAAATACTACGACATCAACATCATATTTTTTGATTAAATATGTTAAAGCCTTTTCCGGATAAATAGGAATACCACCTGGATAATAATGTCCAGCAAGTTCTGCCGGGTATTTTCTATCCTCAATATTGGGTATTTGGGTGGCTGTAAAACAGACTACCTTATAATCACGGTTATTCTTGAAAAAAGTATTAAAATTATGAAAATCCCGACCTGCCGCACCCATAATAATGACCCGTCTCATTAAGCCCCCTTTTTATTCAAATTTTAAAAATAGGAAAAATTTATTCAACCTTTTCCATATCCAGCCCTTTCAATATTTTTGAACTCAGAGATTAGTCCAAAAGGGCATATTGAAAATGTCTTAAAGTCAGGATATTATACTCAAAAATGGCTGAAAGTCAACAAGGAATAGGGATACGCGCTGGGTGACAGGTAGTAAAGAATGAGGTTATAAACTGTGCCCGTTTATTGCAATTTTTTTACAAAGCCGAAACTTAAATTAACAGTTAAAAGACCTGAAAAATATCCAAAAGGCTATCCAATTAAGCCCAAAACTCTTGGCGAAAAGATAAGAAAACATCACCTGGATTTAAGCTTATTTCAGAAAGATGTTGCCAAATTTGTTGGAGTTTC
>Ga0172365_10002400_pt1 | contig 13744 bp, 15 predicted proteins | sample LakKivSesite48cm_FD_114535 | JGI IMG/M metagenome (GOLD analysis project Ga0172365, IMG submission 114535) | Sediment microbial communities from Lake Kivu, Rwanda - Sediment site 48cm | ecosystem: Environmental > Aquatic > Freshwater > Lake > Sediment | place: Rwanda: Western Province, Lake...
ATTTGCCTTTTCGAAATGGTCTAAATAGCCTCAGTAAGTTCAAATCTCGCCAGCTTCTTTTTATAGGAAACACACCTTTTTCCACATAGCCAACCTCCTCGATGGAGTAAAATGCCTGCGGGTCAAATTTTCTGATCAAATCGACAACACGCTGCACTTCCCTGCGTGGCACAATGGTGAATACTACTTTTACCTGGCCGGTGGTTCCATGCCCGTCAATGCTGGTTGCTCCGTAGTCCTCTGATTTGAGAAATTTTATAAGTGGCAGAACATCCTTATTGCTGATCACCCGTATCAGCACCACGCCTAATAATAATTTTTCAGCCAGCCACATACCGACAAAGTTGCCTGTAGCAAAGCCGCCTGCGTAAGCGATATAACAAATAGGATTAGACAGATTCTTCATAATCTGGCCGATAGCTAAAAGCCAGATGAGAACCTCAAAAAAGCCCACCGCTGGGGCCAGATATTTGAATCCTCTGGATACGAATATCAATCGCACCGTGCCTATGCTGACATCCGCAATCCTGGCGAGAAATATTAGTACCGGCAGAAGAACCCACGCATAAGCTATTGAGCTAAAAAGCAACATGTTATCCATGCTCATCTTTCCCAGCGGACCTACTGCGCAGCTACCATCAAGGATTCATACATACCCTGTTGCGGATGTTTTCCAATTTTCCAAAACATATAAGCTCATCGCCCAAAAGGATTTTCGTATCGGCTGTGGGATTGGGCATCGTTTCAGCGTCTCTGACTATTGCCAGCACTGTGATATCGTGTCTTCTGAGTTCCGACTGCGAAAGTGTCTTGTCTAACACCGGACTGCCCGCGGAAGCAACAACTCTCGAAACGCCATAGCCGCCAGTTGCCAGTAAAAGCTCTTCAAAAGATACTTTTTTGAAGATTTCCTTTTTGATAAGCCTCTTTCGCAGGAAATTTGTGAGCTGTCTGGCGAGTTTTTCCTGTGTGAAAACCTTGTATATTGCGTAAACAGCGACGACAATAACCACCAGATTCACCCATATCACCAAAGAAGGCGGGATGGCAAACGGCAGAAAGGATTTCGACAACTTGGAAAGTATCGTCTCCTGCGGAACCATCGAGCTGGCCAGCGTCGCAATCATAATCACCAGACCGGCGTTGCCCAACACCATCAGCACAGAAGCAATCTGTCGTCTCTGTTTGTTGCCGGTGATCAACTCCGCTTCTTTTGTCGTGAATCCCGTCCCCGAAAAGCAGGATAACGCCTGGAACTTTGCCAGAGACCACTCAAGGCCTGTCAACTGAAATGCAATTGCCCCAATTCTCACGACAATGAAGGATACAATGAGCGTTAGAATGAACAAGATCAGCATAACGACTACTCCTTGTTTTACCCTGCGGTTCCGCGAGATACCTGCGAGTCTGAAGTCATCTCTTGAACGGCAGTCATTTTGACACTAATACACGAAAGATATATAAAGACTGATTGGTACAGAAACCTATTTGCCTTTTCAAAACTATAGGCAATGTATCCAGCCTGCGATGTATCGTCGGGCGAGCTAAAAGCTCCAGCCAACGCCGAATATGTATTTAGTATCTGTCTTGTGTGCGCCTTGAGCGGGCGTAGCATCGTAATCGGAAATCACCTTGAAATTCGTGAACATATTCTTCGTGAGCGAAGCCCGCAGCTCTGCACTCGAAGTCAAATAGTAATCTGAGAATTTGTCGATGCTTGGGTAATAGGTCAGATCGTTAATGAAGTTGATAGTTTTATACAATTTCCAGTCAAAGTGATAACCCATTTGAACGGACATTTCCGTTTTGCTATCTGTCTGGTTATCGAACTTTTCATAGAGTGAAGCGAGTCCCGCCTCGGTCGAGAAGTTCATATCCTCCGACTCGAGCCATTGGTAGCCGCTACCGCCGCCGACCACCATGCGCCGGTCCAGCTCAGCAATACTATCTTTCTCGTACCGCGTATCTCCATAGACATACCATTTTTTCGACACGAAGTAGTCATACTTGAGCCTGGTTCTCCACCAGTCTTCTGTAGTCTCTTTCCTGCCGGTATCGGTGTTCTCCTGGCGACCTCGGGCGTAGTCCGCCTTTAAGGTTATCCGGTCATTTTCGCTTCGACGAGTTACATCCACCCCCAGGTTTTGCCTGTCGGCGCTTGTATTTCCGTGGGTTGAGCTTAGTCCCGCACTAATCGCGCCGTGCCATTTAGGCGCAGGTTTTGCCGGCGGATTGATTTTGGTGATTTTGGATAGCTCAAAATCCTGAGCGATGAAAGTCTCAGCGTCTCTTATGCCGATCTTGCCTGGGCTGGCACTTAGAATCCTCTGCTTGATGACGGTGCCGTCAGCGAAGTGAATTTCAACCGGCTCGTCGCTACTGAATGTCTGAACCTTTGCCATATCGATCTTTATTTCGCCGGCCACCTGCGACTCTAAAACCAGCTTTCCATCCTCCGATTGTTTTATCTTACCGCTCAGGCGGTCGCCATTTGTGAATACAACGACGTCTCCGTGAACCGGGCTGCAACATAGCCAAAGGCTCAGGAATACTAAAAACAAACAGATATGACGCATGGTACACTTCTTTCCAAATTACTCGTTTTCCTTTCAATAAGTCACGTACTTACTGGCTTTTTCCAGTCTAAGTCCAACTTTGCCTATGTCTTCGATGCGACGAATTCTGGCGTTTTTTCGCTGCTGTAAAATTCGCTTTACCGTTACCGGCCCAAGGCCCGGCACCTTTAGAAGCTCAAAACGAGATGCCCGGTTTATATTCACCGGAAACACGCCAGGATTGCGCTGCGCCCACGCTTCTTTCGGATCAACGCTCAAGGACAGATTCCCACTATTATCCAGAATAATGTCCGATTCCACGAATCCATATTTGCGGAAAAGAAAGTCCACCTGGTACAGCCGATGCTCGCGCATAAAAACATCCGCTGGTCTCTCCGGACCGGCTTGTTCGCCGGCAATTGACGCATCGCCCAGACCCTTTTGATAGGCGCTGAAATATACACGGTGCATCTTCAGCCTGTCGTACAAAGCCCAAACGTATTTTACGATTTCAGCATCAGGCTCTGCCGCCGCTCCCACGATGAATTGTGTTGTCTGTTTTACCCGGTGGTATTTTGACCCGGCAGCGGTCAGTCGGCTAATGAGCTTCATAGGCTCGATTATGTCGGGAATGTATTCTTTCTTGTCCGACAGCTTTGCCAGATACTTTTCGCCCGGCGTCTCGATATTCAGTGACACGGCACTTGCCAGTGAAACCGCCTGCTCTATCGCCGCACCGCTGGCACCGGGGATGACCTTTAGGTGGATGTAGCCTTTGAACTGGTACTTTTTTCGTAAGATATGTGCAGTTGCGTTGAGCCTGTCCATAGTCGCATCAGGCGAGCCTAAAACGCCAGAACTCAAAAACAGCCCAAAAACTTTCCCCTGATGATGATAGTCGAGAAATACTCTGGCAGTTTCATCCGGCCCTAAACTACATCGGCGAATGTCCATATCTTCTCGGAGGGGGCAGTATTTGCAGTCGTTGCTGCATACATTCGACAGGAGCGTCTTAAACAGCGTGCTCCTGCCCCCACTTGGAAGTGTCACCGGATATATCCATTTGCCCTGGTTGCTTCGCCTGCGATGTTCACTCGTGCTACAACTGCACGCGCAGGCCAAGTCATACTGTGCATCGGCGATGAGCAGTTCCAACTTTTCTTGAGTGTTTGGCTTGGAAGTAACCCCAACCATTTTTGTTGGACCTTTGTGTCCCTAAACGCTGCTTTGCGGCCTGGCATTTTTTACAACGAAGAAATACACAATTGCGCCGATGAAATAGAACCAGAACGACGCGACTATCGCAATCGCCCATATCAGCTTGTCGTACTCACCGTTTCTTGTAAGAGGATATACAAATTGTGACGCTGGACGCTTCAGACAGTCAATTAGCATAACCAGCGAAAAAATCACTCCGGCGATTGCTAATAGCGCCAACAGCACCCCTGCACCTACCACCGGTCCCATAGGCCACCACGGAAATCTGCACAAAAATCCCATCGTAGTACCTCCTGAAACAAACTGTTTTCCCACATTAGTTTAAGTCCCTACCAACTAGCTCAGCATTCGCTTGTCTGTGCTGGCTGGCTGTTTGAGAAGGCATTTTACCAGGAAAACGTCCTGCACCCAAGTTTATTTCAGGTGTTTGTTAGCATGATTTGGGCGAACGATTTTTCTTGCAGCCGGGCGGCAAAGATACAGCCACAAACCAGGGCTGGGACGGTTTGGTCGTTGAGGTCCGAATTTACGACATAGTCAGGCCAGAACCAAGTGGTTATGCGGCGAATAATGCCCAAAACGTGTAAAAAATGCCGCCAAATCGGCTTTCACGAAACGAAGCCTTGAGCAAGATGAAACTTGTTCTATCTTTACATTCAGGTAAGGTTTTCTACACATTATCCACAACCACCTGATTTGTCGATAAAATGTTGCAGGTTTCGGTGAATTCGGGCATCTGAGCTCTCTTGAATCGCGGATTCGGCTTTAGCATTATCAACTTCCTGTATAGTTGACGTAACCTCTTTTTGCAAAAGCAGTTACGAGCCGTCCGTGCGAGCGAAAGATCGCCCTGGACTTTTGCGAAAGCATATCCGGCAGAATCGGCAGCAATCTTTACAGATAAAGCCTGAGTTATTAACAGGTTATCCACATCGCACCTACTTTGTGCGCACAGGATCAAATGCAGAAAAATACCGGTAGCAAGCTAAATTTTGCTACAGCTTGGTCGATGGTTGCTATAAAACTTTGGCCCTTGTACAATCAGCACTATGAAACAGCAGCTAATCACTATTGGCGAATCGCTGCACGCCTCCATACCTGAAACCAGCAGGATGATTCGAGAGCTGGGCAAGCTGAGCACGGATGCATATTCCGCCCCCAGCAAACAGTTAGACTACATCAGGGCCTTGATTGAATCGCAGAGCAGCGATGGCGCTAATTATATAGCGGTTAATCTTGACGCCTTTGGCGAAGACCAGCCCCAGGTTGCTATTGATATGATGCGGGAATATGTCACGCTGGTCCGTAAATGGAGCGGGGGCGTGCCGGTTTGTATCGACAGCAGTAATGACGATGTTCTGATAGCCGGCCTAAAAGAGTGGCATAATACTGCCGAGCGCGTCAAACCGCCACTTGTAAATTCCGTGAAGATTTATACGGCGGATAAAATCCTGCCGCTTAAGAAGGATTTTGATTTTGCCTTCGTTGGGCTTTTGCTCCGTGAAAAGGCCTCCGCTGGTCTGGGCGTGTCAAGTTCGGTTGCCCAAATGCACGAGCTGGCAAAACAGATATTCCATCTGGCGGTTGGGCGATATGGCTTCAAAAGCGAGGAGATTTTCTTCGATCCGATGGTTTTTCCGCTGGCGATCGACATGCCTATGGAGCCTGGCGTGCCGGGTTATACTTACCGAACATTCGGAACCATAAAGAAGATAAAAGCTGACACCCAGATGCAGGGAGTCCATTGTGTGCTTGGGGTAAGCAACTGCGTTCGAGATTTGCCGGGCCGGAAGGTCGGCGTTTGCAGGGCATACGTCGCAAAGGCGATGGAGTATGGTCTTGACGCCGCGATTGTGAATGTCGCCCACCATTATGGGCAGGTCGAGCCGGCGACGGAGCTTCTGGAACTGGTTGACGCATACGCCAAGATGGACGGCTCGCCTGAGAATACCATCGTTGCAATGGAGTTAATGGGCAAATTCTGCCGGGAAATTCGAACAACAGCCAGATAACGCGCCTGACGTTTTCTGTTCTATATTTTGTTATTTGAAAGTCCAGGGCTGATTTTGTTTGTTATAGTCTGCGGATTTTAGAACCTCTTTACCTTTTGCAATAACGTAGTCCGTCGACCCGTGAGAAACAGCATTGATTCCAATCACATCTTCAACTTGCTGGGCGGTGTAAATCACTATTCCTTTTCGAGAGCTCCACGGATTCGGCCAAGCTGAAATAAACCGCAAGTGCTCACCCTTATAAGCGGTCTCTGCCAGAATCTGATCGGCTGCAATACGAACGGGCAGTTCAATAATATGTTTTGCAAGCCAAAGGTTTCCTGTCGGCGTGCCATAAACAACTATTGAATTACTTGACAGGTCCTTTTTGAGAGCCTCCTGGTCCGTCAATACGGGCGAGTCTTTGAAAAACTCGTCACGAAACGCCTTGACGTAGGCGTGAATTTTGCCCTGAATAGCTTTGTTGTTTTCGTTAGTAGGCATGATTAAACTGATGGATTTCCTGTCCGAAAAAACAGCGTTTATCGGCCCAGTAAATGGGATATTGTAAAACTCGTCGCCCAGCTTCTTTTCCGACAGCTCCTTGAAGACGTTGAGCAGCTCCGGAGAAAAATCCGTAAATGTCTTATATTTGTCACGCTGATTTTCATATTGCTCAAGGCGATTACACAAAGCCTCGACATAAAAAAATCCTTTTGTCTTATTGTATCGAAGAGCTTGTTCTGACGCTTCTTTGCCTATATGTTGGTAAGCAAGTCTTATCTCAACTGCACGTACAAGGTGTTCATTTACACATGTGTCCCATTCTGTATAGTTTTGCTCTTTCATTCTATCGGCGATAGGGACAAAAAGTGATGAATACTTAGCGATGTCGCTGTGAAGCTTATTCATGGTTGGGACAACAAAGGAGTGACCAAATTCATGCCAGGCAAGTTCTCCTACCGTTCCAAATACCGGCAAATTATTCTCTACACTTATTGGCCCACAGATATTAAAGATGTCGCAAGTGCCGTCCGTTCTCTCCAAACGGTGGCCGTAGCCGCCGACAAATAGAGGGACAAGGATGATATTGTAGCTATGATGTTTCATGCCATAGTAATTCTCTAATGTCCCAATATAATCGATGCTTCCCATCTTCATGCGTACATCAGCAACAATCTGTTGATAGGTTTCCTGGTGGGCCTTGTAAAATGCCACAAACTGCGTCCGGCTGGCAAATTCACGAAGCGAGTTAACAAACTCGTTAAGCTGTTTCTGTCCTCCAGCTCTTCTGTTAAGATCATCAGTAAAAGGCAACTGTATATTTAAGTTTGGCGGGTCCGAAAGATAAAGCATTGCAGCGGGAGGAGCATCACAGTTGAAATTGACTTTGCTCATTTTTGCGAACAATTGAACGGCACGATGATTTTTATACGGCGAAAAATATTCCGAAACATATCGCTTATAAGGGAAATCAAATTGAGTAATCAATCCAAACCGTTCGCCGTAACCGCTCAATAGTTGTACCACTGCTAAAAGCTCAAGCCGGGCATCGACAGCAACATTAAGCCTGTGCTGGCTGGGCACTATATTTGGTACCTGCGAACCGGCCAGATTAGCACCTAAATGTAGAATCCAGCAAATAAGAACTGTCACGAGGATTTTGAACATTTTCATAACACAGTCCTCTCAACATCTTACAGCAGAAACAAACTTATGGCCATTATCAGCATCCCAATAACTACACCTAAAATGACAACATGTCCATGCCCGTAACGATGTGCCATCGGCAGCAGTTCGTCGAGCGATATGTAAATCATCACTCCTGCGACAAAGGCCAAGGTCGCTGCCAGAACAGCGGGCGTCAAAAACGGCAGCAGTATCAAATAACCGATTCCAGCCCCTGCCGGCTCGGAGATCCCGGACAAAAATGAGTAAAAGAACGCTTTGTTCTTATTCGATGTGGCATAAAAAATAGGCACGGATACGGCAATGCCTTCCGGGACGTTGTGAATGGCGATAGCTACGGCGATGAATAAGCCGAGCCCTACGTCATTAAGTGCTGTCGCAAAAGTAGCCAGGCCTTCGGGAAAGTTATGAATGCCGATGGCTAACGCGGTCAGCATGCCAACTCTCATAAGGTAGCCGTCTTGCTGGGGCGCAGTAGGGGCGTCGAGTCCCCGGTACTCATGTGGATTTTCCCGGCTGGGTATCAGCATATCTATCAGGCCGATGACAGCTATGCCGAGAAAAAAGGCCAGTATACCCCAGAATTTGCCGACGCCCTGCAAGGCGCCGGGCAGAAGCTCCATAAATGATATGTATATCATCACGCCGGCTGACAGGCCCAACGAGAAGGAAAGATAGACTATCTTTGGCTTGCGGATCAGGTAAGCGATGGCGCTGCCGATGCCGGTGGAAAGTCCCGCCAAGATAGTCAGGACCACTGCTGGAACAATATTTTCTGACACCGTCATAAGCAGCTCGGATTATCCAATGACCAAACAAGACCTCAGTTTTCGTGTTGTCCTGCACTTCCACGTATGCTTTGGGAGTTGACCCACAATTGCGCAGTTCAAGGACTGTGTAATCGCGGGCGTGGAAGGCCTGGTTCCATTCCTGTGTCGCTTAATCTTGCAAAGGTGAAGCAAGCGGCCAAACTAACGCTGAACGGCCAGGCTTATGAGCAGTAAGCGGCGCTCCCTCTGCCCAGTCGGTACGTCCATGAACGGAATCGGTTGGATCGCACAGCAACGCGAACTTATGCTTCCGCTGACTCGGCCAACCACCGATAGACCGCTCCTGCTGCCAATGCGCCGACAATGGGTGCCACCCAAAAGAGCCACAGTTGCCCTAATGCCCAACCGCCCACGAATACTGCCGGCCCCGTGCTTCTTGCGGGATTAACAGATAGATTGGTGACCGGTATGCCGATCAAATGAATCAGGGTCAGGCCCAAGCCGATAGCCAGCGGAGCAAATCCTTGTGGAGCCCGCTTATCCGTAGCACCCAAGATGATAATCAGAAACATGAAGGTTAAGACAATCTCGGCAAGAAGCGCAGCCCCAAGAGAGTACCCACCCGGTGAGTGAACACCATAGCCATTGGCGGCAAAACCACCGCTCAGACTAAAGCCCGCTTTGCCGCTGGCGATAAGATAGAGTACCCCTGCTGCCACAATACCTCCAATTACCTGGGCTCCAATATACGGAACCAGTTCTGAGCTTGGAAACCGCTTGCCCGACCACAGGCCCAGCGAAACCGCCGGGTTCAGATGGCAACCCGAGATATGACCGATAGCATAGGCCATGGTCAGTACAGTTAGGCCAAATGCCAGCGCCACGCCCAGCAAGCCGATTCCAACATTCGGAAAGGCTGCTGCTAGAACAGCACTGCCACAACCTCCAAACACAAGCCAAAAAGTACCCATGAATTCTGCCACAGATCGTTTTGCGAGGGACATAAAAGAAGACTCCTTTCCTGTTTATCTGACACGTCACGTTCTGCACATACGCAACCAAACAAAGAAACCAGCAAGACAAGGATAGCGATGATCCTCCGCTATGTCCAGTGGCGTGCACCAAAATTTTTAGGCAGATCGTACCCCCTTAGTGACAATTCATCGCGGGTTATATAATCCGACCTCAACCAGTCTAACATCAAAGGCGGTAATAGGGCATGTTCCAGATTCATCCACGGCTCGGAGATAGTTATGCCGGCCTTGCACTTTTATCCTTGACGGCTGAGGGGCTCTTTGCTAAAAACAATTGATTTGTCACGGAAGCTTTACGGTTACGCAGATGGTGTGACCATGACAGAAACATCCGGATCGCCGAAGCCAGAGCGAATTGCTGATGAAAGCAGCCAAGCCAAACCAGTTGTCAGAGCCGAGCCGCTCGATGAGCAAAGTATCCGCCAGCCGGAGACCTCTAAAGAGGCCCGAAATATGGCTATGCTCTGTCATCTGCTTGGGATAGTGGGATTTTTTGCCCCGCTGGTCATCTGGCTTAGCGAAAAAGACAAACATAGATTTGTTCACGAGAATGGGCGGGCAGCCATGAACTATCAGATTTCAATCATGATATACTTTGTGGCTGCCTGGTTATTTCGCTATGTCACTTTTTTGACTCGTGACCTCTGCATCGGAAACGGGGTGCTAAACGCACTCTTTGTTGCGCACGTAGTTTTTGTGATTATGGGAGCGGTCAGGGCTAGCCAGGGCAAACTCTGGTGGTATCCGATCGCAATCCCATTTCTTCAATAATGAGCATCTTAATAGAAGGGAGTTAGATCATGACAGAAACAAACCAAACACCGCAGACGGAACAAGTTCAAGTCGAAGCTGCTCCGCCAAGTCCCGGCAGCAAGGAAATCAATAAAGACGCCCGTATGTGGGCGATGTTCTGCCATCTGGCAGGACTTGTAGGGCTTCTTGTACCCATAGTCGGCAGCATCGTGGCGCCGCTGATTATCTGGCAAATCAAGAAGAATGATTTTCCATTTGTTGACCAGCAGGGCAAAGAGGCAGTGAATTTCCAGATTTCGATGTCAATGTATTTGCTTATATCTGCCATTTTATGGGTACCGCTGTCTTTTGTCTGCATCGGCATATTCATACCGGTTGCGATAGGCATAGTCGACCTGGTTTTTTTGCTGATTGCAGCGGTTAAGGCCAACGATGGTTTTCATTATCGCTATCCCTTGACCATCCGGTTCATAAAATAAAGACCCTGGGTAGAAGCCAGGGCTAAATACTTCGACGATTACGTGAATGGCCCCAAAATCCTGTAAGCATAAGGACGAACAACCTCCCAGGGCGGTTAATAAGAAGGCTTATCGAAATTTTGAGCTTCTCGAGAAGTTTGAGGCTGGTATTTCTCTGCTGGGCACCGAGGTGAAATCGCTGCGGGCCGCCCAGGCAGACCTGGACGGCTCGTACGGCAGGATAAGGGACGGCCAGTGCTGGCTGATCGGCGCTAAAATAGCCCCATACCAGCAGGCCGGGCAAGGCGGCCATGAGCTGGCCAGAAACAGAAAATTACTTTTGCACAAGGTCGAGCTCCACCGAATAGCAACCAAGCTCCTGCAGCGAGGCTTTACACTTGTGCCGCTGCGCATATATTTTAACAAAAGAGGCCTGGCGAAAATAGAAATGGCGCTTGCCACAGGCAAGAGAAAATACGATAAGCGACAGGCAATTACCGAAAGGCAGCAGAAGCGGGACATCGACAGAGATATAAAAAAGTACCGCAAATGACCAATGGTGTATTTTATCGGGGTTTGGCAATTATGGCTGAGGAAGAAAAAAAGCAGGAAAAAAAGATCATCGTCGATGAAGATTGGAAAAAAGAGGCTCAGCGCGAAAAAGAGGTATTAGCGGCTAAGGAGGAAGCTGAGAAAGGAAAAGCTGAGGCGCAAAAGGCTAGACGCGGACCACTACCCGAAGGAGATTTTGTTGCCTTGATAAGTATGCTTGCTACCCAGGCTTTCTTTGCATTAGGTCTGCTGCAAGTCCAGGGCGACCAGAAAAGAGAGCCGGACTTGGAGCTGGCAAGATACAATATCGATATGCTCGAAATGATCGAGGAGAAAACAAAAGGCAACCTGACCGAAGAAGAAAAGGAAGTTCTGACCAATACGCTCAACCAACTGCGTATGGGCTATGTTAAGGTTGCGGGGTAGACCGCTTTGGCGAACATATTAGACCAGATCATCGCCGACAAGAGGCTGGAGGTGAAGCACAGGCAGGCTCAAAAGAGCCTAGAACAACTCAAAGAACAAGTTCAGTCGATGCCCAGGTGTCGCAACTTTTACAAAGCGGTGACCAGGCCCAACGTGCGGGGCATAAATGTAATAGCGGAGATAAAAAAAGCCTCGCCATCGGCGGGACTTATTCGGCATGATTTTGACCCTGTGGCGATTGCTAAGACTTACCAAAAATGCGGCGCCGACGCGATCAGTGTTCTGACCGATGAAAAATATTTTCAGGGTCGGCTCGAATATATTGAACAGATTGCCAGGGCGGTTAATCTGCCTGTTTTGCGAAAGGATTTTATCATCGACCTCTGGCAGGTCTACGAATCGCGGGCGGCTGGTGCTGATGCGATACTGCTGATAGCCGAGGCTCTCAGGCCCGGCGAACTGATGGATATGATGATTGCCGCCGCCGAGTTGACGCTGACGGTCCTTCTGGAGGTCCACCAGGCTGACACGTTATTAAAAGTCCGCAGCCTGATCGGCTTTCCTAAAAAAGGATACAGCGTTCTTGGAATCAACAACAGAGACCTATCAACAATGGAGGTGGATTTGAATACGGCCAGCCGATTGTCGGGACTTCTGGATAGTAAAAGTGAACTTGTCGCCGAAAGCGGGATAAAGTCACGAGCGGACGTAGAGAAGCTGAAGTCCATAGGCGTAAGGGCGATTCTGGTCGGTCATGTCTTATGCGAAAGCGCAGATATAGAAGAAAAGTTTGCGGAGCTATTCGGCCTACAAAGCTAAAAACTTAAAGCTAAAAGCCAAAAAGTATCGAATTCCACAGTTTTACTTTTGAAGTTTTACGTTTGGAGTTCTTATGAGCATAATCCTATACATTCTTTTGGGTGTTTTGACCGGCGTTTTTAGCGGAATGTTTGGTCTGGGCGGCGGTACCGTAATAATACCTGTCCTGGTTTTTTTATTCGGGCTTTCGCAGCATCAGGCTCAGGGTACATCGCTTGCGCTTATGGTGCCGCCGATCGGCCTATTGGCGGCGTGGACGTACTATAAAGCAGGATTTGTGGACATAAAAATTGCAGCTTTTGTTTGCCTGGGCTTTTTCTTTGGCGGTCTTATAGGAGCAAAACTTGTCGTGGGACTGCCTGAGCCTATCTTACGCAGGCTTTTCGGCCTGGCTCTACTTATGATTTCGATAAAAATGATACTGACAAAATAACGCTCAAATGAATCCCGAAACCGTTATGGGATATTATTCTTGATTTTTCAAAGCCACAGAGGTCACAGAGAACACAGAGAATTTAAAATCAACGGTGAGATTTGCCTATTGTTGCCAGTATTCTGTCCTTAAGTTTACTTTTCAAATCTTCAGCATTTTTCCAGACTATATGATTATATTGGCGAGTATCAAAGCCGCCTTTTATTCTGGTTCCTTTTCTGCAAGTAAATATTACAGGAAGGCCTAATCCCATAGCATATCCTGCCTCGAAAAAGACTGCGCGACGCAAACCCGTTATATCAGCAACGAAAAACCGGCACTTTCTTATGTCGGCTATAATACGGTCACATATTTTTTCATTAAATGGCTCTTGGTCAACCCGATACATCTTAAAACCAGTATCTTCCTCCAAAGGTGCAATCCCCTTCGTAAAAATTTCATTAAGGCTTTCATCAAACCACATAGCCACAAACGCCTGCCTGGATTGAAGATTAGGTCTTGCCATGCTTTCAACTTTCTGCCAACCTTTCGGTGTTAAAGAGAGAACATTACCAGGTCTTACCCTTTTAATATCTCCAGAATCTTCAGTATGGTTGATATAAAATATTAATTCTTTTGCATTTTTACAGAAACAGATAGGGTAATCCTGTTGAAGGTTAATTGTCACTTCATCACCCGGATGACTTGATTTACGAGCGATGTATTGCGAGAGAAGCAACGCCTTACCGAGTACGCTTTTAGGCGCCTTACTCAAAAACTCTGCTTGAAACTCCGCTTCGTTAGTAAGGATTTCTTTTGTAACAAGAAATGGCTCGGCATCTTTATTTTCCGAACGCTGTCTCGTAATAGCAGAAACCAGATAAAGCTCTTCTTTAACTTTTTCATCGTCAGTGCAACGTTCGGCCGAATCTGTTATATAATATTTACCACAGGTAAGACAATCTATAAAAAATTTCATATGAAGATAATCACAAGAAGTACGACTTTTTGGTGTATGACCACAAAGTTTGCACGTTATATCAGTTTGCATATTTAATTTCTCCAAA
>Ga0172365_10002402_pt1 | contig 13738 bp, 10 predicted proteins | sample LakKivSesite48cm_FD_114535 | JGI IMG/M metagenome (GOLD analysis project Ga0172365, IMG submission 114535) | Sediment microbial communities from Lake Kivu, Rwanda - Sediment site 48cm | ecosystem: Environmental > Aquatic > Freshwater > Lake > Sediment | place: Rwanda: Western Province, Lake...
ACCTTCCGAACTATCCCCTCTACCTTGGGGTCCATCTCTGGCTCCCTGCCAGTCAAAAGCCAGTCCACACTCACCCCAGTCGCAGAGATTATCTTCTCCAGCGAATCCCGGTCCGGTTGTTGTCCCCGGAGATACCGACTGACCGAGGCCTGGGTCAAGCTGATTCGGTTGGCAAACTCCTGCTGGGTCTCCCCAGGATACATCAAGGACTCAAATCTTTCCCTAAAACTTTTCACTTTAACACCTCCTAATTATAAAAATATAATGCCTATTTAATATAATATCAATTTTATACAATTCAAGTTGATTGTTGGGTAGATTAAAAAATCCCTTAAATAAGGGGGAATGTTTAAAATTTTGTCCATTTATGCATTGCCAGATGCCTTAACCAAAACCTTCCTTGAAATAAATTTATGTTCATTGCAGGAACAAAATTTGCCTAAAAATTTTTAATTCTGCTAAAATTAAGATGGAGAGAAAAAAGGGAGAAAGAGGAGATGTTAAGGAGATATATTTTTTTAGGCTGGGTTTTAATAATAATGCCATTTATCTGTTTTGGCGCTCATCTTGAGAGGAGCCAAGCCAGGGAGCTTATTGATTTTCAGTTTATCCAAAAGGAAAAAGGCTCAGGAAAAGAAATCGGCGAATGGATGAGCGCTAAGGTGCCCGGAGATGTGATTACCGATTTGGTGAGAGCAGGAAAAATCGCGCATCCTTATTATGATTTCAATTCCAATAATCTGCTCTGGGTGAATAACTGTAATTGGCTTTACCGAACTGATTTTCTTGCAGACTTAGAACCGGGTGAAAGGCTCTGGGTTTTATTTCGTGGAATTGATTATCAGAGCCAGATTAGATTAAATGGGGAAAAAAATTTTGACCATATCGGTATGTTTTCCTATATCTGGGTGGATGGGACTGATTTAGTCAAGGAAGGGCAGGAGAATCAGTTGGAGGTTTTGCTTTTTGGTCTGGGCAATATCCCTTTTTCAAAAATTTCCGCTCTGGATATTCTTTTCTCAGAAGAAAAGCGCAGAAAATTGACCAAGACCCAGATGAGCTTTGGCTGGGATTTTGCCCCACGCTTGATTGGCGCAGGGATTTGGGACAAAGTGGAGCTTTTTAAGACCGGTCCAGTTGCGATTCAGGACTTGGGAATAAGAGCTAAAAATTCTGGTGAGGTGGAGCTTGAAGTTGAGCTGGATTCCACCAAAGCTGGTCTCGGAATAATAAAAATTGAGGTTTTTCCGGAAAATTTTGGAGATAAAAAACCGGTTTTGGCTCAAAATTTTCCAGTCAATTTAAAACCGGGAAAATCAGGACACAATTTAAAATTTCAAATCTCAAATCCCAAATTATGGTGGAGCTTTGACCTGGGAGAGCCAAATGTTTATCGCTTAAAAATGGAGATAGTGATTGAAGATAAGCTAAGCGACCGAGTGGATGAGACCTTTGGCTTTCGGGAGATTAGCTGGGAACAAAATCCAGATGCCCAAGAAGGATGGAACTGGGTGCTAAAGCTGAACGGCAAGCGGGTTTTCCTGAGAGGAGCTAACTGGGTTCCGCCGGAGGCGCTTTTCGGACAGCTGAGTGAAGATAGATATGAGGATTTAATCAAGCTGGCAAGAGAGGCGAACATCAACATCTTCCGCATCTGGGGCGGAGGCAACCGAGAACGGGAGGTCTTTTACGAGTTGGCAGATAAAGCAGGAATAATGCTCTGGCAGGAGTTTCCTTTTGCCTGCATCTTTACTCTGAACTATCCCACGGAGCAGAGCTTTTTAAATTTAGTGGAGCAGGAGGTCTCTGAGATAGTTCGCTCAACCCGGAATCATCCCAGCGTGATTTTATATAGCGGTGGCAATGAGTTTGATGTTAAGCGAAATAAAAAATTAGTGGAGCGGATGAGGAGCGCGGTAAAGAGATATGACCCAGGCACGCGGTTTATTCCTGCTTCTCCAGCAGAGGGGGATAGCCATAACTGGCTGGTCTGGCATCAGAAGGGCAATCTGGAGGACTATTTTTCTGACTCACATGCTTTAATGAGCGAATTTGGTCTTCAGGCTTTTCCTGGCTTAGAAACCCTAGAAAAATATATGGCCCCAGAACTCATTTGGCCCATTGGAAAGGCTCATATCCATCATAATCTCGGTCAAAAGAAGATGATGAAATACCTCTCCGCAATTCCTCATCCCGAGACCCTGGAAGGATATATTTTTGCCAGCCAGAAGATGCAAGCCTATTATTACCAGCGAGCCATTGAGCATTGGCGGATAAGAAAATATCGCTACTCCGGAACTCTCTTCTGGCAGTTCAATGAGCCCTGGCCCGCAATCTGCTGGTCTGTGATAGACTATGAGCTAAATCCCAAGCTGAGCTATGAGCGAATCAAAGATAGCTATAACCCTCTTTTGGTCTCAGCGGATTTAGAATTAAGGCGCTGGTCTCCAGAGGAAAATTTTTCAACCGAGCTTTATCTGGTGAACGATTATCATCAAAAGTTCTCGGATTTAAAAATCTCCGCATATATTAACGGAGAGCTAATAGCGAGGTTTAGCGCAGATGTAGAGCCGGATTCAGCGCTGAAACTGGGAGCCATAAAGACCCAATTGCCTTCAGAGTCTCCACTGGAGTTAGAGCTCTTCGTCAAAAAAGATGGAAAAGTCCTTTCTAAGAATTATTACGAGCTTGAGATTTATGACCCGAAACCCGCAGGCAGGACCGCTCATAAGCTTTATCAGCTTTATAAGCAAGTTTTCTGGGGAGAAGAAAAAGAGAAAAAATAAAATTTACTCCCCATCTCCCCAGTCCTCCTCCACTTCCACCCCTTGGTCCTTTTCCTTCGGGTCGCTTTTGATTCTCAGCTGGCAACCGCAATAACTGCAATAAACATAATCTCCCACCCGGTCATCTGACTCTAAAGGAATATAAGCGTTACAAACCGGACAAACCGTCTCTCTTGCCATCTTTATCCTCTTTATATAAGAATAGCAATTTTTTTGACCAAAGCAATAATAAGGTTATCCTTGCTGAGCCTATAACTTTAGCTTAATTCTAAACCTTCCTCTATAATCCTTCTTTCCTCAGCAGTGATGCCATAAATTTTATAAACCAGCTCGTCAATTTGAGCGTCAGCCCGCTTTATCTCCTCCTCAAGCCTCGCGCTCCGGTCAGTCCTCTTACCCGCAAGCTGATTGAACTGATGGTGGAGGGAGAGCATTTTATCAACCAGCTTGATGAGTGGTCGCTGGCTGGATTCCCGGATTTGCCTTATCGGTATTGTTAAAATTGGCGCTTTATCTATCTGCAATTGATTGCCTTCTCTTTTTCCTTTGAAATACAACCAGAAATGAATCAATCTGGAGTTTAAAATTCCGGTGAGATATTTCAGGTTGATGTCTTTGGGTTGTATAATAAAAAATGTCAGTGAAACATAAGCGGGGAAATCCACATAACTAAAAGTCGGCTGTTTAGTTTTTCTTAGAGAGATTATTTTTTCGCCTAAGAAAAATTTTTCTTCCCTGGCTCGGTGTAATCCATAAGGTCCAAAGTCCGAAGTGATAACCTTCTTGAATCTATCTAAATGCGCTTTTATTTTCGGAAATTCATTTATTCTCTTGATGGTCTCAGTGGTCGTGTAAATAATCCACTCTTTGTTATTCTTATTCGCGTAATATCTGCCCAGATTATCGGTTGTGTAATATGGCTTAATTAGCTTCTTTTCATTTGACCTTAATTTTAACCTGTTCAGTTCCTCCCCGGAAATCACAAAAATTCCTTCGCCCAATTGTAAGGCGGGTAATTTTTCCAGATGAGCGCGAATAACTTTGTCCTGATGAACATCAATGCCGGTCGCGACATCTTTTTCTCTCAGTGAGTAATTCCGCCGGGAATTTATTTTCTTGCAAACACTTTCAATTTCCTCCCTGACAAATGTTATTTTGAAATCCCTGTTCTGTAAAAATTCTTTTTGCGGTTGAGAATTGAAGCGACTTATTTTTTCTCTCCCATCCTTACCCCGCAACGCCTCTATAACTTCATCCTTATAAATATCTTTTCCCTTGATTATTGAAACCTTTATCTTGTTATTAGGATTTTTCTTTTTCTGCAATACCAGCACGAGGTTATGCTGACCGGTGCCTTCAAAAACCGTGAACTCATTAAAATCAAAAACCCGAACAATGGAGGTTTCCTTCAATATTTTTTCCCTCAGCTTCCTCGCGCCTTCCGCCTGTAACCAATAATTGGTGGTGATAAAAGACAGATACCCCCCTTCTTTTAATAAATCAATTCCTAATTCAATAAAAAAATATAAATAATCCATTTTTCCTTCATAGTATTTTGCCACCCTTGAGCCACCTTTTTTGACCTCCTCAAATATCTTCCGGTTTACAAATTCCTTCACATACGGCGGATTGGCAATTACCACATCAAACCCACCTTCTTGCATTATCTTTTTAAATTCCTCTTCCCATTTAAAGGCTTTATCTTGAGCGACCTCCGGGTCATCAATCAAGGAGTTCCCGCATTTGATATTTTCTTTGAGCAAGGGAAGCCGATGACCCTTCTCCGCTATCTTCAGCAAAAGATTAAGCCGGGCTATCTCCACCGCTTGTTTATCCAAATCAACCCCAAAGATATTGCTCTGCAAAATTTTCGCTTTGACTGTGAACGGAGTTCCGGTCTTAAAATCAAACTCTGACTGATTATAATTTTTATCATTTCTGGAATGATACTCGTTTAAAACATCAAACGCCTTAATCAAAAATGAGCCAGAGCCACAGGCCGGATCCAGAACTCTGATTTTTTCAGGATTGACCCTTTTCCCTTTAAGCATCTCTCCCAAAGTATTCCTTACAATATAATCAACAATGTAGGTCGGAGTATAGTAAATGCCCATCTCTTTCCGATGAGCGTTATTCACAGTCAGGCTGGCTCTTTTATCGGTCTTTCTCAAGATGTATCCCAAATACTGCTCATAGATGTTGCCTAAAACATCCGCCTCAATAACCGCAAAATTATAATAAACCGATTGGTCCTTTGTATAATATAAGCCGTTAATGATTTCCTCCAGAACCTCATTATCAATCTCCAGCTCATCGCACAAATGAGTGGAAAAAATTTCGCTGTTATATTTCTGGTCAAAATCCTTAAAAACATCTCGCAAACTCTTGACCAACTGACCCCTGCCCCTGCTTCCCCAAACTCTTAAATTGGAAAGCAGGTCTTTCGGCTCCATCTCCCGGTCTTCACAATTCCGAATAAAAATCAATCTATTAAAAATCCTCTGAACCGACTCGTCTAACTCCTCCTCGCTTAAATTCCTGCTCTGGTTAAGACGGGCGATATTTTTGGAAAACAAATTCCTGAATCTGGTAAAGTCCAAAAGAATTTGTTTATCCACCTGAACCTTCTTGGTCCTCTTGCCCCATTTTTCCGCTTTTTTATCCAGCAAGCCCTGCTCAAAACTTTCCTTGGATAAAAGCCATAACTCATCAAACCTGGTCAAAAATTCCTGGCAAGAGATTGTTTTAAGCTCGCTCTGCAAGGGATTAACGATTTTCCACTCAGCATTAAAAATTTTTACGCTCTCAAAATTAGTTAAAACCGCCCAGGAGCAACCTTTCAAATATGCATAATTGATTGTTTGCTTAATAAACTCAAGGTCATTCAAATCCTCTTTTAGCGCCTTTGCCTCCAGAAAAAATTTCGGAACCCCGTTTATCTTAAAAACATAATCAACCCGACCCTTGGAAATTTTCTCCTCTGCAGAAACTTCACTGGCGTCTTCAACATTCCAGCCCAGAGCGCGAAACAAGGGAAGAATAAAATCTTTTTTGGTCATCTCTTCATTGTATTTACTGACCCGCTGTTCCTGGACAAGTTTATTATATTTTTCAAGAAGTTCTTTAATCTTTTGTTTGGCTTGTTCCATAGTCTATCTCTTTTTATCCCAGAACCTAACGAGATTATTATAATTTTAGCAACTGTTAAAGCATCCTGTCAATTATTCTCTAACAACTTTAGCCTCAAATCCTCCCGAATTTGAACCCTGCCTCCACCTGTCTTTCAGCCCCACTTTATTCTTCCCCCTGATACAAATACACCTCCAAAACCGAGTCTTTCGTATATAATTTATAATTAGCCACGAGAAAAGCCTTCAGCTCCGGAAATTCTTTGCCCAGCGCATCTTTCAGGCTCGGACTTTCTAAATTGAACACATCCCAGCCCGGAACATAATCCGCAACCAGGAAAAATCTTGGCTTGGTTTTTATCATTGCCTCGGTATATTCTTTTATCCATTTTTCCTGGAGCTTACTGAGCCTGCCATCCTTTCTGCGAATCAAAAGATGATAAACATTACAAAATCTTGTGGGAAGCTTTTTCTTCAGGAGATATGGCACCAAAGGATGCCAGCCAAAGTATCCAATCTCACTTTCACCCCGGAGCAATGGCTCAAGCTCCTTGATGACCCGATAATACTGCGCATCAAAACTATTGCCAGAAGAATACACCTGCTCAAATGGCTTCAAATAATCATAAGCAAAATAACTTATCAAATAATAATTATTCCCTAAAATAACTAAAATAATTAAAACCAGATAAAAAATCCCGGCTCTGAACCTGCCCCAGGTATCTCTCACCTGCCCCTGAAAATAACTCCAAACCCATCCGAAAAACCAGCCAGAAAAAATCGTCATTAAGCCAATAAAAGGGGTCAAATGATAGGGAAAGAACTTTGCCTGAAGCCAATAAGAGAAAATGCTTACCCCCAACAAGGAGATTAAGCCCCAGAACAATTTTCTATCCCTCACTTGCCTCCAGCCAAAAATTTGAACCACTATCATCACCAGCGACGAAAAGATAATCACTGTTTGGGAAATGATGTCCTTATGAAGCACATATAATATCCGCTCAATCCTACTCAGCTTTGAAAAAATCACTGAACTGGAGCCACTATAAACCTCTAAATTATATAAAATGGTCGCAGAATAAAGCTCCTTAACATAACCCAGCCTCCAGTAATAAAGAGCCACCAGCCCCAAAGGCACCAGACAGAAAAAAATATATAAAAATAATTCCAGCCAGACCCAAGACCGCTTAGCCTGAAGCCCCTCTGCCAGAAACCATATCCCAAAGACCACCCAGCAAACCCCATAACTGGGCTTGAGCAAAAAACCAAATCCTACCATCAACCCGACCAGCATTGCCCGAAGCCAATAACGATTCCCAAAACCCAAGCTGATAATCAATGAGAGCAATAATAGAAAAAAGATATATCCCTCTCTCTCCCCGGTCTCTAAACTCCCTAACCCCGCATAATAAATGCTGTAAAAAACCCCTGCTAAAAATCCCGAAGAACTCAAGCCGGAAATCCGTCTCGCTAAATAATAAATCATCAAAACACTACTCAGCTGAACTAGAAAATCAAATAACCGAAAGCCAAAAATGCTCTCACCAAAAAATTCAATAATTAGCCGATGAAGGATGAATATGCCCGGAAAACTCAAATCCCAAACCCCAAGATACGGTGGCAAATGATAATTCTTCCAGACCCAAGCAATATAATTGCAAAGCGCCTGGTCCATCGTGAACTTAAACCATAAGCTAACCGAAAGAAAAAAACCTCCACAAACTAAAGTCAACCAGAAAAGTTTATCCCTGAATATCCTGCCTTCACCCATTTTAAATCTCAAACACTTTGAGCCTTATTTAACCATAATTACCAATTCTCAGCAAAACCCCCTGCCATTCCCACCCCGCATTTCCCCTCGGGTTCCGCGGGACTCTCCCAGCGCTTTTATAAGCAAAATTCCCCGGATTCAGTGCACCGGCGCCTAATCCCGCTTTGTAGGGGCGGTTCGCGAACCGCCCCTACGATGTTGATAATGAAGATACCGCTGATAATGAACAGGGAAAAGGAGCAAACCGAAGGCAGGATGCAATGAAAAAGCAGACGCGAGCCTAAATGCTAATTGACCAATTACCCACCCGAGCTCCTGCGGGTCAAGGGTCTTTGACCCTTGTGGTCTTTGTGGGCGTTGTGTTTAAAATTATTCCTCCCAGGCGCGGATAATGAAGACCACCCCGCGTATCCCGCAGGGTCATGCCTGCGGAAGCAGGCATCCAGTTTTTACTCTGCCTGTATGCGAACCGATGCTAATTCTGGATTCCCCCCGCGAAACGCGGGGCGGGAATGACAAGGGGGTCGGGAATGACAACGATTGCGCTCTTTGCGGGACACACGTGTCCCTTTGCGGTGCAAAGGAGGATGTCCCTTGAAATTGTGATATGGATTACAATCTCATCCTGTCTTTAGACAGGACAAATCTCAAATTTCAAATTTCATCCCTCTGCAGGCGGGATAGATTTCAGACCTTAAATCTCATATGGGGCGTGGGGATGAGAGAAGGGTGGAAGGCTGGTTCTGATTTACAATGCGTCCTCACCACGCTCGCCGGTTCGGATACGGATTACCTCTTCTATGGTTGAGATGAAGATTTTGCCATCTCCTAATTTTCCGGTGAATGCTGATTCCTGAATGGCTTTGATGCAATCATCCAATTTTTCATCAGGAATAATAATCTCTATTTTCAGTCTTGGGAGGTATTCCACGATATATTCTGCGCCTCGGTATAGCTCGGTATGCCCTCTCTGTCTTCCGAATCCTTTGACCTCAGACACGGTTAATCCCTGGACACCAATCTGAATAAGCGCCTCTCTCACCTCATCCAATTTAAAAGGCTTAATGATTGCCTCAATCTTTTTCATCGGTCCTCCTTTTTAAGTTCTTGCCAGAGCTAATATGCAGACCTTGTTAGCGCCTGCCTGTTTCAAGATTTTGCCTGCCTCATTAGCGGTGGCGCCACTGGTAATAACATCATCAATCAGTAATATATTTTTGCCTTCCACTGATTCAGGTTTTTTTAGTTGGAAGCTTTTTTTCAAATTTTCTTTTCTTTGAGCGGAGGAAAGCCTGACCTGGGGATGGGTATTTCTGGTTTTTTGTAAAATTGTTGTGGAGAGCGGGATTTTCAATTTTTTACTGAGCGGTTGAGCTAAAATTAATGTCTGATTATATCCTCTTTGTAAGAGTCTTTTCCAGTGAAGGGGGATGGGGATGAGCAGGTCAAATTTTTGGGAGGAAAATTCCTGAAGGTAGAGCTTAAAAAGTGAGTCAATCATCCAGTTAGCAAAATAAAACCCGCGCTGATATTTAAATTGATGAATGATTTGGACCATTGGCTCTTCAAATTTTGCCCAGGCTCTTGCCTGGTCAAATTTGGGTTTTTCTTTTATACAGCTACCGCAGAGCCGATTGACTTCTCCGGTAAAGGCTTTTCCACAGACCTCGCATCTTAAAGCTCCAATCTCTTGGACCTTTTTTAGGCAGAGATTACAAAGGGGCAGGTTTAAGAGAGCAGGTTCTCCACAAAGCTGACACTGGCTGGGAAAAATCAACTGATGGGCTAAGCTTAAAAAATTTTTTGCATCCAATTTAAGCTCCGAATTTTTCTAATTTCAAGGCATAAGCCATAGCCAGGCTCATCAGATATTTCATCTCAAATCTGCCGAGTCCGCCGGTCAGACAGGCTCTTTCTCCAAATTCTTTGGCTAAATCTGGTCTGACATTCTCTCCCCAGATTAGGACCGGGACTGGATGCCAGCTATGGGCTTTGAGTTTTGAGGGGGTGGAATGGTCGCCAGTAATCACCAGCGCATCTGGCTTGAGTTTAAGGACTTTCGGGATTTGTTTATCCAGTTTATCAATAGCTTCTATTTTTCTTGCCCAATCTCCATCTTCACCAGCGCTATCGGTTTGTTTGATGTGGACAAAGAAGAAGGTGTATTTATCCCAGTTATCCTTTAGTTCTTTGAACAGGTCTTCCAGGTCTGGTCCCACCTCTAACACTTCCATACCCACGAGCCTTGCCAATCCTTTATACATTGGATACTGGGCAATGGCGCAGGCTTTTAGCTTATAGACTTGAGAAAAAGTTGGATATCGCTCAAAGCTGGAAAATCCGCGGAGCAGGAGCATATTAGCTGGTCTTTCATCTTTTAAGGCCTTTTTTGCCTGGGCTACAAATTCCTCTGCCAGTTTTTTGGTCTTTTCGCTGGGCTTATCTTGGGCAAGCATCTCTAAGGGCGGTTTTCCGATGACCTGCGGGTCTGTGTCATTGATTTGGTCTCCTAATCCTGGGGCGCGAAACACCAGAACCGCGCGATGCTCTTTAACTGGCTCAAGAAAATACTGGGCGCCAGTGATTTTGATATTGGCTCTGAGCTTTTCGCAGAGCCGAGCATTTACCTCAGTTGAGATTCTTCCTGCCCTTCGGTCGGTGATTGAACCCTTATCATCCACGGTGCAGAAATTTATCCGAACCGCAATATCCCCGGCTTGAAGCGGAAAGTCTATGCCTAATGCCTCTAACACGCCTCTTCCAATTAGATATTGAACCGGGTCATATCCAAACAAGGCTAAATGTCCGGGACCGCTTCCCGGGGAGATGCCTGGGGCAACCGGGTCTGCTAATCCCAAGACCCCTTCTTTGGCGAGCTTATCCAGATTAGGCTTTTTAGCCAGCTCCAGCTCGGTTTTATTCTGGGGACCAACTGGTAGCCCTCCCAGCCCATCCAATATCAAAAAAACGATTTTGGACTGGGTCTCTCTTGCCAGTTTTTTTACCAGTTCTTGAATATCCATTCTTTCCTCCTCATCTCATTTTAAAACTATGCCTGATTTAGCTGAGAGATGCAAGTCCGAAAAGCTGATGGTGATTTATTTACTGGCTGGCTTAAGTTTCTGGAGGCTTAATCTCAAGTCCGCGGCGACCAACTCCACCTGCTCTTTATCAAAGACTATTCTTTTGACCAGACCCTGATAAAGCTCTGCCAGTTTCATAAACTCGGTATTAGATGGGACCGGCTTAAGGTTGGCTACATTTGCCAGAAAAGGCGCAAACAGCTCCTCCTTGCCAAGCGCCGGCTGGACTTTTGCGGTTGCGGGCATCCCACAAAGCCATAATCCCTGTTCAATGGCTTGGACACAGGTGTTTGGGGAAGAAAGGAAAAAAGCAAAGAGATATGCGGTTTTGGGATTGGCGCTGGATTTATTTATTGCCAGATAATTTCCGGTAAAAGCTATGGGCTTTTGGCTGGGAAATTTCTGCCCAACTATGGGATAAGGATAGAGGTTTTCTTCCCATAATTTTTCCGCAACCGAGAGGTTGGCAAAAGCAAAATCTATATCCCCTCTGGCCAGAGCTTTCGCTAATCCTGCGGTATCATAATGCCAGGAAAATGGTGAGACGCAGTCACTAAAAGAGGATAGAAGATAGAGCGCCTTTTTAGTTCCCTCCTGGTCCAGGTCGAATTCATCGCCATCAAAAGCCCAGATGAGCGAGCTGATAAATTGAACTATTTGCTCATCATCAGCCAGGGCTAAGCCCATTGCGCCGGGGTTAGAAGAACAAAGCGAGCTGAGCTCAGATAAATTGTTAATTTCCGCGAATACCTGTTCGTGGTTATAAAAAAAAGCTAACCAGGAAAGCCGAAACGGAACATAATAATAATCTCCCCTGAACCTTCCGGGCTGAAAATAAGATAGGGAAAAAACAGACTGCTCATAATCTCCGGAGATTAAGTTTTTCATTCCCAGGGACTGAGGGACTAATTTTGGCAGGTCTTGATAGCTTAGCTCAAATATATCTGGCTGGTCTTTGCCGAATAGTAAAAACTCTGGTGAGAGGCTTGGGTTTGGCTCTATCCGGAATGGATAAGCGGATAAAAATTTATTCTGCTGAATTAACTCTGTTAGCTCCAAAATCTCTTGCTCATTAAGCAGAAGGCTCAGGCGGATTTCTTTCGGCTCTTTTGGTCTGCAGGCGCTAATCGCTAAGCAAAACAGAACCGCGAGAGCATAAATTCCCCATTTTCCCATTATTTGAGGTATCCAAGCGCCTTCATCTTTTTTTTGTCTTCCTGGGTTAACTGGTCGGTTTTTCCTAAAACCGCTTTCTCCTTAAAAGAGCGATACCATTCAAGCAAAAGCTCTGAGTTCTGAATGAAAATTGGGTCTTTTGGGTCAGAGAGGTTTTTGAGCTCCCCCGGGTCTGATTCCAGGTAGAACATCTCCCAGCGGGAATTAGACAAAGAATAGCTCACCTTCAGGTCATCCAGCTTAAGCCCTACCCAGAGTGGCTTTGTTTGCTCTCGGATTTTACCCAGCTCCTCTATTCGGACCGCGCCCGCATAGGTCTCATAAAAAATTAGATACTGCTGGGGCCAGGGCTTTTCTCCTTTTAGATAGGGCAATAAATTTCTTCCCCTCATATCCGGCTCAGGAGTGATATTAGCATAGCTGAGCATGGTTGGGGCAAGGTCTAATAATTCCACCTGGGCGGAAACTTTATGATTTACCGGGATACCGGGACCGCTAAGTCCAAATGGGATACGGAGACTTGGCTCGTGGACATATCTTCCGTGCCCGACATAGCTATGCTCTCCTAAATGTTCTCCGTGGTCCGCGAGAAAAACCATCAGACTATTTTTATCCAGCTTTAATTCTTGAATCTTCTCTAACAAAATCCCAATATAATGGTCTGCATAAGCTATCTCACTATCATAAGCGTCAATTCGCTTCTGCGCCTCGGTTTTTGGGTTCTTTGGGTCATAAAAACTAAATCCCCGATGGCAAAGATAAGGAGCATGAGGGTCAGAAAAATGCACCCAGAGGAAAAAAGGCGGTTTAGGATTAGATTCCAGCCAGTTAATCGCGTTCTGGCTCACTCCTTGAGCGTCCCGCTCATCATTAAAAAATAGCCAGCGCTTTTTAGAGAAATCATCATCATATAGGTCAAACCCCTGGTTGAGGTTGGAGAGATGCGCCTTCAAGGGCCAATTGGAAAGAATTGCGCAGGTAGTGTAGCCATTGGCTTTAAGAATTTCAGCCAAGGTCTTTGGCTCGGTAAGCATTGGAATCCCATTTCTAACTGCCCCGGTTTCATGAGCGTATTTGCTGGTCATCATTGAGCTGAACCCGGGATTGGTGAGCGGGATGTTGCAATGAGCCTCAGTGAACCAGGCTCCTTTTTTAAGCAGTTTATCAATATTGGGAGAGGTATTCCTGGAATAGCCATAAATTCCAAGATGGTCTTGCCGAAGCGTGTCCACCGAGATGATAATCAGGTTAGGCTTCTCCCTCCCAAACAACGCTAAACTGAGAAGAAGACCAAGAGCCAAAGTTAATAATATGCCTGCTCTCTTCATTATTTTTAAACCTACCATAATAGTTTATTTATTTCCAGCGGATAATCAATGGGAAAAGCCAAAAGCTTTTAAGCAAGGGGCTTAAAATTTTTACAATAACTATTTGCATTTTAAAGTTTTCTATGTATAATTTTATACAAGCCCGTTAGGAGGAGGCGGGAGCTTTGGAGCTTGGTTTATCAAATTTAAAGGCACAACCTTTTATCTTGGTTAATCCCAGAGGCTTGATTGAGCAATTAAGTCCGGGTTTTAGCCAGATTTTTTTCCCGGTAGAGGCCGGCAATTCCTTGGCTCAATATATTCATCCTGAGGACCGAATAGAATTTCAATCCTGGCTCAGAGCTTTAAGTCATCCCGAGCGCCAAAATTCTATAGTAAAAAATCTGCGGATGGTTGACCAGAGGGGAAGAGTGATTTCCGCGATGGTTCGTCCAGAATTGGTGGATGATGGTCATTGTCTTTTTTG
>Ga0172365_10002403_pt1 | contig 13738 bp, 14 predicted proteins | sample LakKivSesite48cm_FD_114535 | JGI IMG/M metagenome (GOLD analysis project Ga0172365, IMG submission 114535) | Sediment microbial communities from Lake Kivu, Rwanda - Sediment site 48cm | ecosystem: Environmental > Aquatic > Freshwater > Lake > Sediment | place: Rwanda: Western Province, Lake...
ACTCAGAAAGAAAGAATATGTTTCAGGCATCCGGCTATTGAACAGTCAGCCGCTCCTGTAATATGCTATGAGTCGGCTTTCGGAGATTATGTCGCCGATTATGTAAGAAAAGGCGCAAACATGATTTGCATAATCACAAATGACGGGTGGTGGAGAAATACCTCAGGATACAGGCAGCACCTGTCATATGCTTCGTTAAGAGCTGTGGAAACCCGCCGTATGGTTGCCAGATCAGCCAATACAGGCATCTCATGCATAATTGACATCAGGGGGAAAATTATTAAACGAACGCGCTGGTGGGAAGAAGCTGTGCTGACAGGAGACATCAGCACTGAGGTTTCCATGACCCCGTATGTGAAATATGGCGATTATCTGTACAGGATTTCAGCTCTTCTGAGCGTAATAATCCTGGCTTATGTTATTATTGCATTGCCTTTGAGGAAGAAAAACTCCCCCGTTTCATCAGAATTATGCAACCCTTGAATTAACATGTTGTCTTTATAACCAGGAAAGCAGTTAAAGTGGATCAGAAGGATCTTAATATTCGTGCTCCCCTTATTGAAGAGTGTAAAAAGGGAAGCAGTAAAGCACAATATATGCTTTATAAACAATATTCTAAAGCTATGTACAACCTGGCATACAGGATGATGAATAACAGGGAAGATGCGGAGGACATGCTCCAGGAAACATTCACTGAATGCTTCAGAAACATCGGAACATTCCGGTTCGAATCAACTTTCGGCGCCTGGCTGAAAAGCATCCTGACTAACAGGTGCATCAACCAGCTCCGTAAGAAGAAGACAGATCTCGTTTATTACGAAAACCTGCCTGCTGTTGCTGAAGAGGAAAATACGGAAATTGAATATGACACTAATAAGATATTCAGGGGAATTGAACAGCTCCCTGATGGATACAGGATCATACTTACACTTTACCTGCTTGAAGGCTATGACCATAGTGAGATATCCCAGATAATGGGAATCTCAGAATCAACATCAAAATCGCAATACTCACGTGCAAAGGACAAACTAAGAGCAATTCTGCTAAAATCGTAAGAATATGGACAGACTGGAAGATTATATCACAAAAAACAGGGACGACCTTGACAGGTACGAACCGTCTGCTGCAGTGTGGAAAGGGATCCGTAAAGAGATGTACAGGGGAAAAAGTGGGCTTCTCCGGTGGCTTTCCGTTGCAGCCGCAATAGCAGTCATAACCTGTACTGCTGCTATATTCTATTTCAACAGGATCAACAAGGTGCACCCTGAACTTATTGAAAGTGAAATATATTATAACAACCTCATTAATGACCTGTACAGCGAGGCCACTCCCCTGCTGACAGGAAATCCCGATCTTCAAAAGGAGCTCTTTGAAGACATGTCGCAGCTTGACAGCATATGTGCCGGCATTAAGCGCGACCTAAGAGACAACGTTGATAACCAGGAGGTTATTGAGGCGCTGATTACCAATTACAGGATCAAAACACAGATCCTTGAAGATATGCTTGATGTTCTCAGGCATAATGATGTCAATCCCGATAAAAACAAAGACAATGCGATATAAACTCTTATTACTTATACTTGCAGCCTCACTTCCTGCGGGAATAATCTGCGGTCAGGCATTCTCGGAAAAGAAAATATACCGGGAAGTTATGCCTGTAAACAGCGAAACCTCACTTGAGATAGACAATAAATACGGCACTATCCAGATCACTTCATGGAACAAGGATTCTGTTGAGATCAGGGCAGAAGTGGAAGCCTTTTCCTCGGACCTCGACAGACTGAGAAGATTGTTCCAGGGAGTCAATGTAAACATCTCAGGTTCAAGCTACCTCGTAAGGGGTTATACCAGCTTTACCCAGAATATAAGTATGCTTTTTGAAAGCTTCAAAGGGCTCACAAGCAAGCTGATACCCTATGAATCAAGGCTTCATATCAACTATTACATTAAAGCACCGGAGTATATCGATATGAGGATCACCAATAAATACGGCGATGTTTATATGGAAAGCAACAAGGCGAAGCTTACATTGAATCTGTCAAACGGCGCATTTAAGGCAAACGCCCTGAATGAAGCTTACGGAATGGAACTCGTTTTCTGCGATGCAACTGTTAACAAGCTCACCAAGGGCCGCCTGAATACTTCATTTTCAGAAGTCGAAATTGATGAGTCGGCAGATCTTTCAATTACTTCAATCTCATCAAAATTCAACCTTGAAAATACCGTATCGGTTAATGTCGAATCCAGAAGAGACGAATTCTTTATCGGTAAGATAAGCTCGCTGAAAGGGAACTCTTACTTCTCTGATCTCAGGATTGAAGAGGTTGGGAAGGAACTAAATATGGTTTTAAAATATGGTGACCTGGATGCTGAGTTTATAAGCAAAGGGATAGAAATGGTGACATTAAACTCAGCCTATACTGATATAAGTCTTGCCTTTGACAAGTCGGTTTCATATAATCTTGATATCAGGCACCTTAACGCATTCCTTGTATTACCTGATGATGATGCCAGGCTTGAAAAGAAGGTTGTTAATGAAGAGAAAAAAGAGTATATGACATTCGGTACTGTAGGCAGGAATCCCGGTAATGTTAAGGTGGTAATCGATGCCACCCGGGGCAATATTTACCTTAAATAAATACCGCATCGTGCAACTTCATGGTTACTTGTACGTCCTTATGATAACCAAACCAGGTATTAAGAAATGAAATCCGGAATAATTTTAACAGTCGCAGGTGCATGCCTTTTAATCTGTAATTCATGTATTAAGGACCTTATCTGTGTCGAAGGAGACCGGTATGTTATAGATGAAACCAGGAGAGTCTCAGCATTTGAAAAAGTTGAAAACTCTACATCATTTGACGTTATTTACAGGCAGTCCGACACCCTTGGAATAACCATAACTGCCGAGGAAAATATCCTAAACTACATCGAAACCAATGTTTACGACGGGACACTTGAGGTAAGGGTCAGCCCGGCAACCATATGCCTCGATTATAACAAAACACCGGTAGTTGTGGTGAACTCGCCCAGGCTTATAAAGATCGTCAATTCAGGTTCAGGGGCAATGATTGCCGACAGGATGACTGGTGAAACAGTTCTGGTCAAGAATAGCGGGTCAGGTGATATATCAGTTGAAGAAGCTGTAGCTGATAATTTCGAAACAACCCTTTCGGGGTCAGGCGACATTGACGTTCAGATACTTATAACCGGCACTTCTGATTTTCTTATCTCAGGTTCAGGAAACACATCTGTTAAAGGTGATTCCGAAAACACCAATATTAAGATATCAGGAAGCGGAAACTTTTACGGCTCCACTCTTGAGGTCACAACCGCATCGGTGATACTTTCAGGATCCGGAAGCGCTTATACCAACATTATGGATTACCTGAACGGACATATCTCAGGCAGCGGCAATATCTATGTTAAGGGTGATCCGGAAATAGAACAGACGGTCTCCGGATCCGGCAGAATCATCAGAATCAAATAACATACGTCTATGAAAAAACTATATATACTAATAATCACTGCATTTATTTTATTGCCTGCTGACCTTGCAGGACAGGGATACTACCGGCAGGCTGGCGTAAGAACCGGAGTAAGGGGAGGTATATTCTTACAGATGCCTGCAGCAGCAGGTAATAATCCAGTCGACTTTAATGCAATGCTCGGATTCAATAATAACGGGCTGCAGCTGACCCTCATGAGAATCATTTATGAAACATCGATCTCCGACATTTCACCCGACCTCTATTTTGCCTGGGGTTACGGAGGTCATGCAGGATTCATTGTAACCGACCATATCAGGTATATGGGTGAGAATTACAATTTCGCAACCGAAAGATTCTGCCCGGTTCTTGGTGCCGACGGCTGGGCTGCAGTTGAGTACAGATTCAGGGATATCCCTCTTATCCTTAGTCTGAACGTCAAACCTTTCGTTGAATTATCAATACCTGCATTCGTAAAAATTATGCCTGCGGATATAGGGATATCAATATCATACATTTTCTGAAAACAATAAATTGGTTACGGTTATGAACAAATCAATAATAATATCAATGGCATGCGTACTGATCTCAACAGTGGCATTTTCACAGGAACCCGAATTTGAATATTATAAAAGCCGGGAGATCAAAACACTGCTCGGACATGACAGAGGAGGTGGCGGATACTGTTCATTTTCAACCGGTTACTCAACAATAAATGATATGGATGCCATCATGTTCGGCGGCCGGTTTTCATGGATGGCCAGCCATTCACTCGGTATCGGGCTGGGAGCAACAGGCTTTATGAACGAGTTCCATTATGAACCATCAATCGATAAGGATGTATTTCTTACAGGAGGTTACGGCGGATTGTACATTGAACCTGTGCTCCTCCCCAGACTTCCGGTTCATTTATCTTTTCCTGTACTTCTCGGGTTCGGCGGGATATCATTCATTTCGGTCGATAATGAATTCAATGAGAATTTCCTTGAAGATTCCAAAGCTTTTCTGCTGGTTGAACCGGCCGCCGAGGTAGAGCTCAACCTGACGAGATTTCTCAGGCTTGATGTTGGTGCCTCCTACAGGCTGCCGTCACCTTTTAATGTGGGATTGCCGGGGTCGTACAATATTGATGTGAAATCGCTCAGGACCCCTAGTTATTTTCTCACCCTGAAGCTCGGAAAATTCTAGTTATCAGAATCTTTCCCTGAAAGCAGCCTCTCCTTCATCGAGCCATTCAATATAGTAATCAATATTCAGATTCGTTGGCATCGGTGTATTGAGAGGATTGCCATCGTGATCAGTGATCACATACAGGGGAAGAGCATTTGTTTTGTATTTCGATATCTCCAGATCTTCATTAATCTTACCTATGGTCTTCTTGACCTTTCCGTCAATCGACGAAGTAACCCATTCACTCTCAGGCAGCTGTGTCCTGTCATCAGCATAAAGTGAGATAATGACGAAATTGTCTCTGAGTCTGCGGAAAACTTCGGGATCAGACCAGACCCTGGCTTCCATGACCTTGCAGTTGGCACAGGCATGGCCCTTGAAATCAATCAGGACAGGCTTGCCCTGTTCCCTTGCACATGCCAGGCCCTGTTCATAATCAAAATATCCGGTAAGTCCAAGAGGCATATCGAAAATATCTCCGTATCTGGGTTCTGAACACCGGGCGCTGGTACCTGATTTCTGTAAGACTGACGGTGTAACCGTATTGGTCACGGGCAGAACCGGACTGGCGTACGACCATGAGGTTGACAGGGGTGGAAGGATTGATGATAGCCCTTTAAGCGGCGCTCCAAAGAGACCTGTAAGCAGGTATATCATGAATGCGAAAACCGCTATAACCAGAAAGAGCCTGAATGTCCCTAAATGCAACAGTTCACTGTCATGTGCGAATTTTATCTTACCCAAAAGGTACAAACCTAGAAGTACTGAAAGGACTATCCAGATTATAAGGAAAATATCCCTGCTGATCAGGCCAAGCGAATAAACACTATCTATGGTGGAAAGAAATTTCATGCTGAAAGCCACCATTATGAATCCCAGAACCACTTTAACGGAGTTCAGCCATCCTCCTGACCTGGGAAGTTTCGACATTACAGAAGGGAATAGAGCAAACAGTGTAAAGGGAAGAGCGAAAGCAAGCCCGAACCCGAACATTCCTATGGTCGGCCGAAGCACGTCACCTCCTGCAGCCTCAACCAACAGCGCACCTACAATGGGTCCGGTACATGAAAAAGAAACAATCACAGTTGTGATCCCAAGGAAGAATGCGGCTAATATCCCACCTTTGTCTACTCTTGAATCGGCACCTGAAACCCATTTGTTTGGAAGTATAATCTCGAAAGCTCCGAAAAAAGAAATTGCAAAAAGCAGGAACAGTGTGAAGAATATGATGTTGGGTATCCAGTGTGTGCTTAAGGCATTTGCAAAACCTGCTCCAGCACTTGTCAGCGATACAATTATACCAAGCGATGAGTAGATTAGAATTATCGATAGCCCAAAAATAAAGGCTTTGAAAACAGATTTCTTCCGGTTATCAGTCCCTCCTGAAAAAAATGCGACTGTCATTGGTATCATCGGAAAGACGCATGGAGTAAGGATACCTGCAAAACCAGCAAGAAGCGAAATAAGGAAGAAGCCCATCAGTCCCTTGCTTTCCTTTGGAGGAGCAGATGGTTTGCCAGCTGCTGAAGCCATGGTTACTGAAGTACCTCCAACCTGTATTTCAAATTCCACATCTTTGGGGGGAGAACATGTTGTATTATTGCAGGCCATATAGTTAACAGTACCCTTCACTGTAAAAGAAGGAACCTTCCCGGTCACCTTCTGTCTGAATTCGGCTTTTCCGCTGAAGGATTTTATGTTGAACCCGAAAGCCTCATCAAAAAGATCTTCAGGCTTAATTGCCTCCCACGGGCTTCCTTCCAGAGCATAATCAGGAACAGTATCAAACCTGAATGAAGTAGGAATCGGACCACCTTCGGGTATGTCAATAGAGTAAATATGAGACCCTTCTTCAATTGTTGCTGATATGACAAGCTGGTATTGATAATCTCCGGTCTTTTCATATCTGAAATCCCATGTGGCAGGGTCAAAAATCTGTGACTGCAGGTTTAGCGTAGCAACGACAGCAGTTAACAACAATATTGTTTTCCTGAAAGACATATCAGCGTTTATTATATGTTTCAAAAATAATAAACATAAAACAATAATAATTGTAAAGTGTTAATGATGATGAATGAATTTATCTGAATCTGAATCAGATTGGAAGTTTCAGGTCAGGTCAATTTCATTATCCTCCCTGTCGAAGAAATGATATTCAAGCATATTATATGAAGTCACAGCCTGTATTTTAAGGCCGATACGGAACTTGAGATTCCATTTTCGGTAAATCGGGAGAATGCCTTTTTTAAGGTAAGAGGCAACAAAGGGATGGACGTTGAGAATAAGTCTCCTGGTCTTGATCTGACTGACAATAAACTCAAGGCTTCTTTCAAGTTTATCGGTAAACAGTATTGCAGGACGGGTAACACCTGTTCCTTCGCAGGCAGGACACATTTCGTCTGTAATAATATTCATTACCGGACGCACTCTCTGCCTTGTTATCTGCATTAATCCGAATTTGGTAAGAGGAAGTATATTGTGCTTTGTCCTGTCATTTGCCATTATCTCCTTCATCCTGTCATACAGGGCCTGCTTGTTTTCGTTAGCCTGCATATCGATGAAATCGATTACAATTATTCCTCCCATATCCCTGAGTCTCAGTTGCCTTGCAATCTCGGCAGCTGCTTCCATATTAACCTCAAGGGCATTTGCTTCCTGGTCGTTGCCCGATCGCGAACGGTTGCCGCTGTTGACATCAATCACATGGAGTGCTTCGGTATGTTCTATTATCAGGTATGCCCCATGCCTGAAAGAGACAGTTTTACCAAAAAGGGCTTTTATCTGCTTATTGACCCCAAAATGGTCAAATATTGGCAGAGTTCCTTTATACAGCCTGACTATTTTAACCTTTTCGGGGGCTATTTCCTTGATATACTTACGGATGTCATCAGCAAGAGCGGCATCATTGATATGGATGCTGTTAAAGGTGACATTGAGCATATCGCGCAGGATCGTCGTGGTCCTGTTCATTTCGCCGATGAAAAGACGGGGAGTCTTGATATCTTTCTTGATAGTGTAAAATGATGATTCCCACTTTCTTACAAGTTCTCTCAGTTCAGCATCAAGTATAGCTACCTTCTTGCCTTCAGCGGCGGTACGGACAATTATACCGTAGTTTCGGGGTTTAATGCTCTGGAGAAGTGTCTTAAGCCTGTTTTTTTCTTCAGAGCTCTCAATTTTTGATGAAATGGAAACTTTATCGGAATAGGGAATAAGGACAAGATTCCTGCCGGCCAGTGAAATCTCTGCGGCCAGCCGGGGTCCTTTTGTTGAAATAGGTTCCTTGGTGATCTGAACAATAACTGTCTGACCCTGGGTAAGCACATCCGTTATTTTACCCTCTTTGTCAATGTCAGGCTCAGGTTTGAATTTATGAACAGGAGCTATTCTTCCCTGCTTCTGGACTGCCGTGGTGTAATACTTGTGCTGTGTCCTGAACTGAGGGCCCAGGTCGAGGTAATGAAGGAAAGCATCGCGCTCATAACCGACATTAATGAAAGCAGCGTTCAGTCCGGGCATTATCTTCTTTACTTTTCCAAGATAAATATCCCCGACTGAAAACTTTATATTTCGCTTTTCCTTGTTTAATTCAATTAATTGCTTGTCTTCAAGCAACGCTAACGAAACCTCGGAATCACTAACATCAATTATCAGATCCTTGTTTACAGCTTCTCCCACTGATCTGAACTTTTTTCAACAGTTTTCTCCAACTTCCGCATACAATAAACCTAAAGATCTGAGGACCCTTAGGTTTAGTGTTTTCATTTATAGTTTAAGACCACCCTATGATCTCTTATTTCTTCTTATGTCGGTTCTTCCGTAAACGCTTTTTGCGTTTATGGGTAGACATCTTATGTCTTTTTCTTTTTTTACCGCTTGGCATATAATATTACTTCTTAACGTGTGATTTTACTTTTGTAATGAATGTTTTAGCCGGTTTGAAAGCAGGGATATTGTGAGCTGGAATAATAATAGTAGTATTCTTTGATATATTCCTTGCAGTTTTCTTGGCTCTTTTCTTAACTATGAAACTTCCGAAACCTCTCAGGTAAACATTATTTCCGGTTACCATTGAATGCTTAATTGTTTCCATCAGGGCTTCTACAGTCTTCTGAACTGTTACCTTTTCAATACCAGTGTTCTTGGCAATTTCATTAACAATGTCTGCTTTAGTCATTTTTCTAGTGATTTAAAATTCAACAACTTATTTTGATTATCCGTTTTTTTCAACCCTGCAAATATAGAAATATTATTTGTTTTAAATAAAACACTTAAATAATAAATTTTTTATACGACTCTTATTATTGCCTTAATTCCAGTCAAATAGGAGGTAAGTGCTGCAGGATGCAGTCTACTGGACGATGGCTCTTGTTCACTGCCGGGTGCCGGAAGATGTTTTTTTCTTAACTTTGCGGTCAGAAGTTGCATTAACATAAATAACAATATTTTACATCATGTCAATCAATAAGGTCTTATTACTGGGAAATGTCGGGAAAGACCCCGTAGTCAGGTATTTCGACAAGGGTGTTGCCAAGGCGACATTCCCGCTTGCCACCAGCGAAACTTACACAAACAAGCAGGGAGAAACCGTAACCTCTACAGAGTGGCATAACATTGTTCTCTGGAGAGCCCTGGCAGAAGTGGCTGAGAAGAGCATCAAAAAAGGTACCCAGGTTTATATAGTCGGGAAAATAAAGACCCGCTCTTATGTCGATAAGGATGGAAATAACAAATATATTACCGAGATCCTTGCCGATACAATGATGGTCATGGAAAAAAGACAGGGTACAGTGCAAACTGATGACTCGTCAGCTGATTATCAGAAAAAACCCGGTAATACCCAGGATCTCAGGGAACCTGCCCCGCCCTATCAGGCCGGAATTGCCGCTCCAAAGAGAAACCAACCTGAAAAAAATATGCCGGAAAATCAGTTTCCCGGCTCAGGAGAACCGCCCTTCAGCCCGCCCCTGAACGGACAGAATGAGGACGACCTCCCGTTTTAGTCTCAGTAAAAAAAATAATCTTGAACTCCGGATTCTCATATTCAGCAGGATTGATACTTTCAGAAATAGCAGCCTATACGCCTGACTACAAGATAATAACAGGCTTCGTGATACTGGCAGGACTATTATTCATTTCCGGACTTATGTCAGGTTCTGAGGTAGCTTACTTTTCACTGAGCCCTGAGGACCTGGAAAGATTCAGGAACAGCAAGGCAAAGAAAGCACAGACGGCACTAAGACTGTACAATATGCCGGAAAGGCTCCTTAGCACTATACTGGCTGCCAACAACACTGTCAATATTGCAGTTGTCCTGCTGGCTGCCTTTATCAGCACCAGATTGTTTGACTTCAGCTCAAATCCGGTTCTCGGTTTCCTGATCGAAGTTGTGGTAATAACCTTTATGCTCCTTCTTTTCGGCGAAATCATGCCAAAGGTGTATGCAGCGCGGCATAACACTTCATTTGCCCTTTTCATGGCATATCCACTCAATATAATCCTAAAGATATTCTACCCGGTAACTTCACTCCTGATCGTTTCATCCTCATTTATTAAGAAACGGGCAGGAAAGAGAAGGTCAGACCTAAGCATGGAAGATATCTCCGACGCGCTTGAACTGACATCTGACGACCTGAGTGAGGACGAGAAACTCCTGAAGGGGATAGTCAATTTCGGAAATATTAATGTAAGCGCAATTATGTGCCCCCGGATCGACGTAACCGCAATAGATATCAAGTCGGGCTTCAACAAAGTAATTCCGGTAATCATTGAATCAGGCTTTTCAAGAATACCCGTATATTCAGATTCGTTCGATAATGTAAAGGGTATTCTATATGCAAAAGATGTACTGCCCTATACCAATAATCCTGATTCATTCAGATGGCAGTCCCTCCTCAGGCCTCCCTACTTCGTACCGGAAACCAAAAAGATAAATGAACTGCTCAAGGAATTCCAGGTAAAGAAGATACACATGGCCGTAGTAATTGACGAATATGGCGGTACCGCCGGTATTATAACCCTGGAGGATATCCTTGAAGAAATTGTCGGTGAAATAACCGACGAAAGCGACCAGGATGAGGAATTATATAAGAAAATTGATGACCATACATATATGTTCGAAGGGAAGATTCTGCTGAATGATCTCAAAAAAGTGCTTGATCTTCAGGATGATCCTTTTGATATTGTCAGAGGCGAGTCTGAAACCCTGGCAGGACTGATACTTGAACTTACAGGAGAGATACCAAAAAAGGATCAGGTAATAAATTTCAGGAGATTCACCTTCCGTATCGAATCGGCTGACAGGAGAAGGATCAGGGAAGTGAAGGTTTCCATTGAAAAAGATAAAGATGAAAATACTGACGAATAGTATTCTGGCACTTTTAGTCAGTTCTTTATTTGTGCAGGGATGCAGATATGTACCTGTACCAAAGCCCAAAGGTTATTTCCGCATCGATCTGCCTGCTAAAGAATATACTGTTTTCAATGATACCATCATGAATGACGGCTATCTGCCGGTAAGTTTCGAATATCCCGTTTACGGAAAGGTTTCCTTCGAAAAGGAGAGAAATAATGAACCCGGCTGGTTCAATATTGATTTCCCTTCATTCAATGCAAGAATTTATCTGACATATAAAGAAGTTAAAAATGACCTGCACGACCTTATGGAGGAAACCTACAGGATAAACGTCAAGAACCATATATCAAAAGCTGATGCCATTGACGAACAGATGTTCATTAATGATGAGAACAGGGTATATGGAATACTGTACGACCTTAAGGGCAACACGGCAACTGCAGTCCAGTTCTTCGTTACCGACAGCATAAAACATTTTGTGAGAGGATCTCTTTATTTTTTATCAGAGCCTAATGCTGATTCTCTCGCTCCCGTGAATGATTTCTTCAGAGCTGATATCATACACATGATTGAAACACTGAAATGGGAAGAAAATTAATTATTAGCACTATATAATGGGTTGTATCACAAAACATTACCTTAATGAATCATCTATCCTTGGAGTTTGGAAGATTGAGGAGGAGATCAAGGACCTGCTTGACCTTGTTGTGCTTGATCCTGAGGATAAGAAAAAATACAAGGGATTTACAAGTACATCCCGGCGACTGGAATTCCTTAGCGTACGGGCTCTTCTGGCTGAACTTCTTGGTAGAGACGCAAGGATAGTCTATAACAAGAACAACAAACCTTTTCTTAAAGACGGATCCAGGTTCATCAGCATAACCCACTCAAATAAACTTACGGCTATACTCTGCAGCACTGCCGAAAAAGTAGGAATTGATCTTGAATACATGAGCTCAAATATCAACGCCATTGCATTCAAATTCATTAACCGCCATGAAAAAATTACCAAAGACCCGGAGGTTCGCAAATACCATCTTTATATCCACTGGTGCGCAAAAGAGTCCTTGTACAAAATATGCGACAAAGAGGGAATAAGCATCAGGAAAAATATAATAATTGAACCCTTTGAAGTAAAAGATTCAGGAGAGATAAGGGGATCGGTTCATACCAGGAAGATAAATGACACATTTGATCTGAACTACTCAAGGTATGATAACTATGCCATAGTATGGACAAAAAAGAATTATAATGTCAGAGAAGTTTCCCCGAAGTAAAAGTATAGCACTTTTGCTTGACCCCGATAAGACAAAAGGTAAATCGCTTATTAACATCCTTAAGGTGGCATCCGGATGTAAAACCGACTATATCATGGTCGGAGGAAGCCTGACTTTCAACAGCATTGACAGCCTTATAGCTTCAGTCAGGAAACAATGTTCCATCCCTGTGATTCTCTTTCCGGGAAATCTCTTACAGCTGAGCCGCAAAGCCGATAAAATTCTTTTGCTTTCATTAATATCCGGCAGAAATCCGGAACTCCTGATAGGTAATCATGTGATTGCCGCTCCTTTTCTCAAAGACGTGAGACATAAGCTTGTTTCTGCCGGTTATATTCTCATTAACAGCGGATCAAGAACTTCTGTTGAATACATAAGCCAGACCGAATCGATACCTGCCGATAAAAAAGATATTGCAGCAGCAACGGCGATGGCAGGAGAAATGCTGGGGCTTCAGATGATCTACCTTGAAGCAGGCAGCGGAGCCTTGAAACCTGTTCCTGCTGAGCTTATAAAGGAGGTGAGTGAAAATATCTCAGTTCCTCTTGCTGTCGGAGGCGGTATAAAAAACAAAAAGGATGTTGAAAATACCTTCAAGGCCGGCGCTGACCTGGTTGTGCTGGGCAACGGATGTGAAAAAAGACCCGGACTGCTTCGTGAAGCCTGCTCTGTAAGAGATTTATTAAGAACTACCTGAAAAGTTCAAACAGAGTCTCTCCCGTACATGCATTTGGAAAAGGGACTTTCAATAAGGCTGACAGAGTCGGTGCCACGTCAGTCATGTTAACCTTTCTTGAAATCTGGGCTCGGTCAACACTCCAGCCATACCATATCAGGGGAACGTGTGAATCGGATTCATATGGTGAATTATGGCTGGTCACAGAATTATCCACCTTCTCAACCCATCCGGGCAGAAAAGTGATTATAACATCACCTGATCTCTGGGGACTGAAATTGCTGATTATCCTTTTAAGGTTGCCTTCACCGAAATCATTCACCTCAAATGCCGAATATGGATAAGCTGAAGCCACACCGGAAAACTGGACAATGAACCTGGCCACTTTTTTCTGCACTTCTTCAAGGGGTATCTTTGAGTCCTCAATTAATGTCCTGTTAAGATAAATCTGTCTCTCTGAATACCCTTTTATCCAATCGCCTTCACCATACAATGCTTTCAGGTAACTTCTCAGCAGGTGCAGAGCCTGCTCATGGTTGAAATATCCGGAAGGTATGCGTCCTTCTGCCAGTATTCCAGGGATCTCGGAAATACCATGCGCCGCGGTAAAATAGACCAATATGTTCATCTTACCAATAGAGTCTGTAAGAAATTTCAACAGGTCTTCGATCTCCCTGTCAAGCCTGAAAACAGCATCCGCCATTTCACAGGATGAAGGTCCAAACCTGTGCCCGATATAATCAGTAGAGGCATAACACACTGATATAAAATC
>Ga0172365_10002405_pt1 | contig 13735 bp, 15 predicted proteins | sample LakKivSesite48cm_FD_114535 | JGI IMG/M metagenome (GOLD analysis project Ga0172365, IMG submission 114535) | Sediment microbial communities from Lake Kivu, Rwanda - Sediment site 48cm | ecosystem: Environmental > Aquatic > Freshwater > Lake > Sediment | place: Rwanda: Western Province, Lake...
AATCACCTTTTTTTCCATAAAACATAAAAACACCTTTTATTTATAAATATTATGGCAGAGCGCAGCGGACTAAATAAAGGGAAGTTGAACTTCAAGAAACCGAAGGTGTCTTAAGATGGCATCGACAAACCAATCACCAGAATACCAATATGCAGAGAAAAAATTCATGCAGGCAGAAACAGATGAAGAAAAACTTGCCTGCCTGGAAGAGATGATACGTTATGTTCCAAAGCACAAGGCAGGCGAGGCAATGCGCGCAAATCTTAAAACAAGATATAAAAAATTAAAGCAGTCTCTTGAAAAGCAGAAAAAAGCAAAAAAATCCCACAAGCCAGGCATAAAAAAAGAGCATATGCAGGCATGCATTATTGGTTTCCCAAATTCAGGTAAAACCTCTTTATTCAAACTGCTTACAGGACAAGGACATCCATCTTCAATCGCCTTCTCAACAGCAGAAGCAGAGCCTGGCTCATTTAATTATAATGACTGCAACATCCAGTTAATAGACATGCCTGCTTTTCCAAGCCATGATAAAAACATCCTGAACAGCACAGATGCGATAATATTAATAATAGAAAGCCTTAATCAGCTGGCAGAAGCAGAAAAATTTCTGCCTGAAAAAAAGAGGATAATAATATACAATAAAACAGACCGGTTAAATGAGCAGGAAAAAAGAAAATTGCATGCAACATTGGAGTCAAAAAAAATTCCTGCAATATTATTCTCTGCAATAACAAAAGAAAATCTTGAAGAAATAAAAAATGCAATTTTTGAGTCATTCCCAATAATCAGAATTTATTTAAAAGAGCCTAAAAAACCCGCCTCAACCAAGCCATTGATACTCTCTCCCGGCTCAACAGTCAAAGATGCTGCTGAAAAAATCCTGAAAGGGTTTTCAAAAAAAATCAAAAGAACAAAAGTCACAGGCCCTTCTGCAAAATTCCCAGAGCAGATTGTCGGCATTGAGCATGTTCTAAAAGACAAGGATATAGTTGAATTCCAAACAGCTTAAAGATTAAAAATTAAAAATGGACAAAACAAAACTTTTTCTCGCACTTTACCTAATCTCACTCTTATTTCTAATCCTCATTTTTTCGCCCCAAAAACCTTCTGCGCAGGGAAAAATAAAAAGCATAGGATACCAAACTGGTTTAACAACAATAACCCTGGAAAATCTTCCAGAAGAAATAGTAATCTTTACAGATGAAATTCTGCTTTTGAAAAAATCAGACAGCATTCTTGTTTATGGAAAAAAAGAAACATACCATGGAAAAAAGCAGATAATCGCAGACAAAATTATCCTTCTTCCCTGATTAAAATAATAATCAAAAAAACATATTCTGCAAGCAAAAGCAGGGCGCCAATGCCGAGAATTAATGTGCTGAAGCCTATTATTCCCAATATTCCCGCAGCTTTTGAAAATTTTAATCTTGACTTGATTAAGCCGACTCCGAACAAAATTCCAAGCACAACATTAACCAAAAAAAGAACTCCAAGGATGATAAAAAATAAAACAAATGCCGCTATTAATCCGCTGATTCCTTCTTCAATATCATTAAATGATATGTCAGGCATAAGTGCGCTGCTTATTAAATCAGGAGAAGCAAAAGAAACTATCCTGAAAACTAAAAACAAAAAAATCATGATTATATATATCCATGCCATTACTCTCAGCAGATTAGAGCTCCTCTTTCCGATTAAAGCAAACCCATAAAAAAATAAAATTAAAAGCGCTAAAATCAGGATATCAATAAAAAAGGCAAAGGCATCAATTTCTAAAAAAGAAAAATTAAATATCAGTCTTAAAACAAGAATAACCAAAAACAAAATTCCGCATAAAGATGAAATATTAGTCCATCTCAGTCTTTTTCCTGTTCTGCCTGCATTATTCAAATCTTCTATATCCTCCTTGTTTTTATCATCAAAATCTCCGGCAGGCTGCATGGATTTAAAGACTTCAAAAGCCTCGTCAAAATCCATTTCAGAATATCCAGAAGACAAAACCTTTTCTTTTATATCTCTAATTTTAAATTTCCCCGCTGTCTGCCTGAGATAATTTAAAATAATTTCATTCACCATCTTTTTCATTGATTATTTTCTGAATTTCCAAAAAATAAAAGAGTTTTTATGTTTATAATCTTATGCATCAAACAAAAATATCTGTAAGGTATTTAACCAAATTATCCTGCACACATATACTTATACGGCGCACAAAAGTCCATCTATTTATCCCGCATATAGATTAGTCATCTTCTATCTCGTCGGATTTTTCATTAATTAACTTAGATATTTTAATCCTAATACTAATTTTGTAAAAATATAACCTTTAAAAATTTCTTGCGTCTTCAGCAATTTGTTGAAAAAGCCCGCTATTTCTTTCAACAACAATATAAGTATTATTATTGAGCTTCTGCCTGCATAAATTGTAAACCTGCTCAGAAACAGGAACAATTGCCCCCTCCATTCGGTTAGTCTTTGGGTTATAGCTTGACACTTCAATTAAAAAAGTCCTGTTGATAATTTCTTCAATAGCCCTCGCTGCAACTGTTGCAATTAATACATACCTGTTTCCTCCAGACACAACAGGGGTTCTTGGTACCTTCATATGATAAGCATTAACTAACAGCCCTTCATGGCTTGCGCACCCGGCCATAGAACAACATAAAACAATTCCTGCAAGACTTTTTGAAATTCCGCTAAATTTACCGTTCATAATTTCTCCTGACATAACCCTTAAACTCCTCTCTCCCCAATCTCCTCATATTAAATGTTCTCTGGCTTTTAGCATCCTCAGGAAGATATTCAAAAAATCTCCCCAACTGATAATCTCTGATATTTTCAAGGTTTTTAGGATCCTCAATAAAAACCTGCCTTCTCCTTCTTCCAGAATCAAAAACAACTCTCAATGCTTCAGGATTAAAACTCTCAACAGGCAGCCTTCCAGTAACATAATTTCTTCCGTCTGTGACAATAGCATCCATCATATCAACCCTGCTTGCCCCCGGCAATCTCTGGACTTCAACAACAACCCCTCCTTCTTCTAAACATCCGGGCAAAAATAACGCAGAAGCAAGAGCAACAGCTCTAATATTCGCTTTTACTTCCATCAAAATTAAAATAAGAATAGGTATAAAAACATTTGTATCATACGCAACCAAAGCCTTTAAAAACATCCCTCAATTTCAATAACCATGGCAATTGGAGCATTAAAAATCAGGCATGAAACATCAGGCAGTAGAAACAGAGTCAGGCTGGTTGGAGAATAAAATGAGAACAGACAGCTATCTTTCAAGACTCTATCAAGGAATTCGCGCAATTTATAACAGAATTGCGCCTCGAGAAACAAGGCAGGAAAGAATAAACGTTTTAATTGAGAGAGAAAGAAGATTCTACAAAAGGCTTGGTGAAAGAGCAAAGGCAGAAGGCAGGGGCAATTGGACTCCAAGAAGAAATCCCCTCAGCAGAAGAGATGCAGCATAAAACAAAAATTCATTGAGTTTGCATAGTTAATTTATCTATGACAAGGTTATCTTTTTGGGACTGGCTTGCATATGTATGCCTGGCAATAGTAATTGCATACTTTTTATTGAAAATACTCAGGATAATTCAAGGCCCAGTTGAAATTGACATAATTGCGCTGATTTCTGCTTCTTATCTCATAGGAAGATACGCTATGAAAATAGATTTTATATCAAAAGAAACAAGACATCACTCATTTGAGCTGAAAGAACATTCTAAGGTGCTGTCTCAAATAAGTCAAAACTGTAAATTTTGCAAAGATAATGCTATATAAAACCACATGATAATTTTCTCAAATAATTACCAGAGTTAAGAGAAGCAAAAAAGCAGAAGAAAGCATAAAAATCCCAAAAAGCTTACTTAGCACATGTTAATTGAACTTATCTTAGCACTTGTCCTTGGCATCATCGCTGGAACAATCACAGGCTTTCAAGCAGCCAAACCCTGTTTTTAGTGTCTATTTCAACAAAATAATTACAAAATCATTACTCAAAACAAGAGTAAACCAAAGAAAAGAATTCCAATAAGGCTAAAACCTAAAAACAGATTTTATAATACGACAATTAAACCAGATTAACAAACTCTTTTCTTACTCTACTAAAAGTTTCTTTATTTACTCTTCCAATTTTCTTGATTATAATGCTCTGTTCTAAAGTAAATAATTTATCTACTTTAATCCTGCTTTTAACAGGGATATTTCCTTCTGTTAAGTTAGAGTTATCAATTAGTACAGAATATTTAGAATTTTTTAGATTAGAAGTAACTCCGCATGTAATAACATCCTCGCATTTCTCATTGTATTCTTTTCTTGATAACACCAAAACAGGCCTCTGCCTTACTGAAGTTAAATCAGAAAAAGGAAAAGGCACAATTAAAATGTCTCCTTGATTAAACACTATCCCAGATTTCATCCTCTTTATTATTCCATAATTTATTTGCGACTTTTTCAGAATGTTTTAATAAATCCTTAAAATCATCTTTTCTTATTTTTTTCAAGCAAAGAGTCTCTCCACTTCGGACAGCAATTAATTCATCTCCAACACATATTCCAATAGATTTTCTAATTTCAATAGGAATTGATATCTGCCCCTTGTCAGTTACTTTAATTATTTTGGTTTCCATGCTACAAGTAAGAATTTCCTTACTTATAAATCTTTCTGATTTGATTTATGTAATTTCAGTCTTATTAATCAAAATCCAAAAACAAAGACGATAAGATTAAATAATATAAAAAATTAAGAAGAAGATGAAAAAAGCATTTATGGGAATCAGTATTAGAAATCCTTTTTATTCTAATAAAGAAAATATTCTAAAAGCAGTCAGTTTAGCTAAAGACTTTGATGAATTTCTAATATTTGTAGTGGATTATCCATACAGATTGTCTCTACAAGCTTTTGATAACTTATCTGAAAGTGAAGCAGAAAAAGTTGCACTAAAAGAAGGGGCAGAACTTACAAAGTTTTTAATTAGAATAACAAAACCATTTAACAATGTTAAAATTTCTTCTTAGAAAGATTTACAAAATAAAGAATATAATGAAATTTTATTAGAAATCAAAAAGTTAGAGAAACAAAATTCAGATTTTTCCAAATTGATTGAGGGAGAATTTTCAGGAACAGTTATTAAGGGTCTATCAAAAAATAAAAATATCAAAGGTAAAGAGCTATCAAAAGATTTTATAATGGAAGAAATAGCGATGTTCAGTTCCTTAACTTGCAGAGATTATTCAACAAGAATATCTAAATATAAAAATTCAGAATCAATAAGTTTCTTCCTAAAAAGGAAAAATTTATATCTAAAGCATATTCAATTAAACTGAAAGGAGGTTCCAAAGATTTGTAAATTTTGTCATTATTTCAAAGAATTAGTCAAAAATCCTAAGAATTCGTAACCAATACACCCAAAAGTTTGGAAAGTTCCAGGCATTCAACACAAAAAGATGATAATTGAGATAATAATTGCTCTTATCGTTGGTATTCTCATAGGCACCATCACAGGCCTTCTTCCCGGCATTCACACAAACCTCATCTCAGCAATCCTCATCTCAATCACCCTTCCATTTGAGCCCCTTGCTTTGGTAATCTTTATATCATCAATGGCAATAACCCACACATTTCTTGATTTTATTCCAAGCATTTATCTCGGTGCTCCTGACGAAGATACTACTCTCTCTGTAATGCCGGGCCATTCATTCCTGCTTAAAGGCAGAGCTCATAAAGCCCTTTGCCTTACTTTAATCGGTTCCAATCTCGCAGTCGCCCTCACAATTATAATTATTCCTATTTTTATTTTAATAATTCCCCATGTATACAATTTTATCCAAAGAATGATGGGCTTTATTTTAATCTGGGCTTCAATCTTCCTTCTCTCCCGGGAAAAAAAATCAAAAATTCTTGCATGCATAATTTTCATTCTTTCAGGCTTTCTCGGATTTATATCTCTGAATTCAAATGCAAGCCAGCCTCTCCTCCCCTTGCTCACAGGATTATTTGGCTCATCAACTTTGATTTACTCAATCTCAGTAAAAACAAAGGTACCAAAGCAAAAAATAGAAAAATTAAAAATAGATAAAAAACAGATGATAAAGCCTGCAATTGCAACATCTTTAGTCTCTCCAATTTCATCATTCCTGCCGGGGCTTGGCAGCTCCCAGGCAGCAATTATCGGCGATGCAATAACCAAACTTAATAAGGAGCAATTTTTAATTTTATTAGGCTCAATCAACACCTTGGTAATGTCAACATCATTTGCAACCTTATATTTAATCAACAAAACACGAACAGGCGCTGCAGTTGCAATATCTCAATTAATGAGCATTGAACTGAAAATTCTCGCCTTAATAATAGCCTCAATAATAATCTCCGCATTAGTCGCGACAATCCTCGCATTTAATCTTTCAAAACTTTTTGCAAAGCACCTTCACAAAATAAATTATTCAAAAATATCTGTCTGCGTCCTCATTTTTTTAACATTAATTATAGCAATATTCACATCCTGGCAGGGCCTGGCTATCCTGATAGTTTCAACAATTCTCGGCCTGTTCTGCATCTATTCAGGAATACGCCGCGGCTTTCTCATGGGCTCTCTCCTCATCCCGACAATTTTATTTTATCTGCCTTTTTGAAAACCTGCAAGGTAAGTAAAAGTAACCCCCGCTGATAGAAGTTAGTAACGACAAATCTGTTTGCAAAGAGTTGTAAGTTACAACCTATCAAAATTATGTCAGTTGCCTGTTATGTTTTTACATTCGCAAATAATTTTAATCTGGTAGAAGTTGTGATTCACAAATCCGGGATAGTGCAGGTAAGTTATAACCGGGCATTAATCTTGCAACAATTACATGTTATGCATTTGCATTATTAACTGTTTTTAATCAATCAGAAGTTAGTAATAACAATCTGTCTAATCTAAATCAGCAGTCATAATCTGCAGGGTTAAGTATTAACAAGTCTGCAGGCAATTAGTTATAAATTGCCCTGCTAAGATTACATCAACAGATTTTTATATCTCTACATTACTAAAAAGGCAATCACAAATCAACCCATAAAATTTAAATATTTTTAAAACCAATTCTTCAGCTCAATCTGCCTGTCTGCATCTTTTCCAAAAATGCTCTCAATGTAAATTTTTGCAAGTTCCAGGCACTGCTTTGTATATGCTGGTATGTCAAAATTCTCAGCAAGCTCTAATGCAGGCTCTAAATATTTCTTTATAGTTCCTTCAGAGATTGTAAAAATTATTTTTCCCCCGCATTTTGTGCATTTTCCAATCATCGGCGGCCTCCTGAATTTTTCATTGCATGCAACGCACCTGAAAATTTGCTGTGAAAATTTTCTTAAATTTCCCCTTATATCCCTTATAAAATGCTTTTCAATAATCAGCCTTGCGACATCTCCGGTATTAACAGCCCTTAACTTTTCAACCAGCTCCATCTGACTATGAACCTTTTCTTTCATAGTCGGAAGAAATTTATATGAAGAATTGACAACACTCTTGTTAAAGTCATCTGAATCATGCGTAAAACCTACATTTGTAAACGGACACTTTCCATTCTTTAATCTTGACTTGACTGTTTCAATTTTAATTTCACTGCTGTGCTTTCCCTGCTCAGCCATCTCATACATTTCAAGAGGATAACTGCTGCATGTTTCAAAATCTAAAATCTGGTCATCAACCTCTCCTGCGCGGATGTGCGCATTCAAAACTAAAGGAGCATCCTGAGTCCCGCCCCTGTGAGCAGGAAGAAATTTTCTTGAAAAATTCAGCAGAACATCCATCAAAAGCATGATTGCTGCTTCGTCGCCGTCACAATCCCTTCTTATAGCTGCATGCATGTAAGGAGATGCAACAAGCCCCTGCAATTTGCATGTGCCAATAATCCTTGCAATGACTCCTGCGCAATTATGCGGAGCCATGCACACAGCCAAATGCCCGGGCAGCTCTTCTCTTGATTTTAAATTATAAAACTTTCCAATCTTGTAAAATCTTTCAAGTTCATCATCTATAAATTGGGTTATATTAAAAAAAACATCATCAGCTCTTTCATCAGGGGTCACAGGGCATGAAGGAAGAAGAATATCATGGGGCATTATCTCAAGAATCTGCTCTTCATTTTCCAGTTCTTTTCCATAAATGTCTTTTTCATAACCCAAATCCCTTAATTTCTCAACACTTGTCCCGATTTCTTTCGGCTTGAAATGAGTAACCATAATTTCTGTCCCATCATATCTTATTGTCCCGTCCTTATTGACGCATAAGCCATGTTTAGCCCTCAAAATTCCCTTTGCAAGATTTTCAAAATCATGCTCCGCGCTGGAAGTGCCTCTCACGCCCTTGATTAAAACAGGCAATTCGCTTTTGTTCATGCCAAGATTCTCCATTGCTTTTTCCAGAAAATATTTTATGTCAATTTTTCTTTTTGAATAAGCAAAACTTCTTTCATGCATTTTGCATTTCGTTTCATAGCTCCCCCCGCATTCTGCGCAGAAAAACATTTTCTTTCCCTCTTTCCCGCATTTTTCGCAGATTTTGTAAATGCTTTCATTCCCGCATTCGCATAAATAAGTCGGCCAGTCTGCCTTGACAAATCCCTGGCTGACTGCTTCCTGCACGCTCCTGAACCTCCCTCCTTGCTCTCCAATAGGAAACAAGACATTCGGGCTTCCAGTCAGCTTTCTCAGCTTTGCTTTTTCAGGCCTTCCCATCCTGCAGCCAATAAAAGTTCCTGCTTTGTCTTTAATTTTAATTCCAGACAAATGGTTAATAATCTCTATAACATCTGTCTTTTCTTTATTCTCCTGAATAATTTTTCTGATGCTTTCTTTGATATTATTTCCATTTATCCCAAGATTAACAGCCAGCGCCGCGGCATCATCTGAAATCACAACATTATCCAGCACAACCTCGTGCTCAATACCAAGCAATTCAAGAGCCCTTTTGCCTTCCTTGAATTTTTCCTGAACAGATTTGCTGTAAGGCAGAATTATTTTCCCTTTTCTTTCATCACCAATCCACGCAGCATTCTGAATCCAGTCCAGAAGCCAGAAAAAATCCTCAATAGAAATCTGTGTCCAATAAAAAATAAATTTTGGATAAAGTGGAATTGAATACTTCCTTGAAATTTCAATTGCTTTTTCAATCTCAATACTTTTTAAATCTCCGCAGATATCTTCCATCTTTTCTCCAGTCAGCTCCAGCTTTTTCTTCAATTCAAGCTCCCACCACTCTTCAACATATCCTGGAAAAAGCAGTTCAGAATTCCTGTTAATCACATCCCCCAAAGGAAAAAGCATGTCCCCGAGATAGATTATTTCCTCAACTTCTTTGTAGAGCTTTCTCGCTTTTTCAAGCGTATCAATCCTGCAGACACTTCCATTTTTCAGTTTAACCACAGGCCCATCAATTGAATCGCACGCAGTGATAATACATCCTTTAGTAGGCTTCTCTATTTTCAGCTGTCCGCCTGATGATAAAAAATCATTTGAAATCCCCATTGTCGCAGGGTGAATTGAAACAGAAGAAAATCCCGAAGCTCTTGACCTTCCATACCTGAATCTGAATCCTCCTGATTTTGACGGATGCCCGTAAACCGGTCTGCCTGCAACCAAATCCTTAATATAAGTCGCCTCTGTATCTCCTGTTCCTGTCTGCCTTTTTTTATGAATCTCTATGTAATCAGGAAGCCAGTCCCAACCAGTCATTTTAAATCCCTTATCCTTGCAGATTTTATACAGCCTGAATCCTTTTTGCGCCTTTTGTGCAAGCCCCTCTGAAAAAATCAGGCACATTCCGCCGCGGATAAAATTAGTCTCCACCCTCGGCAAATCCTTGAAATTCGAAACTTCTTTTGTCTCTGTCGGCTCGCCTGAAATTTGTATAGGAAGATTTCTCGCCAAAAATTCCATCTCTTCCTCTGTCGGAAAATACTGCAGATTAGTAATTCTCTCGTGATAATCAACATTCTCCATGATATATCTTTTGATTTCATCTTCTGTAGGGTCATATTTCTCAAATCCAAAAATTTCCCTTAAGTAATCTATAATCATCAATACTAAACAGCTTGCAGTAGTTCCCGCACTTCTTATAGGCCCTGAAAAATATGCAATAAAATAATCCTTCCCCCCCCTTGTCTTCCCTATTTTTAATTCAGTATAACCCTCTATTGGGCTTGCAACCACTCCGAGGGTGGCATATGCAAACCCCACTCTTATTCCTGCATCAATTGCTTTTAAAAGATTTTCAAACTTGCAGAATTTTTCTTTTGCAACTTCCTCTGCAATTTTAAAAGAGACAGCAGGGTCTAATTGCCCATACTCTTCCTCTAATTCCAAAACTCTTTTGTAGACTTTTTCTCCCAATTGGGGATAAATGCTTGAAACAAGCCCGACAGATTTTTCAGCAAGAGACATCGCAAGAGGAACTTCAATCTTGCCAGCAGGATCAAAATTCTTCGCCCTCGCAATCTCTGCAACAGCATATTCCTTCCTTACATCTCTCACCAAATGCCTGAAATATTTCTCCATCTTTTCGTTTGTTGCTTCAGCCATTTTTCACCTCGCAGACAATTTTATTGTTACTATCTCCGTCTTTTTCATTTTTTTCCCCACAAGTTTCTTCCTCCAAACCCCCATCATCTGAAAAATCAAGAATTTTTATTTCCCTTGATTTTAAATTAAACAGGGGCACCTTGCAGGGCTCAGGATGATTTCCTACTTTTTCTTCAAAAGGAGTTATAGACTGCCAGCAGGAGCTGGCAATAGTTAGAATATTATTGTAAATCCCTATCTCTGCCTTGTGCAAATCACCTGTTGCAAAAATATCAGGAATTTGTAAAATCAAAAGAGGGTCTTCCTTCTCATTTGGGATATATGTTGTCTGCCCGTGCATCGGGCTTAAATGCCTCCTCTTCAAAACTTCCTTGCATATCTTTGAAGGAAAATCATGCCCATAATTCATCCTTATTTCCTCAATTCCATTAACAATCCCATGAAAGCTGGCGCCATGATACATTAATATCTTAAATCCCCCGTCGATTTCAACTAAACTCGGATTTGAAACAAGGGTGAGATTTTTTATTTTATGCATCTTTGGAGCATATCTTTCTTCAACTATCGGCTGGGGCTCTGCAACCCTGACAGCATCGTGCTGTCCGGGGCATAGGATAATTTTAATATCATCTCTTATCAGCTTCAAATATTCAGCAAGCTTTTCATACTGCCTTTTTACATCTTTAATTTCCAGAAATTTTTCCTGCTCAGGAAAAACACCCACGCCGTCAATATTGTCCCCGACTAAAAAAAGATATTTTACTTTTTTTGCAATTTCTCTTTGTTCTGGGCTTCCTTCAACGCAATTAAGCCATTTGATAAATTTTAAAAAATTTTTTTCAAGAAACATCTTGCTTCCTATATGAATGTCTGATGTAAAAACAACCCACTCATCAAAATCGCTTTTCCTCTTCTCTGCCAGCGCAGCATCAGGAAAAATAATTTCATTTCCAAAAAGCCAGTCCGCATTTCCTGAAACTTTTATCGCGACAATGTCATCATCAACAAGGTTTCGCGCTGAATTAAAAACATCCATCTTGTTCCTGTTTATCAGGATATTCACACTGCCTGTCAAATCCTCAACTTCAAGGATGAGGTTCTTGTTTTTTGTCACCCTCTTTGCAACAACCGCCGCAATAATTGTAAAATTTTCCCGCCGGTTTTCAATCTTTCTTATCGATGTCAGATTTTCCAGCCCCCTTTCCTGCAGGCATGCCCTGATTGATTCATACCTCACCCGGAAATAATTAATAAAATCCTTTACTTCAACCTTTTTCGGGGGAATTGCAGGTGATGAGAGAAGCAGCACCTTGCCATTTTCTTTTAAACAGGATTCTGTGCTTTCTTTTTCCTGGAATTCGTTTTTCCCAGATCTTTCAAACTCCATCCGCGAATACCCCATATTGACAAAAAACTTTTCAACAAAAGCCTTCTTATGTTCTTTTGAAAAAACTCCCCTCATCTTTTCAAAATTTTTATTAAAAGAAGATTTTGTAATAACCCTCTCTCCAAACTCAATATTTTCAAGAACATTAATAAGCTCCAAAGCATCTTTTTCATCAAGTTTTGAAAAATGCTCCAGCATCTCTTTATCAAGCAAAAATCCTTTTTTCATGCATATTTTTAAAATTTCTTTTTTAATATCCATTTTTATCTCCAAATTTTAAATATCTCAAAAGCCATCACTAAATCCCCAAACTCTCAACTAAAATTACCTCAACCCTGTCAATCAGGCTGTTTGGAATTGAAAGTTTTATCTCTCTTGTCCTTCCATGCCTCCCCTTGCTTATAACTCTCGCATTAATTAGCCCCAGCATATCAATTTCTGCTATAATATCAGACACCCTCCTTTGGGTGAGAATCTCTGTTTTTATCTTAGAGCACATCTCCTGATAAAGATTATAAATATCTCCTGTAAAAAGATAGGAAATATCATTCTCCAATTTCTTTTTCTCAGTAATTTTTAAAATTGCATACAGAACAACCTGAAATTGCTTTGTTGATGTCTCGACAATGTCTAAAATTTTATCTCTTTCTATTTTTTTGTTGGCTATATCAATATAATTCAAATCCACCTTGCTCTTGCCGTCTCTTTCTGACAATTCCCCCGCAATTCTTAATAAATCCAGGGCTCTTCTTGCATCTCCATGTTCACGGGCAGCTAATGCTGCGCACTTTGCAATAACCCCCTCATCAACAGCATCTTTCTTAAATGCGAGATTGCACCTCTGCTGCAAAATATCTTGAAGCTGGACCGCATTATAAGGAGGAAAAACAATCTCTTCCTCTCCCAAAGAACTCCTCACTCTCGGGTCAATATTCTCTAAAAAAGTGATGTCGTTGCTTATCCCTATAAGGGAAATTTGCGCCTTGCTTAATTCTGAATTTAATCTCGTTAAATTGTATAAAAAACCATCTGAAATCTTTTTAACAGCCTGGTCAATTTCATCAAAAATTATCACAATCAGCTGCTTCTTGCCATCTATAATTTCCACAAATTTTGAATAAACCCTGTCTGTCGGAAGCCCTGTTGCAGGAACCTCCCCCCCAAGCTGTTTTATCAATGCAGCCAAAATTCTGTATTCAGTATCAGCAACCTTTCTTAATTTGCAATTCAAACATTCTATCTTAACACTGACCCCTAGTTCTTCAGCTTTTTTTAACAATTGATTTCTAACATGCTGAACAGAAAGTGTTTTTCCGCTCCCGGTTTTCCCGTAACAAAACAAATTGCTTGGCCTCTCACCTCTTAAAATTGAAGCAAGAACAGATGCAACCTGCTCAATTTGCTTGTCTCTATGCGGTATATCTTCAGGTGTATATCTCGCCTGCAAAACACTCTTATTCTCAAACAAACTATCCTGGATAGCAGACTCAAAAATCTTATCTAATCTAACTGCCATTTTTATGTCTTTTGTTTAATTTATATAATATGACAGCCATTTTTCACCTCTAACTCTATAAAATTAACACTATCCTATTTAAAGTTTTTTGTACTGGAAAATATACATCTGACACCTTCATTTCATTTGGAGATTGAATAAGGCAACAAATGCAATAAGAACAAATGCAATAAGAACAAATGCAATAAGAACAAATGCAATAAGAACAAATGCAATAAGAACAAATGCAATAAGAACAAATGCAATAAGAACAAATGCAATAAGAAC
>Ga0172365_10002409_pt1 | contig 13725 bp, 14 predicted proteins | sample LakKivSesite48cm_FD_114535 | JGI IMG/M metagenome (GOLD analysis project Ga0172365, IMG submission 114535) | Sediment microbial communities from Lake Kivu, Rwanda - Sediment site 48cm | ecosystem: Environmental > Aquatic > Freshwater > Lake > Sediment | place: Rwanda: Western Province, Lake...
ATACTGTGCAGGAGGAGCTGCTTGTCACTTTACGCAACCACCACCTGGATACTGGCGCATATAGCCCATCCCTGCTTGATTTGCTCGGGCAGCTGGGCTTGGCTGAGATGGCAGGCCGCTACCCGCGCGACCTTAGCACTGGGGAGCGTCAGAGGGTAGCTTTGGGTGCGGTGCTGGTTACCCGCCCGGGTGCCCTTTTGTTGGATGAGCCAACCCGCGGCTTGGATTACACTGCCAAGCGCACCCTGCTGAACCTGCTGCGCAACTGGCGGCACGAGGGCATGGCCATTCTGCTTGTCACCCATGATGTCGAGCTGGCTGCCCAGGCAGCCGACCGTCTTATCCTGCTCGAGAATGGCCTGCTTGCTGCGCAGGGCTCGCCTGATGAAGTATTGTCTGGCTCGCCAATTTTTGCACCCCAGGTGGCCAGGATTTTCCCGGGCCGGGGATGGATTACAGTGCGTGACGTGCTTGGAGCAGCCTATGGCGGTTAATATCGAGATCAAAGCCCGTGTGCGTAATTATCTGGAATTAAAGGAGAGAGTCGAAAAGCTGAGCGATACAGCCTGCCAGGTGATCCCCCAGGAAGATACATTTTTCAATTGCCCGGATGGCCGGCTCAAACTGCGCCAGCTGAGCTCATCGCATGGCCAGCTGGTGTATTATCACCGGCCGGATATTGCCGGGCTTATGCGCTCCGATTACCAGATCTATGATACAGCTGACCCGGCGGCGCTTAAAGATATCCTATCCATGGCCTACGGGGTGCGAGGGGTGGTTTCGAAGGTGCGCAACCTTTACATGGTGGGCCATACCCGCATCCATCTGGATGAGGTACAAGGATTGGGTAAATTCATCGAGCTGGAAGTAATTTTGCAGCCTGGTGAGACTGATGAGGAAGGCCGGGCAATTGCCGAAGGCTTGGTGCGCCGGCTGGGCATCCAGCAAACCGACCTGGTTGGCCACGCCTACATGGATATGTTGGAGAAATGACCCGCGCCCAGTGCATCGTCCACCGCCATGGTAAGTTGTTGATGGTTAGGCATCGTTTTGAGGCGCAAGAATGGTGGTGCCTGCCAGGTGGCGGAGTGAAGCACGGTGAGGATGTTGCCGCGGCCGCCCTACGCGAGCTGAAGGAAGAATGCTGTGTCGATGGCACGCTGGTGCGCCTGCTTTCTCACTACATCGACGACCAGGATGTTGCTATCATTACCTTCCTGGTGGAAATCGGCGGGCAGCAGACGTGCCTCGGGACTGACCCGGAATTTTCCCCTGAGGAGCAAATCGTGCAGGAGCTTCGCTGGATGCCGTTGGATGAGATTTGCGAGCGTGACCGCGCTTTCCTCTGGGCAGCTGGCTTGCTGTGCTTGGATGTGTTCTTTGAAGAGCTCACCAGCTGGGGCGATGAAATCAGCTACCCATCCCGAAAATCAAAAGTATAATTAGCCCATGTACACCATTTTTCACCCTCCCCGTTGATGCATAAACCGTTATAACCATACACGCGCCCCACCTCTTTCCCTTCCCACCCCCTGCACACAAATCTAAAGGAGAGAAAGAGGCTGATATGTTTAAACGCGCAAAATCCAAACAATCTATCATCTTATCCGGCATGCTCAAGAGCATGGCTTCGCTGACCATGCTGTTCATGCTGGTCGAGTTTTTTGATGAGCTGAATTACGGGGTTGGCAACGCAGCCCTGCCGGCTATCCGCAGTGATCTGGGCTTGAGCTACCTGCAGGTGGGGCTGCTGCTGGGGCTGCCCGGCATCCTGAACACGCTGATTGAGCCGCTGCTGATGCTGCTGGGCGATACTCGCTTCCGGAAGCAGGTCATGCTGGCCGGCGGGCTGGCCATCACAGTGTCATTGTTAGCCATTGCCCTCACGCCCTCCTTCCCTGTGCTGCTGGCGGCAATGGTGGTCGGTTTTCCCGCCAGTGGCGCCTTCGTGTCGCTCTCACAGGGCACTCTCATGGACTTGAATCCCGGCCGTGAACCGCACATGATGGCGCGCTGGACAGTGGCAGGCTCGCTGGCAAACCTGGTGGGCCCATTGGTACTGGCGACTGGCTTTTCCCGGGGCATGGGCTGGCGCTGGGTCTATTTTGCCATGTCCGCGCTGTGCCTGTCGTTGGTCGCCATCACATGGCTGAGGCATATCCCGCTGGTACAGGAATTTTCCCCAACAATCCCCTTGCGCCGTACTGCTCAGGAGCTGCTGGGCTGGTTGGGCAAGGCCTTGGGTAACCTGCACTTGATTCGCTGGATGGTGCTATTACAGTTCTCCGACCTGCTGCTCGACGTGCTCACCGGTTACCTGGCCCTGTATTTTACCGACGTGATCGGCCTGAGTGTGGCCCAGGCCAGCCTGATGATGAGCGTGTTGATGGCTGCCGGTCTGGTGTCCAACATTGCCCTGATTCCCGCCCTTGAAAAGATCCCCGGCACAAAACTGGTGCGCCTGTCCGCTGGAGTAAGCGCCATTTTGTATGCTGTCTGGCTGCTGGCACCCTGGCTGTGGTCGAAAATCGGCTTGATCATCCTGATCAGGTTGGTCACCTTGGGCTGGTATGAGGTTCTTCAAGGTGAGGCGTTTGCCAGCCTCCAGGGCCGCTCGGGTACCGTGATGGCGGTCAGCTCGTTGTTTGGCCTGCTATCCAGCGGGATTTCATTCGTTATCGGCTGGGTGGCAGCCAGGGCGGGTCTGCCGGCTGCCATGTGGCTCTTGTTGTCTGGGCCACTGGTGCTGGTGATTTTTATCCCCAGGGTTAGCTCCAAGCTCGGTGGCTCGCCACCATAGGCTGCAGCCGGCGCTGATAATAATGCGGATTGTCATGCCGAATCATTATCAGTTGTCAGTTTGCAGGCTAACCTAAGCAGTGTACAATGAATATTAGGCTGTTTTTTTTGACTTGATTGTGCATAAAGTGAATAAAAACTGACTTTGAGGAGTTTATGATGCCAAATCTCACCGATAAAATCCTTGAATTGGTCCGCCTGACTTCCACCGACCTGCCTCCAGACGTGGAAGCTTCCCTGCACCGGGCTGTCGAGCAGGAAGAGCCAGGCTCGGCTGCCAGGGATGCCCTGGAGACCATCATCAAGAACGTCGAGCTTTCACGGCAGAACTCGACCCCCATCTGCCAGGACACGGGCACCCCCATTTTTTACGTGTATCACCCGATCGGATGGAGCACGCATGAATTGCACCAGCAAATCGAAGCTGCAGTTGTGCTGGCAACCCAAAAAGCCTATCTGCGCCCCAACTCGGTCAATTCACTCACCGGCAAAAACAGCGGCAACAACCTGGGAGGCCGCTACTTCCCCAGCATTCATTTTGATGAGGTGAGCGGCGAAACCCTAACCATTGAGCTGATTCTGAAGGGAGGTGGCTGTGAGAATGTAGGTGCGCAATACTCCCTGCCAAGCGTCGCCTTGAATGCCGGACGTGACCTGGCTGGTGTACGCAAGGTGGCGCTGGATGCGGTCTACCAGGCGCAGGGGCAGGGTTGCGCCCCGGGTATCCTGGGGATAGCCATTGGAGGCGATCGCGGCTCTGGGTATTATGCATCCAAGGAAGCCCTATTTCGCAAGATGGACGACACTAACCCCGACCCGCAGCTCGACGCACTCGAGAAGCGCCTGGTGGAGGAGGCTAACCAGCTGGACATCGGCCCTATGGGCTTCGGCGGCAAGACTACCCTGCTGGGTGCCAAGATCACCCACCTCAACCGCCTGCCTGCCAGCTACTTCGTCAGTGTGTCATATATGTGCTGGGCATACCGCCGGCGCAAGATGATTTACACCGCCACAGAAGTCAGGTACGAGTAAACGGAGGAATCCAATGCACATATTAAATATGCCCCTGAGTGACGAATCGATCCGCAGCCTAAAGGTTGGCGATTCGATATTGTTAAACGGCATCATGATCACCGGCCGTGATGCTGCCCATAAGTGGATGGTGGACACTTTCATCACCAAGACCCGTGAGCCCCAGGGTGACGACCTGGATGTTTACGAAGCCCTTAGAAAATACCTGGCGGGAGGCGTGATCTATCACTGCGGCCCGGTTGTGGCAGGCTTGGATACCAAAGAATATAAATTCGTGGCCGCCGGGCCCACCACCAGCATCCGCGAGGAACCTTACCAGGGCATGGTAATGAAGCATTTTAATGCCAAGGGTGTGATCGGTAAGGGCGGCATGGGTCCTAAGACTCTGGCAGCCTGCCGGGAAGTGCCCGGCGTTTACCTGCATGCCATCGGCGGGGCAGCCTCTCTGATCGCCCAATCCGTCACCCGGGTGCTGGGTGTCTACAAGCTTGATTTCGGCGTCCCGGAGGCCATGTGGGTGACTGAAATTACTGATTTTCCCGCCGTGGTCACCATGGACTCGCACGGCGGCAGCCTGCATGCCACGGTCGAGCAGCATTCCCGGCAGAAATTACAAGAGCTGCTGGCAAGCGACTGAACGAAAGTTTGGATTTTATGGAGGGCGGCTGAAAAGTCGCCCTTTTTGTGTCGATTGTGCCTTGCCACGATGAGAAATTGCGGCTACGAGTTTTTACCCTTGTGGATGATGTCCATCAGCCCCTGGCGGTTGTTGATCTCGAACTCGGTGCGCGTGATCTTGATCAGGTTTTCGTCTGCAAAACGCTGCAGGAAGCGGCATACCACCTCGCGCGTCGAGCCAATGCGCTCTGCCATATCGTCCAGGGTGAGCGAGCGGGCCACCGGGCCGGCAACTGCCTGACCGGGAAATTCGATCAGCAGGCGCGCCAGCCTGCCCGCCACCGGCTGGAACGCCAGCTCCTCCACGATCTCGCTGGCTCGCAGCATACGGCTGACCATTAGCCTGCATAGCTCGAATGACATCCTGCCGTGCTTTGCCAGGGCCGGTAGCATCTGCTCGCGCGACCATAAATAGACGCTGGTCTGCCGTTCAACTCGCAATGCCACCGGCATGGATAAATCGGGGTGAAAGAAAGTAACTCCCCAGAAAACCTCCCCCGGGCCGAAGGTTGTGGCCACCAGGCTGCGCCCCTCGGGCGATTCTTTCACTGCACTGATGCTTCCAGTCACCAGGAAAAAGAGCATTGGCCAGGGTTCTCCAGCGTGGGCCAGGTATTGTCCGCGATGGTAATGCCGTAAAAGCGCCTCACCCACTAGCGCTTCAAGTGCTTCGCCGGTCAGGCAGCTGAATACCGGATTGTGTGCCAACAATTCCTTCGTCTCCATGCATTCACCTCGTGAAACCATTATACCTGTGGATGCGAGGATGATTTCCATTTCGATTTGCCTTTGGTTAAAGACTTTTCCATCCCCATATGTTACATTTTATTAAGAGTTCTCATCCCGGTGACTGTTCCATTGATGCCATTTATCCCCGCACTTTTTGCCGTCCTGGCATTCCTGCTGGCAGGTTGTGAAGCCGGCACGCCGGTGTGCCCGCCAGTTACCGGCACTCCGCAATATCTTTCGCTCCCTCCTGACCAGCTACCCACCTCCACACCTTCTGTTGGCTCCTATGTGGTGGAGGTTGGGGGACATCCGGTGCAGGTGGACAAAGTGGTGCGGGGTGCCCTATGCAACGATCATTGGAGCGGCATTGTGTACGTGGCTTGCGATGTCAAGGTGTATCCCTGGACGGAAGAACCCCTTTTCCTCAAGGATTGCCAGCTGGAAATCGACCCGGGTGCCGTGGTGTACGTGGCTTATCATAACGATACCGCCTACTACCAGGGCTGTTCGTGCCATACGGGTGTTACCCCCGTACCATAAATTACCATCTTGGAGAATGAACATGAAAAAAGAACACCAACTCGCAGCTATCCTGGCGGTCATCGCCGGCCTGATGGGCATCATCGGGCATTATGTCATATTCATGAAGTGGTAGGTGATAGGGATGAATACCCCTTCAGCCGAGCCTGGCTGCGAGATCCTGCTGAAAACCATTCACCCTCTCATGGCTCAAGTGGGCATTCTGGGTGGTGTGTTGTTCCTGGTCAGCGCTTATGGCTATTTCACGCGCCGAAATTGGGCTTTCTTCCTCACCCTGGTTGCCCTGGTACTGGCGTTGTTGGGCAGCTGGTTCATCAATGTGCCGTATATGTCTGCAGGATTGCCCCCCATATATTTCCCACTCTTCTGGCCTTACCTGTTGCTGTATTTCCTGTTCCTGGTGGTGGTCGAGAAGGTATCCTGGAGTCGAACCCTGTTCAGCCTGCTAACCGGCGTGGCATACATCTTCTGTTGGATGAACGGCGTCGCCAGCACCAGCCGCATCATCACCATTGGCGCCCCCATTTTCCGCCTGGTGCAATATCCGCATTGGGTGGCGATGATCGGCTTGGCAGCCATTACTGTGGGCATCGTCATGCGCCCCAGGGAATGGATGCGAGTGGTGGGCCTGGCAGCCGGTTTAACTGAGCTGGTGGTGGGCATCCCGCTTACCATTGCCACTGCCCAGCAGCTCGGTCGGTTCTCGCTTTTTGCTCTGGGGCCCATTGCATGCCTGGTGCTGCTCCTTTTATTGGTTTGGCCTGGGCTATGGCAGCAGTTGACCAGGGCTTCCCTCGAAGGCACGGCCGTTCAACCTGCCGCGAGTGTAATCTAGCGCACTTTCCGGTTGGAGCCGGCGGCTTGAACGAATATGGAATTTTGCTGGCACATTTGTGATAAATATCATGGGTGCATTGGCCTTACTTATGGAATAATATCTAAAGACATGGGTAGTTACTGCTCGTGCATCGTCAGCGATCCGGCTCACCTGGTTTTTTCGTCAGGGTTCTAACATGCAGTTTTTCAAAGATCGCCTCGCTTACCTCTTTCATTCAACCAAGGGCTTGGTTTTGATTGCCATTGCGATGATCGCCATGGAAATTGCCTTCTTCGGCATGCTCTCGGGGCCTATGGCAGACCTGGGCGTCCGCGATCAGGTTGTTAGCATCTTCCGGATGAGCCTGGTGCCGGCAGAGCGAGAGGGTCGCATCATCATCCTCTACCACTCCATCGCCATGGCTGTGGTAGCCATCGAGACCTACCTGATCACCGCCATGCTCAAAATGCAGGGTTTCTACAAGTCTGCCATCCGTGTCCTCATCACGGCCGGCTACCTCATCGTGATGATTTTCGGCATGGCTTTTGCCTATTGGGGTCACATCTGGCCGTTTCATGGCTTGTATATCGCCGGGTTATCCCTGATTTACTGCGCCGGGGTGCTGCTTGCCATCGCCTTGTGGCCTTGGAAAAAAGAGGTTCACCAGCCTGATAATGCCTATGCCCACACCAGGCGCGGTATAGACCTGGAGCGGGTGGCATTTTTCACCATGGCTGTCACCACACTCATCTCAGCCCTGTTCGGGGCAATCCCGGGCTCTTACTTTGGGAACGGTTTCGAAGCTTTTCTGGCTGAAAATATCGTCCGCATCCCCGATAAGACCACCCTCCAATTTGCGGTGATCGGCCACCTGCACATCATGCTGGCACTAATCGCCATCGCCATCACCCTGGTCATCGGCCGCTGGCTTGACTTCAAGGGCATCCTGCACAAGATCGCCATGCCGCTGATGATCCTTGGCACACTGGTGCTGAACGTGGGTGTATGGGGTGTGGTTACCCCAGCCGAGCCGGTGGCCCACATGATCATCTACATCGGCGCAACACCCGCCATGCTGGCCGCCCTCATGCTGGTCATCTTTGGATGGGATAAATTCATCCGCCAGGGCATCGTCGGCATTGAGAAACCCTCCCCCTGGCAGAAGCTTAAAGCCCTGGTGAGTGATCCGCTCAAGTTTGGCACGTTGTGGCAGATGGTGTTCATGAATTTCACCGTCAGCGGGGTGGGCATCCTCATGGCGGTCAAGCTGGAAGAAGTATTCCGCCTGTGGTCTGCCCGTGATGAGCGCATCGAGCTCACCGGGCACTGGCACATCCTTTCTGCGATTGTCGCCACCATCATTCTCCTTTACTATGGCGACATGATTGGCCTGAAAGGCGGGCTGCGCCGCTGGTTCGGTTGGTCGGTTATCCTCCTTTCAGACCTGGCATTTGCCTCGGTGACAGTGTTTGAGATGAAGCGGCTGTTCATCAGCCCGGCCGAGCAACAGCCGTTGGTCAACACGCTGATGCTGCTGGCCGACCTGGGTTTGGGCATGCTTCTAGTGGTGCTGGCCATGGTGATGATCTGGCGTCTGGTGGACCTGTTCAAGCGCAGGGGCCGCTGGTATGAAGAAGCCAGCCAGGAGGACATGGCTATAGAGGTTAAGCCATGAAAATCGCTGCCCTGTCACTGCTGGTCTCTGTCATTTTACTCACCGCCTGCACCGCGGTGGATCTATCCGCCCCCATCCCCACCTTTGACACCGGCGTTGACCCCGACGCCTGGGTAACCATCCCCGCCGGTGGGTTTCTCTCCGGGCAGTTTGATCACCCCACCGCTCTTGATTACTCCTACCAGGTCATGGTCACCGATGTAACCGTGGCGCAATATGTGCGTTACCTCAATGCTGCCCTGGCCGATGGCACGCTCAAGATATCTGGGAACCAGCTCGTGGGTTTTTACCCGGGGGACCAGTTCCACGGCTTCAGGCACGAATTCGAGATTCCACCAGCAGTCTATATTTTCGTTCCCCTGGATGACCCATCCTCACGCTTTATTTTCGATGGCACCTTATTCCAAGTGTTAAATGGATATGAAAATCATCCCGTGACCAATGTTTCCTGGTTTGGAGCTTGGGGATACTGCGGGTATAATAGTTATCGTCTCCCCACCGAGTTGGAGTGGGAAAAAGCTGCTCGAGGCTCGCTAGATAACCGGCCTTACCCCTGGGGCGAGGAGATTGCCAGGAACAATGCCAATTATTACGCCAGCCGAGACCCGTTCGAAGATATGAGCACTTATGGTTCACGCACCTCCCCGGTGGGGTTTTATGATGGGCGCAATTATGCTGGCTACCAGACGCTTAACTCTGCCAGCCCGTATGGGTTGTACGACATGGCTGGGAATGTGTGGCAATGGACCGGCGATGTCTACGTTGGGCAGAGCTATCGCTATTTACGCGGCGGCTCGATGGATACCCACGACATGGATTTGCGCATCTGGGTGAGAAACAGCGCAGTTCCCACCTACTACAGCCCAGATGTAGGGTTTCGATGTGTGAGTACTGGTGATTAAAATGATGGCAGTCTTCAACCTGTTCAGAACCAAATTCAAGGCCTATCTTCCGTTGATCAAGAGCCTGCAAACGGGCTTGCTGCTGGCCACCGGTGTGGCTGGCTACATGAGCGCCCACGGACCGCTAAACCTGCCGCTGCTGCTCAGCCTGGCGGGCAGCCTGTTCCTGGCCATCAGCGGGTCGACCATCCTGAACATGTGGTACGACTGCGATCTCGATACCGTCATGAATCGCACCCATAACCGTCCCCTGGCTTCGGGTACCATAACCAGGCGCGAGGCATTGGCACTTGGCCTGGTCTTCTCGCTGGCTGGTGTCGGATGGTCGTTTACCCTCAACAGCCTGTACGGTTTTGTGGTCTTGGCCGGCTTGTTTTTCGATGTGATTGTCTACACCATATGGCTCAAGCGCCGGACATCCTGGAGCATCTTGTGGGGCGGTATATCGGGGGGCATCCCCATCCTGGCCGGGCGCGTGTTGGCAACCGGCAGGATTGACCTGGTGGGCTTGCTGCTGATGATGGCCGTACTGTTCTGGATCCCCACCCACATCCTCACCTATACCATGCGCTATTTTGAGGATTACCAGGCCGCACAAGTGCCCACTTTCCCCTCTCGCTACGGGTTTGAGGGCACACGGGCCATTATTGCCCTATCTGCCATCATTGCCGCTGCCTCCATTGGTGTAGCCGGGGTGATGATCGGCATCCAGGCGGGGGCATTGCGGTTGATGATCGTGTTATCCGCCGGCTTGCTGCTCCTCTCGGCAGCCACGGTATTCCGGCCTTCCGAGCAGGTGAATTTCAGCTTGTTTAAATATGCCTCCATTTATATGCTGGCCTCGATGGTCTTATTATCCTTGTAAGCTAAATTTCACCATCTTTAATGAAATTATCCCCTCTGAATCGCATCCTGCTACTATTGACCTGCCTTTTGGCAGCCTACCAGGTGGTGGATGGCATCAACGGGTTGGAGAATATCCCCATCATTGCTTACACCATCGCCTTCGGCGTGCTGTTGGTGGCCTGCCTGCTGATCATCATCCTCGGTCTCGAGGTGCTGAACAGCCGGGTGGTGGTGATGTTCTCCACCATCATTCCCCTCAGCCTGTCCTCGGGCCTGGTGTGGCAGCACGTTGCCAGCCTGCGCACAGCATACCTGGTTTTCGCCATCGCCGGATACCTGGCAGTCCTGGTCACCCGTTCGATCAATTTACCCATCAAGCTTTCCACGGTCATCCTGGCGGTTGTGCATGGCGTGGCTGGCTTGGTGGTTTTCCTGCTGCCCAGCATCCTGGCGGCACGAGGCGAAACGCATCCCGGGTTTGCGCTGATTGGCCTGGGCGGCGCAATGATCGGCCTGGGCGGGTTGCTGCTCTATTTTCTCAAGACCGGCCGGCCAATCGTCAGCAGAGAGATCATCTTGAGCATTTTGCCAGCCCTGTTTCTGCTGATGACCCTGTCTTTTGTGGCCGGCTTTATGCTCAGCTGACCCTCCACTATACATAAACAGGAGAATGACATGAAAGATACATCGACCAGGATATTCCACACGGTGGCTATCGTTCTCATGGGCCTGGCAGCTGCTTTCACCCTGCTGGCAGGTGCTGGCACCACCTGTGTGGCCCTCAATCCCACTGGCTTCGGCGGCTCCTTCTCGGGGATTGCCCCATACCAATGGCTGTACCTGTCATTCGTGGTGGTCACCCTGGCTTTCGGAGTGATGGGCGGGCGTGCCCTGTCCTTGCTATTGCGCGAGCGCACAAACGCCTTCCGCTACGCCATCATCGCCCTGGCGGGAAGCAGCCTTGTCGAGCTGATCCACCTGCTGGTTTCACGCAGCCTGCGTGGCAGCTCGATGCCGGTGGACATGGTACTCGCGGTGAATATCCTCACCTTGGCGTTGTTCCTGCTCCTCCGCTATACGGGAATTTGGAAGCGCATGTCCACCGGGCGCCATCCGCAGTCCAACCCGGCAGGCACTGCCGGTGGTATAGCTGCCATCACCGTGGGCAGCATCTGCCTCACTATCCAATACTGGATGGCTCCCACCCACACGATTGGCGGTGTCAATTACGCCGATATCTGGCACACCCAGTTCCAGGCGCTTGGCTGGCTGCTGGTTGTTGGCGGTGTGCTGAGTGTGCTGTGGGGCATGGCATTGTTTGTGCGAAAAAGCCAGCCCACAAAAGCCGCCGGGGTGTCTGGGTAAGTAAAGACAACCCGGCCGGGTAATACGGGCCGGGTTGTCTTGAATTACTGCGGTTACGGGCAGGCCTGCAGGCTCACATCATCCACGTACATCGATGTGACGCCTCCCACGCCGTTGTTGTAGGTTCCCCACTGCAACATGATCGTGCGGCCGGAGTAGTCGCTCAGGTCAAACTGCATGTATGCCCAGGTCTTGCTGTTGCTGCGCATCCACACCAGCGTATCGATCCAGTTCTGATTTTGGTCCAGGACGAGCAGGTACTGCACATCATATTCGAGCGTATCCAGCCCGAAGATCTGCGTGCGCGTGGGAAGGGGCAGGTTCCCAAGCGGCGATTCACCGCTGATCGGGTAGAGCCACATCCCCAGGGTGACATGGTGGTCGTATGATGGGATGGTCACCTGCTGGCGGAAATCGGAATAGCTGAACACGTTATCGGCTGGGTCCACGATGCCCGTGCGCATGGAGCGGAAGGGGCTGTGGTATTGAGTGTTGGAATAACCGGCATCATAGGCGGTATCCAGGATCACCCACCCGTTGTTGTTGCTGAAATCATTGTTGACGATCAGCTCCTGGCAGGCGCCTGGCGTTGGGGTGACGGTTGGGGTGGGTGTGGGCGTACGCGTGCTGGTGGGGGTGGGGCTGGGGCCGGGGGTGGGCGTGACCACGCAGTTATCCAGGCTGACGTCATCCACAAACATGCTGGTGATGTCGTACAGGCCATTATTGAAGGTACCAAATTGCAGGTAAATGGTGCGCCCGGCGTAGGGGCGCAGGTCGAACTGGTAATAATGCCAGTAGCCTTCATCGGTTAGCTGCCACACCAGGGTGTCGATCCAGTTCTGGTACTGGTCCAAGATCAGCACGTACTGCAGGTCGCCGCTCAGGGTAACCTCGCTGAACGGCCCACCGGTGGGGGTGATGGCTTCAGGCTGGGCGAGGCCTTTGGCATCGCCGCTGAGCGTGTACAGCCAGAAGCTGGCATTCGCCACCGTGGCGCCCGAGGGGATATGCACCGCCTGGCGGAAATCTGAATAACTGAACACGTTGTCGGCAGGCACCAGGATACCCGTGCGCATCGAGCGCGAGCCGGTGTGCGCTTGCAGGGTTGAGTATCCGGCAGAATAGGCGGTGATGGGGATCTCCCAATCACTGTTGATCTCGAAGGACGGGTTCTTGATCAGGTTTTCACACGCGCCCGGGGTGACGGTGGGGGTTGGCGAGCCGGAGCCGGGGCAGATATCCAGCGAGACGTCGTCGGCGTACATGGCTGAGATGCCATCCAGGCCATCATTGAAAGTGCCGAAATGCAGCCAGATAGTCCTGCCGGCGTAGGCTGCCAGGTTGAACTGGTACTGCGTCCATACCTGGCTGTCGCTCAGCTGCCACACCAGGGTGTTGATAATGTTGAAATCACTGTCCAGCACCAGCACGTACTGCACGTCGCCAGACATTTTCAACTCGCTCAAGGGTGTGCCGACAGCCGGCTTTTCGGGTAGCGATAAGCCCTTTACCTGCCCGCTGAATGGCTTGATCCAGAAAGACAGGTAGGCGCTGGTAGTGCCCACCGGGATGCTCACCTTCTGGCGCGCCGATGAGTAGCTGAAGATATTATCAGCCGGGTTGGCGATGCCGGTGCGCATCGAGCGGCTGCCGCTGTGCGCCTGGGCAGTGCTGTAGGCGGCGGAGTATTCGGTGATGGGGATGACCCACCCGCTGTTATCCTCGAACCCGCCGTTGACAATCGCCTCCGAACAGACCACTTGGGCAGTAAAATTCAGCTTTTCCACGTCTGGCGGCACCACCACTGATGACGAGGCTGGCGAAAAAACAGTGCCTCCCTGGGATGGTGTGATGGTGTACGTGCCTTCCTGCAAGTTTTCGATGGCGTAATATCCTTCCTGGTCGGAAACAGCCACCTGCCCCTGGTTGGTTTGGATGGTGACCCCTGCCATAGGCACGTTTTGCGGGCTCAGTACCTTGCCGGTGATGGCATGCCCTGAGGTGGTGCCGTTGTGAATTACCGGGATGAATACCGAAAAGCCACCCTGGGGTTGAGCATCCTGGGCATTAACCACCACCAGCCCATACGAAAGTAAAAGTATTAAACTTATTCCGATTATGGTATTTTGAAAAAGGGTTTTCTTCATCGACTTCTCCTCCCGGTATGGTCAGGATGACCATACTAAATCGCAGATATAGTTTACAGAAATTCTCTTGTTTAATCAATGATCGCACTGCAAAAACGAGCAGACCAAAACGGTCATATTTGACCCCTCCTCAAAAAGGGGATTTCTTAATATAATCAGACCAACCCACATAAAAGGTCTGAAACATGTATA
>Ga0172365_10002410_pt1 | contig 13725 bp, 9 predicted proteins | sample LakKivSesite48cm_FD_114535 | JGI IMG/M metagenome (GOLD analysis project Ga0172365, IMG submission 114535) | Sediment microbial communities from Lake Kivu, Rwanda - Sediment site 48cm | ecosystem: Environmental > Aquatic > Freshwater > Lake > Sediment | place: Rwanda: Western Province, Lake Kivu...
CGTCGGTGTATTTATGAGTGCTGGCTGTGGGGAGGTAGTGACTAATTTAATTATGGCTGTTCCTGGTGGAAAGTGGGGTTCTTTTGCCATGGTTATGTTGATTGTTTTTATTTTAGGAATGTTTATCGAATGGATTGGGATTGTATTTATTATTGTCCCCATATTTTCACCTATTCTTAAAAATTTAGGATTTGATCCCTTATGGGCTGGTATGATGATTTGCATCAACCTGCAAATGGCTTTTCAAACTCCTCCTATGGCGATGTCTGTCTTTGTTTGCCGGGGTACTGCTCCGCCCGAGCTTGGAGTCACTATGAGTGACATAATAAAAGGAGTAATTCCCTTCATAATTATAATAATGATCGGCTTGCTACTTTGTACTATATTTCCTCAGATCATTACCTGGTTACCAGAGCGAATGATAGGGCCATCTTAGGGGGAAAGATACAAGTATAAAATTAGAATCAATCCCCTAAGAAAGTAATAGAGATTAAATAATATTTATTAGTAATCTTTAGGGTTATAGATGGACACAAGGAGTTCCCTATTACTTCCTTCATAAGTGAAGTTAGTCTTTATACCTGTTTTAGCAGATAAGAAGACCGCGGTTATTGAGATGGCTGCTGCATCAGGATTAACTTTAGTTCCAGAAAACAGAAAGTTATGCCTCTTTCTGCCCAAGTTATGGAGATGATGCAGACACTCATGGCTAATGGACATTCGGAGATTGATCATGGAGGATTGGCTTTGTTTTATGAAAAAATGAATGAAATTTCACTAAAGTATCCAAAAGAAAAATAGATGGAGGAATTTATTTTTCTGCTTTCAATATAAAGCAAATAAACAAGAATAATATTAAATTTTTAAGATACATAGTTGAATGGACATTCTATTTTAGATGAGTGATTCACAAATATTATTTCTTTCTTGTTGTTCATATGATTTGTAGTTATTTCACTATTACGGTATAATTAAAATAAATTTTAATATATTTTGTTAAAAGGGTTAGATTACACATATTGTATTGTAAATACACAACTGATTATCTAGAGAGACCTATAAATTTGAGTTATTACATATACGAATAATAAATAGTTAGAGTGATAGGGGGTGATAAAAAAATAAAACATCTTATTATGCTGCGGAGTAATACAAAAATTAAGATTTAAAAAAGGAGGATGTTTTAATGTTTAGAAGATTTATTGCTGTTTTGGTGATAACTTTGCTTTTAACTTTACCTGTTTTTGCCGGGGAGGCACTAAACTTTGCGTCCACACAGATGGTACCAGCTGCTGAGCAGATATTTGCTAAAAGCGTATTACTTAAAGGCTTTGCCGATGAGTCTGGTATAAATGTAGAATTTATACCTATGGAGTATCCTGACCTGTTTACTCGTCTTTCTGCCGAAGTTTTTGCTCAAAAAGTAACCATATCGCTTGTTGGCGAGCTACATGGTGGACTTGATTTAATGAATACGAAGGTTTTGCTTGACGATCTTAGTGGGATTACCTTGCCCAATCGGACATTTATTAAAGCATTAGAAGATTATTCCGTTTTGGCTGGTAAAAAAGTTTATGTACCGTGGATGCAAGCAACCTATGTAATGGCAGTTAATAAAAAAGCATTCCAATATTTGCCAGCTGGTTTGAAAGTTGAGGATGTAACCGGTGCAAGTGAAAAATGGACCTATGATGCTCTCCTAAATTGGTCAAAAAATCTTAATGACGCATTAAAAGGACCAAAGCTTGGTTTCCCGATGGGTCCGAAAGGATTATGGCATAGGTTCTTACATGGTTATATTTATCCATCATTCACCGGTTATCAGGCAGCAGCATTCGATAGTTTAAGAGCAGTTAAATTATGGGAATATCTTAAAGAGCTCCGACCTTATATGCATCCGTCTAGCTCTGTCTGGGAATCGATGGATGAGCCGTTACTCAAAGAAGAAGTACTTATTGCCTGGGACCATACCGCTAGAGTAAAGAATGCTGTAATTGAGAAACCTGAAGACTTTGCCATAGTTCCGTCCCCCAGGGGACCTCAAGGTAGAGGATATATAACGGTAGCTGTAGGTTTGGCAATTCCCGTAGGAGCTCCACAAAAAGATAATGCCGTCAAATTAATCGATTATCTCACTAGCCCAGATATCCAGGTTAAGATGCTTGAGAATATCGGTTTCTTCCCTACTATAAAAGAGGCAGAAGGGGTTATACCTGAGGGAGCGCTTAAAATTTTAGCCACAGGAGTACTTTCTCAATCAGGATCCCCAGATTCAGTAATAGCGATGATACCGAGCCTTGGGGCAAAAGGTGGAGAATTTTCAGCTGCTTATCGTGATGCCTTCACTAAGATAGTTATTGAAGGAGCGGATACTGAAACAACTATTATATCAATAGCAGATAAGTTGAGAGCAATATTCAAAGAAATTGGTGTGCCATTGTTGTAACAGGTAATTTTTATGCGCCTCCCTATAGTAAAAATTAAATCTTTTACTTATAGGGAGGTGCATTCTTTAATGAGTGAAAAGGAGAAAGAATGATATCTTTTAGCCAAAGAGAAAAAAAATGGATACCTTATTTACTTTTTCTCCCTGCCTTAATTTATTTAGCTGGCTTTATCGGCTATCCTTTGGTAAAAACTTTACAGCTTGCTTTTATCTCTGAAAAAGGTAAAGTTGGTATTGAAAATTTTATTACTTTGAGTCAAGATTCAACCTTTTGGAAGGCATTAAAAAATACGTTGTATTTATTGATTGCCATAGTACCATTACAAGTTATCCTGGCCTTCTTGCTTGCACTTTTCGTGGACGGTAGATTTAAAGGTTACATGACCGTCCTTTATATTATTTGTATTCCTTTAGCCCTAAGTGATGTTTCAGCTGCCTTAATGAGTTATAATATATTTACCTCACATGGGTTTTTAAATAAGTTTTTAATGAAGTTTGGATTTATTGATGTTCCTATTTACTTTTTTGGGTTAGGGTTAAGTTCACGTGCTTTTTGGGTGATAGTACTAACTGAGTTATGGAGAGCAACCCCTTTGGTGTTTGTCATCCTTTTAGCCAGTCTTCAGGTTATAAGCAAGGATTATTTTGAGGCAGCTGATGTGTTTGGATTTAGTAGCTGGCAAAAGTTCTTTCATATAACCTTGCCTCTGACTATGCCAAGTTTGCAATCTGCGCTACTTATTAGAACGCTTTTTTCCTTTCAGATATTCGGTGTGGTTTGGCTGCTTTCTGGCAGAGACATTCCTATATTAGCAGGCGAGGTATATTATCAACAGGCAGAACTTAGTAATTTTCGTCTTGCGGCAACCTATGGATTCATTATTGCTCTTATCTGTATAATTATTAGTTGGGCCTATATTACCCTTTTAAAAACTAAACATCTTGAAGTGTAAAAGTAAATTTAAGAAGTAAAATTATGGAGAGAGAATATGAAGAGTCAAAGAATTCCTGTTGCCTTAAAAATTAAACAATTGGTTACCATTATCATTGTGGGGTTTATTGTGATATGGTTTCTGGCTCCCTTAGTGTTAATTACCATATCCGCTTTTGCTTCTCCTAGTGATTACTATCAGATCGAGAAAGTAATACCAACGCATTTTACTTTAAATCAATTTAAATCACTTTTCTTTGGACTTGAAGCATGGAAGGCGATTCTAAACAGTATTAAAGTTGCAGGATTAACTATGCTTCTAAGTTTTATAATTGGTTTGCCTGCTGGCTATGCTTTATCAAGATATATTTTCTCAGGGAAGAATTTTTTAAAATTGTTATGTCTTGCTACCAAGATGTTTCCTTTAATGGTTTTGGCTGTGCCTTTACTGATAATTTTTATGAAAATGGGGGTCAGCGATACAATTTGGGGCGCTTCTTTAGCGCATACTGCTATGGTATTACCGATAATTATCCTTATATTTTCAAGCATTCTATCGGGCGTATCTATGGACTATGAAGAAGCAGCAATGATTTTTGGTCTTTCGCGCATACATGCATTCTTTCGGATAACTCTTCCGCTTGCATTACCTGGTTTAGCAGCTTCAGCAATATTTGCTTTTGTCTTGTCATGGAATGAGGTATTTGTAGCCACAATATTGACTTTAACTAACCGGACACTGCCAGCACATATTCTCAAAACTGCAATGGCTTCACCAGATTACCTTAAATTTACTGCTGGTTTTATTATGGCCGTACCAGCAATGGTCTTTATTTTCTTTGTAAGAAAACATCTGGTTACTATGTGGGGCATCTCCCTTAAATAAATGTTTATAGGCTTATTAACCTCGTGTGAGAGAAAGAGAGGTAAAAAAGATTGGTTAAGGTTAGACTTGAAGGTTTGAAGAAATATTTTGATAAAGTAAAAGCGGTTAATGATATAGATTTGGAAATCATACCTGGGGAGTTTGTGGTATTGCTTGGTCCTTCTGGCTGTGGTAAGACCACATTATTACGTTGTATTTCCGGATTAGAGAGAGTTACAGAAGGTAAGATATTTTTTGATAACGATAATATAACCTATCTTTCACCAAAAGACAGAAATATTTCGATGGTCTTTCAGAATTATGCTGTGTGGCCCCATATGACCGTAAAAGATAATATTGCCTTTCCTTTAAGAATTAAAAAATATTCTCAACATCAGATACAGGAGAAAGTTATTTGGGTAGCTAACCTTTTAGGAATAGATAATTTATTAGATCGCTATCCAGCACAACTTTCTGGTGGACAAAGACAACGAGTGGCAGTTGCCAGAGCAATTGTAATGGAGCCAAGAGTGTTATTGATGGATGAACCATTATCTAATCTCGATGCGCTATTACGAGTTAGAATGCGTGCTGAAATTAAAAAGTTACAGGAAAAACTAAAAGTCACCACCATTTATGTTACCCATGATCAAGTAGAAGCAATGACTATGGGTGATCGAATTGCTGTTTTAGAACAGGGCATAATTCAACAGTTTGGCAGTTCTGATGAGATTTACCATAATCCAGTTAATACCTTTGTGGCTGGATTTATTGGTTCACCACAAATGAATTTCATTGAGGTTGAAATTGTACATAAGAACGAAATATTTTATTTGATGACAAAAGGCTTAGAAGTACCTTTATTGGATATATTAAAAGACAAAGTATCCAAGCTTTCAGATAAGCGTAATTATATCTTAGGCGTAAGACCAGAACATATTTATGCAGCTGGCAGTGTACAAACAGACAAAGTAGTAACCACAAAAGGAAAAGTCTACTTTGCAGAGTTGTTACGGTCAGACACAGTTATCCATTTAGAAAAAGAATTCGGATTGCTAGTGATGAAGACACCAGGTGATTTGAAAATAGAAGAAGGTAAAGAGCTTGAGGTATTGATTGATCTTTCAAGAATCCATTTATTTGAAAAAGATACACGCAAAGCAATATTTTAGGAGATGAAATTTAGACACAATATAAAATATTTTTTAACTTTTTATTTCGCTTAAGTTCTTCAAAAGGACTTAATAGGGTCTTTAGCTGCATTTAGAGTTAATATTATTTTTAAAAATTTTTTTAATTAGAAGAAAAGTATTTAATAAATAGGAGAGTTTATCTTTGCCCAGGATAGGTATCTGTCATTTTAGAGTTGGATTAACCGACGGAGTATCTTTGGAAATAGAGAAGTGGAAGAATGTTTTAGAGAAGATAGGTCATACAGTATACCTCCTTGCTGGTGAAGCCCCTAACCTAGATGCCACTATCATCCCTAAGCTTCGGTTTGACCATCCCGAAATAAATAAAATTTATAATAACTCTTTCCATTTTCTTAGTGATTTTCCCTCTGAAGAAGTGCTTTGCCAAGAAATATATAAAATCGCTAATCAAATAGAAGAAAAAATTTATTCTTTCATTAGAAAATTTTCGATTGAGTTATTAGATGTAGAAAATATTTGGTCCCTTCCTTTAAACATCCCTGCTGCTATTGCTCTTTATAGAGTAATTAAATCAGCAGGTATTAAAACCGTATCTCACCACCATGATTTTTTTTGGGAAAGATCCCATTTTGATTATCCCACTTGTAAAACAGTTAAGGAAGTCCTGGTTACCTATTTTCCTCCTCAAGATAGTTTAATAAGACATGCAGTAATAAATAGTATTGCCCAGAATGAGTTAAAAACAAGAAGGGGGATTGATGCGGTGGTGATACCTAATATTTTTGACTTTGAAGGAACGGAATGGAAGATTGATGATTATAATTATGACTTTAATAAATCCTTGGGTCTTAGTCAGAAAGATATTATCATTCTGCAGGCAACTCGAATTGTATCTCGAAAAGGAATTGAATTGGCGATTGACTTGGTAAAAGAATTAGCCAAACCCGATAATTTATTATTACTAAAAGAAAGGGGATTTTATGATAAAAGAGAAATAGATGAAAAAAGCAAAGTTGTTTTAGTGCTCCCCAATTTAATAGAAGATAAGGAATATTTTAAATTATTAAAAGAGAAGATCAAGAAAGAAAAGGTTTATGTAATATTTGTAAGCGATATAGTTGATACTAAAAGAAAGATAAAAAATAATAGAAAAATTTATTCTTTATGGGATACTTATCTTTTTTCGGATTTGGTGACCTATCCCAGTTTGTATGAGGGATGGGGGAATCAATTTTTAGAAGCAATAAAGGCTAAGCTTCCTATAGTAGTATTTGAGTATGAGGTATACAAGAGAGATATTAAACCAAACGGTTTTAGAGTAATTTCTCTTGGTGACAAGCTAAAAGGAAAAGATGTCCAAGGCTTATACAAGATAGACTCTTCGATTATAAAAAGGGCGACAAAAGAAGCGATTAGAGTACTTACTGATTTACCTTATAGGAAAAAGATAGTGGAATATAATTTTGATTTAGGCAGAAGGCTTTATTCAATGCAAGTCTTGAAAAAATATTTAGAGCCTCTTTTTAGTAAGTAATACGGTAGAAAATTGGAATTAGGAGAGGATAAAAAATAAATGTCAGAAATAATTAATGCTCATATTATTTCTCATACCCATTGGGACCGTGAGTGGTTTTTAAATAGTAAATATACTATTGAATGGTTAATACCATTTTTTGATTCACTATTTAGACTCTTAAAGAAAGAGAGTAATTATAGGTTTGTATTAGATGGTCAAACTTTAATAATTGAAGATTATTTCGATCAATTAAAAAGACAGGGGAAGGATAGTGGGGAATACAAAAGGAAACTAAAGCAATATGTTCAAGAAGGACGATTATTGGTTGGACCTTACTACCTTCAACCTGATTGGCAACTGCTAAGTGGAGAATCTTTAGTTAGAAATTTATTGATAGGTCATAAAATAGGGGAAAAATTGGGAGGAGTAATGAAGGTAGGATGGCTGTTAGATAATTTTGGACAGATATCCCAAACAGTTCAGATTCATAAAAAATTTAATATAAAAGGCCTTTTTTTATGGCGTGGAGTAGAGATGGATTCTTCCCGCATTAATTCTGAGTTTTTATGGGAAAGCCCAGATGGAACAAGATTAACTTCAATCTATCTATTAAGTAGCTATAGGAATGCCATGCGATTAGGCGAGTATAAGGAAATAATGAGGGAAAGAATTGAAAACGAGGTTAGAAAGATTTATCCTTTTGCCGCTACTCCTAATGTGCTTTTAATGAATGGTTATGACCAGGAGATGATTCCGGATGACTTTTTACCAGAATTAAACAAATTATTCTTTCCCGATATTCAAGTGAAACAAAGCACCCCTGAAGAATATATAGAAACTATTAGGAAAAATTCTCCCAAGTTGAAAGTTTTAAAGGGTGCTCTTTATAACGGACGGTTTATTTCCGTATTCCCCGGTACTCTTTCCTCGCGAATCTATTTAAAATGTATGAATGATATTTGTCAACGAGAATTGGAAAAATATGCTGAACCATTTTCAATTTTATCCTGGTTAAATGGAGGAAAACATAATTACAATATCTTAATGGCGATTTGGAAAAAGCTATTAAAAAATCATCCCCATGATAGTATCTGTGGAGTTAGTATTGATGATGTTCACATAGATATGGAGAAAAGATTTAGTGAGGTTATTACCTCTACCAGAAAGATAACTGAGGATGAATTAAAAGGGCTGGTTTTAAATATAGACACTTCTGCTGGTCCCGTGGGAGCAGAACCATATATAATTTTTAACCCCTCCCTTAAAACACGGGATAAGATTATTACTATTAAAACCAAGGAGGTCAGTTTTAAAATAATTGATTCAAAAGGAAGGATTTTAGCCAATCAAAAGGGGAATAAAGACAATCTTCATATTTATGTAGATAATGTTCCAGCCCTGGGGTATAAAACAATCTACCTAAGAATTGGTCAGGGAAAATATTCGGAAAATCAGATTGATATACGGTCAGATAAAGTGATAGTTAAAAAAAATATGCTGGAGAATCGGTATTTACGAGTGAAGATTAAGGAAAATGGAAGTATAGATGTGTTTGATAAAATGAATAAGTGTCTGTATAAAAATCTAAACATTATAGTTGATGGAGCTGATGCTGGGGATGAATATAATTATTCGTTTTTGGAAAATGATGTAATTATAACTAACGAAAAGATTGAAGCAGAGATAGAAGTTGTAGAGAGAAGCTTGCTAAAAGCTGTGATTAAGATAAGTATAATTTTACAATTACCTGAGTCTCTTACAGATGACCGGAAAACCCGTTCTCCAAAATTAGGGAATTTCCCCATCGTCAATTGGCTAACCTTAGAAGCCGATTCACCCATCCTTGGCTTCAGGACAGAGGTAAAGAATACAGTAAAGGACCATCGTCTAAGAGTATTATTCCCCATAAATATTGATACTGAGTTTTCTTTTGCCGGAACTCAATTTGATGTTACAAAACGCAAAATTCTCCCTGAAACTTTTGATGATAGAGATATATCTGAAGAAGTTAAAAGGGTAATTATTGGAGCCCGGGAGCCGGAGCCAATAACTACCTTTCCTCATCGTTATTTTGTGGATATTAATGATGGTCAGCGAGGAGTTGCTGTTTTAAATAAAGGTTTGCCGGAGTATGAAATTTTACCAGATAACAATACCATAGCCCTGACTCTTTTTAGGTCAGTAGGATGGTTGGCTAGAGGTGATTTATTAACTCGGATTGGGGATGCCGGGCCGACAATTTTTACCCCTGATGCTCAATGTTTACGTCAAATGACTTTTAAATATGCCATTTATTTCCACAAAGGAGATTATAATCAGGCTCGAGTATATCAAATAGCTGAAGAATTTAATACAGACCTTAAAATAGTAAAGACCGACCAACACAAGGGGGAATTAGCGGATACAGCTGGTTTTTTAACCTTAAAGTCTACAAAAGATATTTTACAAGTAAGCGCAATTAAAAGAGCAGAAGACGGAGAGGGAATTATATTAAGATTGTTTAATCCTTCTAAAGAAATAGTTGAAGGAGAGGTTATTTCAAATTATAATCTTAGCAAAGTTTATTTGGTTAATCTAAATGAAAAAATAATAGGGGAGATTAAAGATTGCAAAGAAAAAAGATTTAAGTTGTTGGCAAAACCCAAAGAGATTGCAACTATAAGACTAGAAATTATTCGGAAAGATATCTTGAAAAATAGTACCAAAGCTAAAAAAATAAAAGTTCAATTGTTAAATGAAGAAAATTACCCCATGGTTAATTTTGATAATTTTATATCTACCTCCTTATTAACCAGAACTGATATTGCCAGTGAAGAAAAAAGACTGAAAGGAATAGAAAAAAAATTAAATAAAACCAGGAAAACAGTAAGTTTACTTGAGGATAAATTTAACAAATTCGACGGTCTTGATACGGTTCGATTGGCTAAAATTGAATTTGAATTCCATAAGGCCAAAGGGGAGGTAAAAACTTATTATCGAGCGTTTTTGGAAGCAAAGCTATCAGCGGTACTTTCCCAAAAGAAGTATCTTGAGACCTACAATAAGGATGTAGATGATTATACTAAATCTATGGAAGAAATAGGGGAAACTCTCAGAGAAATAGGATATAAATTGAACGAAGCCAGAGTTAAAAAGAGGGCCTATGAATATATTGTGGAATATTATCAACATCGTTTAAAATTCCTTTTTAATACAGTTTCATCAAAACATAATTAAAGGTAGGTTAAATAAATTTATGTTAATATCAGGAAAAAATCGTAAGATAATTGAAGAAAAATTAATATTTGTTTATGGAGAAAAGAGAAGCAAAAAAATAATTATGGAAATTGAGAAGCTGCTTGATAAATACCAAAAAATTATTTCTTTTCAACCCAAGAAAAAAAATTTCCTAAATGAAAAAGATGTTGTATTAATAACTTATACAGATAACTTTTGGAAACCAGGCGAAAAACCATTGGTTACTTTAAACAAATTCCTGGTGAAATATTTAAAAGAGGCAATTTCCTTAGTGCACTTGCTACCTTTTTATCCTTATTCATCTGATGATGGATTTTCAGTTATAGATTATAAAAAAGTAAATCTTCTTTTTGGTGATTGGAGTAATATTGAAAATATTAGTAAAAACTTTGATTTAATATTTGATGCTGTAGTAAATCATATCTCTTCTAAAAGTCTATGGTTCAGAGAATATCTGAAAGTCAATCCAAGATATGATAGTTATTTTATTGCCTTTGATACGAATGTCAATACATCTTCAGTGTTAAGAGCAAGGGCACATCCTTTACTTACTAAATTTAAAAGAAAAGGTAAAGAAGTATATCTTTGGACAACTTTTAGTTCAGATCAAATAGATCTCAATTATCATAACGAAAAGATATTGTTAGAAGTTATTGATTTAATTTTATTTTATGCAACTAAAAAGGCCAGGATTATTCGATTGGATGCCATTGGTCATATATGGAAAAAATTAGGAACAAGTTGTATTAATTTAGAAGAAGTGCATAAGATAGTTCAATTGCTTAGAGCTGTTTTGAATGAAATTTTCCCGAATGTTCTATTGTTAACTGAAACTAATGTACCATATCAAGAAAATGTAAGATATTTTGGGAATGGTTATGATGAAACTCAATTGATTTATCAGTTTCCTTTGCCCGCCTTAGTGATGCATACCTTTCATTCTGGTGATGTATCGAGACTTGTTGAGTGGGCAAAATCTTTAAAAATATTCTCTAAAGAGACAACTTATTTTAATCTATTAGCATCTCATGATGGCATAGGCATAAGACCAGCCATTGGAATTTTGTCAGATGATGAAATTAATGAATTAATAAATTTTGTAAAAAAACGAGATGGGTTTGTGTCTTATGCGACTACAAGTGATGGTAAAAGAGAACCTTATGAGTTAAACAGTACCTATTATGATGCAATTACTGATTCTACCGATGATGAAGAACTAAATATTAAAAAATTTATAGCATCTCAATCTATATTATTGTCATTTATAGGAGTACCTGGAATTTATGTTCATAGTTTGTTTGGAACGAGTAATTATTTAGAAGGTGTAGAAAAGACAGGACAAAACAGGACAATAAATAGAAAGAAATTTGAATTTAGTGATTTGGAAAAAGAGTTATCTTGCAAAAATACAAAATCCTACAAAATCTTTACTGCCCTTAAAGAATTAATTAAAAAGAGGAGAAAAGAAAAAGCCTTTAATCCTAATGGAGACCAAAGAGTGCTATGTCTGTCAAAAAGCATATTTGCTCTTATCCGAATATCTCCTGATTATAGAGAAAAGATAGTTGTTTTAACTAACACCACTAACAGAAGACAAGAATTTTTTATTCCTAAAAAAGAATGTGGGTTAAATAATAGAAAATTAATTGATATTATTTCCGAAAATAGTGTGAACATAGAAAATAAAATAACCTTAGAACCTTATCAAATTATGTGGTTAAGAAATCAAAATAATAAAAAATAATAAAATCTTTTAGAAATACTTAAAGATAAATAGCGCAAATATTTTGATTAAATTATAATTTTAATATAAAATGTGTATAAAATGATAATAAAAATATTGTAAGCGATAAGTATTTATTTTCTGTTGTGCTTTATTTTTATTAACCTGAATCGCTAGATGTCACTTTTATCCCGAGATTTTTGTTTTTCCAGAAGAACAAATATTAATAAAAAGGGTTGGTCGATGAATAATTTGGAGAGAAAATTTGCAATCGGTGTTGATTTGGGAGGAACAAATATCGTGTGTGCAATAATAAATTATCAAGGAGAAATATTACACCGCATTAAAGTTTCGACCTATGCTGAAAGGGGTAGAGAGGAAACTATTGAGAGAATAAAAAGTACTATACATGAAACTATCAGTAAATCGAATATTGAAAAAAATAGTATAATAGGAATAGGAATTGGAGCCCCAGGGCCTCTCGATATTAAAAGAGGAATTATTAATTTTGCTCCCAATCTTCCTGGATGGAGAGATGTCCCTTTAAGGAAAATATTAGAAGATGAATTTAATAGGAAAGTTATTTTAGAAAATGATGCCAATGCAGCTGCCTGGGGAGAAAGATGTTTTGGAGTAGGACAAGGGGTAAATAATTTAGTGTGTTTTACTTTGGGAACCGGGATTGGTGGCGGTATAATTATTGATGGAAAAATATATCATGGGGATACTTATGGAGCAGGAGAAATAGGTCATATGACTGTAAACAAAGATGGCCCTCGGTGTAATTGTGGAAATTTTGGCTGTTTGGAGGCATATTCTTCAGCTACCGGAATTAAAAATAGAATCAGAAATAGAATAAAAAAAGGAGTAAAGAGCCAGTTCTTAAATTTTGATGATGATGAGTTATTTGAGTCACTCAGATTAAAATTGATCTTTGAAACTGCCCGTAAAGGGGATAGATTAACCTCAGATATAGTTGAAGAGGCAATTTCATATTTAGGTATAGCTATTGCCAATATCGCAAATATATTAAATCCTGAGATGGTGGTATTAGTGGGGGGAATAACTAACGAAGGCGATAAACTGCTTATCCCTCTAAAAAAGGAGGTAGAAAAGAGAGCTTTACCTTCGAATTATAAATTTCTTAAAATTGTTATTGGTAAACTGGATGGAAACGCTGGTATTCTCGGGGCAGCAGCTCTCTTATGGATTCCTAATAAATAATCCTGACAAATCAACTTTTTAGGAAATAGTAGTGTAAGTTTTGAGAGAATGGCTTTCGGTAAAAAAAGATTGAGTGAATAGTTGTAAAAAAATAAAATTTTTTTGTTTATAAAAGAGGATTTTTTAAATTTTTATCGAATTATATTAATATAAATAAAAATTTAAAATATTGGAGGTAAAAATGTCAAAAAATTTAATAGTTTTATTTATAATAGTTTTTTTAATCATTGTTGGTTTTGGTGTTTATACGTTTGATCAGGCTAATCAAGCAAAGAAAGAAGTAGAAGAAAAAAATCTTAAATTGGAAAGTAATAACGAACTTATTTTAGAACTGAAGGAGAGCATAAAAGAGAAAGAATTACAGATTGATGAACTAAAAGCAAATTTGGATAAAAAAAAGGAAAGTTTAGAAAAAGAATATGCTGATAAATTATCTGGGTTAATGGAAGAAAAAGTCAAACTTGAAGCTTTATTAGCGGAGAAAGAGAAGATCTGGCTGGACAAAGATAAAGAAAAAGAACAATTCATTATTAAATTAGAGGAGGAGGTCAAAGGATATAAAGAGAATATAAGTAAGTTAGATAATGAAGTAGTTAATTTAAAAGAAGAAGTAGCCCAGCTAACAAAAG
>Ga0172365_10002411_pt1 | contig 13722 bp, 7 predicted proteins | sample LakKivSesite48cm_FD_114535 | JGI IMG/M metagenome (GOLD analysis project Ga0172365, IMG submission 114535) | Sediment microbial communities from Lake Kivu, Rwanda - Sediment site 48cm | ecosystem: Environmental > Aquatic > Freshwater > Lake > Sediment | place: Rwanda: Western Province, Lake Kivu...
CTAAATTTAGCGCTAACTCATCCACCAATTTTTTGACCCCGGAGGTAGAATTCGCAGGAACCTTATTGGTCTTATTTGCGCCGAATTTATCTAATTGGGCAGGAAAGAACTCCGCTAGGTAATCCCCGATTTCTGCAATCAATTCTAAAAGTGCGCCTCTGGCTTCTTCTGCCACTAACAAACGGAAATTGGAATCATCTGCTAAGGTTTTAGTGGAGCTGCGATTTACCTGAGATTGATGCGCCTCTAAAAACATCGCCTCATCCCGATTGGTTGACTTGAAAAGAGCTAAAACCTGATAACAACAAAATGCCTCATCCAGGCGCTCCAGTAACTCATAAAGCATCCCTGCCTTCCGATAACTCTCTAAGCGAAAAACCTCTCGCTCCAAAATCTCATGGTGCTCCCGAATGGCAGATGGGTAGGTCTCCTGTGATTTAGCGTAAAGGTCAGCAAGCTCTATCCGGGCTTGGAGATATTCTGAGTCCAACCGGAGCACATTTTGAAACTCGGTGATGGCTTTACCCCGTTCATTCAGAAAATCCCGATAAACCTGCGCCCTTTGATAATAAAGTGAGACCGCCTTCTTTTCCTGGTCTTTGGGAATCAAGCCAATAAAGCGCTGGCTCAATTCCAGATATTTCTCCCAGCTCTTTTCCTTAAGGTAAATAGAAAGAATCGCCTCCATAGAGGGAATATGCATTTTTTCCAAGCCAAGCGCCTGCTCAAAGCTCTCCCGGGCTTTTCCTAACTCATTAAATCCATCCCGATAAATCAGCCCTAACTGATGATAATCCTCAACCTTTTTCTTATTCTCCGGCTCTAAAGCAATAATTCTTTGATAAGCCTCCGCACACTCTTTCCATCTCCGCTCCGCCAAAAGCGCTCTTGCCAATGCCCTAAAACCCGCTAAATAATCCGGCTTGACCTCAACCGCTTTCTTAAAATGAGCCAGCGCACTCTCTAACTGATTTAGCTCTTTTTCCAAAAGCTCACCCTTCTCCACCAAGGCAGAAGCAATCAAGTTCGGGTCCGCACTCGCCCGAAGCAGACGGTCATAAGTAGAAAGCGCCTTGTTCCAGTTTTTCTTGGCTTTATAAAGGTCAACCAGAAACCTAAGCGAGGGATAATGAGTGGGCTGAATCCCAAGAGCGCGTTCCAGATAATCAATCGCAGAATCCTGATTATCAAGCTCCTTTTCCAGCTCCCCCATCTGAGCCAGAGTATTGAACAACCGCTTTGGCTCCGAAATTTTCTCTAATGCGGAAACCAGTTCCTTACCAAACCCCTCTGCTTTAATTTTTTCTCCCCGAGCTAAATAAATGGCAAATAACCGCTCCAGCGGCTCTAAATATAAAGGCTTAATTTGGCTGGAGGCTTGATAATACTCTAACGCCTTGTCCACCTTGCCTAACTTCTCCTCCACCATCCCGAACCGATAAAGAATCAAAGCCTGGTCTTCTTTAGATTCCCGAGCCAAAGACCTTGTCCAGATAACAAACAGCGGTTCACAAAGCTCAAAATTCTGTCTCTGATAATAAATCTGACAAAGTGGCTTCAGCGCAGGCAGATAAGCAGAATCTAACTTCAGGGCAGATTGATAAAAAACCATTGCCTGGTCCTCTGAAGCTAACTTTTCCTCCCAGAGCTTTCCTATCTGAGCCAGCGCCTGCTTTTTTTCCTCCGGCTGAGATAAAATTTTTGCCTCCAGCTCCAATAGACCAGCGACCTCTTTCCAGTTTTCCCTCCGTTCATAAATTTTTCGCTCCGCTTGAATTGGTCTTAAATCTTCCGAACCAAGCTCACGCGCCCTTTGATAACTCCTAAGGGCTTTATCCTCATCTTTAATTTTTTCCTCATAAATCGCACCCGCCTCCAGATATAGACCTTTAGCCCGCTCCAGTTCTGATTTTTTCACCAGCTCCGCAACTCTCTCCATTACTTTAACCAGCTGAACAAAATCAGATTTCTCCCGGAAAAGACCTGCCAAAGCGTCTAAGGCCGGGAGATTTTCTGGAACAATTTTTAACACCCGAAGATGACTTTCAATCGCAGGCTCAACCTGATTTAACTTCTCGCGGTAAATTTTTCCGATTCGGTTGATTATCTCAGCCTGGTCCTGGAGGTTGGGGGTGAGCTGAGCCAATTTTTCCAGCACCCGAATCAAATCCGAATAGCGATTTAGCCCGGGATACAAGCGCTCCAACGGCTTCAGAATCGGCACCTGCTCCGGCAAAAGCTTCTCTGCCTGCTCATAATAACTAACCGCCTTGGCCGGGTCTTTAATTTTAGTCTCATAAATTTCGCCAGCCCGCATCTGTAACTCGGCTTTTTCCCTATCCTCTTCTGCTAAGGCAATTCTTCTTTCTATCACCTCCACCAGCTCGCTAAACCGACCCAGAGCTTGATAAAGCCTCTCCAGCTGATAAAGCACCTCCGGGTCTTTGGGGCTTAACTCATGCGCGGAGAGCAGGGCTTTGATTGCAGAATTAGGGTCATTAAGCCTCTGCTCATAAATTTGCGCCTGCTCCTGGATTAGCTTTAATTTTTGAGTTTTATCTTCAACCAGGCTCAATTCAGCTTGGATAAGGTTCACCAGCTCCGAATAAGCCTTGGTCTGGCTATAAAGCCGACGCAGCTCCTCTAAAGCCAAAAGCCAATTGGGAGCTAATTTTTGGATCGCCCGAAGCGCGGATATCGCCCTCTCCAAATCCTTGAACTCCTGTTCATACAAAAGCGCTAACCAATGATAAAGAAAAATCTGAAGCTCGGGCTCGGCTCGCAAAGGAATCTCCCTCGCTAAAGCTTGCACCAGCAGTCGGGAATGTTTTAATTCCTGTCCCAGAAATTCCAGCTCCCGAATCACCGGCAGATAATTATTCCGAGTGGTGAGAATTTTAAGATACTGTTCAATGGACTGGTCTTTTTGTCCTTGCTTTTTATCTAACACCCAAGCCAGTTCTAACTGAACTGGAAGCAGAGCGCTTTCTTCCCATCTTGAAATCAATTCCTCTAAATTTTCAACCAGAACTGAAAAGTTATTCCCGCTTCTCAAAAATTCCCTCAGGCAGGCGCTATTTAGCCCGGTCTGGTCAATTTCTTCAGCCTGCTTAAGCTCCTGATATATCCGGTCAAAGCCTAATTGGCTTTTCTCCCAGAGCATTATTGCGGATTGCCAGAAATAGCCAGCTTGAAACTGCTTAGCCAACACCCGAGCAAAATCCTTGAGCAAGGCGCTGGCGCTTTCCCAATCCGATTGAAAATAAGCTAATTCAATCAGTCCGGGATAAATCAAGGGCGCGGAAATCTGCTGAAGCGCACGCTCATAAATCGCCCGAGCCGGTCCCGGCTCTCCCAGGAAACTCTCTGCGTAGAAGCCGGCTCGGACCAAAAACGCAGAAAGCAAAACAGGCTCTTTAATTTGGGCAGTGAAATTCTCCCAGAGCTTAAAAAGTGTTTGCCAGTCCTTTGCCCGATAGCATAGCCAGCGCTGTTCCCTAATCAAGAATAGGGCGCGAGGGGTCTGCTTTAAGAATTTTTGCCAGAGCGCTTGAGCTTTTTCAGATTGATTAAAAACATTTTCCAAATCCCAGGCAGATTGATAAAGAAAAAAATCATAATCGCTGGACGCTTGGCTCAAGGTCAATGCCCGTTCCACCGCCTTAAGATAATTCTCCCAGGCGCGCTTCTCCCGGAGAATCCGGACCAGAGAAAAAAGCCCATAAGCAGAATCCGGCTTCAGTTTTATTAAATCGCTCAGCGCGCTTACCGCGAGTTCTGGCTTAGCCAGCCCCAGCTCTGAAAGACCTGCCCTGCGCCAGGCATAATAAGCCCGGTTTTCTAAAGGCGAGACCAGCTTTTCCATTGCCAGAATAATCCGAACCGCGGATTCAAAATCCTTATTCCGAACAAACACCCATTGCAAGCTCCGGAGCAAAGGAAATTGACTGGGCGCCACCTCTAAGGCCTGGCGATATACCTCTCCTGCCTGAGCTAAGTCAGATAATCCATAAACCAGCGCCTCCCCTTGCAGAATCAACAACGACTGTAATTCTTTCTGGTCTTCAGTGAACTTGAGCTCTTTGGTGAGATAGTCAAAATATCTTTTCCAATCCTGTTTTTGTAAAAAAAGCGCCTCTGCCAGCCGAATCAAGCCCAATGAATCCGGCGCCAGCTTCTCTGCTTGCTCTAACACTTCCTGGCATTTTTCTGGCTGGTTCAAGAAGTCCAGATAAATATAGCCTAACTCTAAAAGATAATTGAGCTTAAGCTCTAAATCTGAAAGAGCATTACTAATGCCTTCCAAAGCCAGCGCCAATAGCTCAAAATTTTTCTGGGAACGGGCAATGGCTTCTAATCGGAAAAAAGCCAAGAGGTTATCTGGGTCTTTCTCTACCACCTTTTTCAACAGTTCCAGCTCCGCGTCTTTCTCTCCTGAAAGCTCACAAAGTTGCGCCAGTTTAAAAAGCAGTAAAGCTCTGAGCAATGGCTCTTTTTCCGGCGTCAGCGCGAGAAATTGACTGAGCGCAGGTCTTAATTCTTTATGCTGACGAAGGGATTCTAAAATCTCCACCTGACCGGGAAGCGCATAGATAGCCTCTTTTTCCTCTGAAAGCTTTTGATACCATTCTAACGCAGAAAGCGGAGCGCGGATTCTGCCCTCCAAAAGCACCGCCAGTCTAAAGCTATAAGAAATCGCCAGTTGTTTTTCGTTCTGGCTTTTGCCCAACTCTACCAGCTGTTGATAAACCTCTGCCAGTTTTTTCCAATCGCCTAATTCCAAATAAAATTGAGCCCGAGTGAGCATAACTGAAAGCTGATTGGGATATTCTTGAGCCAGCTGACCGAGAATCTCCTCAGCCCGCTTCTGGTCCTGAATCTGAAAGGCAATTAACCTGGCAGAAAGCACTTTTAATGCCAAGGCGGTATCCTTTTCCGAGATTTTAGCCCGTTCCTGATAAAGCTCCGCCAGGCGAGCGAGGTCCTGGTCCTTAATCGCCTGTTGCTCAAGAAGAATCAGAGCTAAATGTTTCCACTCCGGGCAATGGCTGATTTTCTCCAAGAGACTTTGCGCCTGTTCTTTTTCTCCTAATGAGAGCCAAATCTCTCCAGCTCGCAATAAAAGCCACTCTCGCTCCGCATCATCCTGAGCGAGCAGAGCTTCTTGGCTCAGAAGTTTGGCTAAACTGGGGAGGTCATTTTTTTTGAGCGCTTCTATCTCTTGAAGCCGAATAGAGACTTTCTCTCCCAGAGATAAAAGGGCATCTTTAATTTTTTCACTAATCATTTTTCAGATTTTTTTATTGCTCTGCCAGCAATTGATAAATCACCTGATAAAGCCTTTCTGCAAACTGCTCCGGACTGGCGCCAGCTCCTTTGTTGATATACTTAGCTGGCGCAGTATATTTTAAAACTTTTTTAAAAGTATCATCACATTTATAAGAAGTAAAAAAAAGCACCGGGGTCAAGCGTTTTCGGTCAAAGCCCTTTTCTAGAGCGCGGAAAATCACCGTCGCGTTGATTCCATTCAAAATCGGCATCGCCACATCCAGGATTGCCATGCTAATCTGCTGGTTTTGTTTTATCCGCTCGGTCGCTTTAGTAATGAACTCCTCTCCGTTTTTACAGGATTCCACTTCTTTGGCGATTCCCTTCTCCTGCATCATCTTGGCAATGGTCTTCAAAAGTAAGGGACTGTCTTCAGCCGCAATCACATATTGCAACGTCCTGATTTTTTGTTCTTTTTTTTGGTCTTGAAGTTGAAGAATCAATCCACAATTGGCGCAATGAGCTATCTCCTCCCCTCCAGAGACCATCACAAAATAGTCCACATCCTCACCACAACTGGGGCAATAAATTTTGGCTGGATTTGCCACTTTATCTTCTCCTCGTCTTTTTATTTTCAGCATACCGCCTAAGGGCTTGATTGTCAAGCATTTTAACCCTCGGTGGTTGAATAATTATCAATAAAATGCTAAAATTTAGCATTAAATAGAGTCTATTAAATTTAGAGAAGGAGGTAAAAATGAGGAACAAGGGAATTGGATTTTTAGTTATGGGGATAGTGTTTAGCTTATTATTCACGGTTAATGGGGTTTCTGGTCCTTTGCCTAAACCAGTTTCCAATAATACCGAGGCTCAGAATTTAATTGACCGGGCTTGGGAATTGGAGAATATTGATTCCAATGCGGAGATTTATAAAAAATGCATTTCTTTATTAGAGGAGGCGAATAAACTTGACCCTAATAACTATATGATTTTAACTGACCTTTCTCGGTATTATTGGTGCTACGGGGATAATCTTCCCAAGCAGACCAAGGAACAGCAAAAGCAGTTGGAAGGGATTTATAAAACCGGTCTTGGTTATGCGGAGAAATCTTTAGCGGTAAAAGAGACCCCTCCTGGTCATTACTGGTGGGCGGTGAACAAGGCCGCGAGCCTGGAGTTCAGCTCTATCTTTGCTCAGGCTGGTGGTTTTCCCGGGATTAAAAAGCATTCGGATTATGTGGTTAAGCATGAGCCGGATTATGATTATGGCGCGCCGGGTCGGCTCTGGACCGAGATAATAGTTCGGGTGCCGAAAATCGTGGTTCAGATGGTAGGGTGGAATGTGCAGGAGGTAATAGATTTGATTAATGATGCCATAAAAAAGGAGCCGGGGTATTTAGATAATTATGTTTATAAAGCCAGATTTTATTGGACTTATTTTGGCGATAAGGAAGAGGCGCTTAAACTTTTAGATTATGCGCTCAAGCAAGAGCCGAACATTTTGCCCAATAAGCTGACCGCGAATCGGGTTTCCCAGAGAGATGCTCGGGAGCTCTGGAACAAGATTACGGGCAAAGAATATCCTGAACAATAATTTTTTAGACTTAGTTAGAATGAATTTCCTCTGGAAATCTGGAGAGGCTTCTATTTTTGGGATGCGGTTTAGATTTTTTTCCGGTAGATTTTGACTTATGGTGAGATGGTGTTAGATTTAGATTTTAGGAGGAAAAAAGATGGACAAATATCCAGTGCTTTTGAAGGAAGTTATAGGATATGACTATAACCGGATAAGGGAAGCGATAAGAGCGGGGATATTGGAGCTTGGGTCAAAGCCCGCAGGAAGGGTTTTTGTCAAGCCCAATGTTATATTTGCGCATCGGAGGTATGGGACTGGCGGATACACCAATCGGGTATTTCTTCGGGCATTATTAGAAGAGTTATCGGAGCGGAAAGAGGTGGAACAAATTACTCTTGGGGAGCATTGTGCGGTGACGGTTCCGACTCGGTATGCGTTTAAGGAGGCAGGATATAATGAGTTAAAGAAGATTCCCAGAGTGAGGTTTTGTTATATAGAGGAGGCGCCGAAGGTATTTGTGGATTTGAAGAAGGGCTCGGTTCATAAGAGGCTACCGGTTGCCAAGTGTATGTCTGATGCGGATTATAAAATCTGGGCGCCGAAGTTAAAACTGCATGCCAGCGCCAAAATCACCTGCGCGCTGAAGCTAAATTTAGGGATATTGGACTCAAGCACTCGGCTTTATGGTCATGATTATCGGTTAGATGAGAAGATAGCGGATTTATATGAGGTGGGTCATCCGGATTTGGTGGTGGTGGACGCGATAGATATTGGGGAGCAGGCAGAGCTGGTTCCAAAGCTAAAGACTCTTAATTGTATAATGCTGGGGACAAAAGGAGTTGCCATAGATTCAGTTGGGGCAAGGATTTTCGGGTATCAGCCGGATGAGGTCGCGCATTTGCGGATAGCCAGGGAGCGGGGCTGGGAGCCGACAACTGATGATAAGATAGAGATAAAAGGGGATTTCACCTTAGAGCAGTTAAGAGAAAAGGTGGGAGAAGTTGATAGGACTTTTCATAATCCGAGTGAGCTTTCCACCCCGATTCGGTTTTACATTGGCAAATATGCTAAAGAGGGTCATTATTGTGATACCGGTTGTCCAAATATGATAAAGACCTCTTTATCTATTTTTAATGCTTATGACCCGGGCTGTCTTAAAAGAGCAAGACCGGTTGCGGTGGTGATTGGAGAATATGAAGGGGATGTAGATGGCAAAGGCTATCCGATAATTATGCTTGGTTCCTGCGCGAAAATTAAGGGTAAGGTCAAAGGATGGCGGATACGGATTCCGGGCTGTCCACTTTTAGTGCCGATATTTATGGTTCCGGGAGCGCTGATTTTTGGGTTAAAAAGCCCTTATAATGACCCAAGCGCGCTCCTTCCATATCCATACTATTTTGTGGTTTCCTATATAATGAAGTTCGTGAACTGGTTTCCAACCCAGTGGTATAAGATAAATCCGCCGGTCAAAAGTAGCTCTGCATAAATTTGCTGGTAAGGTGAAGTTTTGTTAATCTAATATCAATTTTATGTTCAAGGATAGTTATAAAAAGTTGCGGTTATTGGTTATAGTTTTAATTTTACTTTTTCCGGGAATAATCTTCGGGGAGGTGGTGAAGGAGGTTCGGGTTCAAGGTTTAAGGGCTTTGGATGAGGACACGGTTCGGGGTTTTATAGATTTGAAGCCCGGGGATGAGTTTGATTTGGAGCTGGTCGCAGAGGATATTAAGCGGTTATATGGCTCTGGGCTGGTGGAGGATGTGAAGGTGGACAAGGGTTTAGTTAAAGAGGAGCCGGGCTTTGTGATAATCACATATATTATTGATGAGAAGTGGATGGTTCGCTCGGTGCGCTTTTCTGGGAATAAGAAGATAAAGGCAGAGGATTTGGGGAATGTGATAGGGATTTCGGGTCATAGTATTTTTGACCCGGCTAAGGTTAAAGAGGCGCAAAATAAAATCAGGAAGGAATACGAGAATCGGGGGATGTTTTTAAGCCGGGTCAGCTCCAGAATAGATGAGATAAAGGAAGGGGTGGTGGATGTTATTTTTGAGATAGAGGAGCGGTCCAAGGCAGGAGTGGCAAGGGTTGAATTTTATGGGAATGAGAAGATAAAAGATAAGAAGCTTGGGAAGGCTCTACAGACCAGACAGGCGCGCAGATTATTTACTCCGGGAAAATTTCAAGAGGAGCTTTTAGATATAGACCGGTATCGGATTTATAATTATTATCTGGACAATGGGTTCATTGACGCGAAGGTTTCTCAACCGTTAGCTTATTTAGAGCCGGAGCAGAATAAGGTTTATATCTCATTTTTTATTGAAGAGGGAGAGGCATATAAAGTGGCTCGGATTCAGCTTCAGGGTGATTTGATTGCTCCGGAAGAGGAGCTTGGCAAAGGCTTCACTTTAAAAGCGGGTGAGATTTATCGGGAGAGCTTGTTAAGAAGGGATATGCAATATCTTTTGGATTATTACAATAATCTTGGTTATAGATTGGCTTACATAGATTTTGTTCCGGCCAGGGATATAAGGCGGGAGCCGGAGCTTAAGTTAGCTTATATTACTTTAAATGTTCGGAAAGGAAGGAAGCTATATCTGGAGCGGATAGAGATAGTGGGGAATAACAAGACCTTTGATAATGTGATTCGGCGGGAACTGGCTTGCAAAGAGGGTTATCTTTATTCCGGGGCTCAGGTGGAGTTAAGTAAGGCGAGGCTGATGCGGTTAGGCTATTTTGACCAGGTAGAGACTTTTGATAGGCCGGGAAGCGATTTGGAGCGGATGGTTTTAGAGGTTGCGGTAAAAGAGGGGAAGAGAGGCTCTTTGATGATAGGCGCGGGATATAGCTCCTTGGAGGAAATTTTCTTTAATGTTCAATTTCAACAGCGGAATTTTTTAGGCCGGGGTTATAATATCAATACTACTTTCCGCTCCAGTGCCTGGGGCCAGGATTATTTTATAGATTTTGAGGACCCATATTTTCTGAATAGTCCCTGGAATTTAGGATTGAACTTTTTTTCCTATAGCACCCGGTATTATTATTTTGACCAGGAGCGCACTGGCGCCAATATCACTTTTGGGAGGAAGATTCCGCATACTGAGTATTCTCGGATTTTTCTCAAATATAGGTGGGATGTGGCGGACCTGGAAAACTTTTCCCAGAGCTCCCAGATATACCGTCGCCAGCCCAATAATTCTCCGACCAGCAGTATTACTCTGGGCTTCCGAAGGAATGCTTTAAATAATTTTTATGACCCGACCAAGGGCAGTTATTTAAATTCCAGCTTTGAATATGCGGGCAGATTTTTAGGTGGAGAAAATGAGTTCAGCAAGGCTAATTTAGATTATAGTTATTATCATCCTTTACCCGGAACAAAAATAGGTCATTATCTTTCTATAAGAGCCAGGACCGGTTATATGTGGTTTGAAGATAGTGAGCGATTACTAATTACGGAGCGATATTTTTTAGGAGGCTCTAACAGTTTGCGAGGATTTGAGCCAGGAAGCATCAGTCCGGTTTTTATTGAGGACAGTGGGATTGAAACCAGAATCGGAGGGAATAAGATGGTGGCTTTTAGCGTAGATTATCTTATTCCTTTGGGCGCAAGCGGTCTTAAGCTCTCAATTTTTTATGATGCGGGAAATGCTTTTAATGATAACCAGGAAATAGACCTGGGCAGGCTTCGCCAGAATTGGGGCTTTGGGTTAAGATGGGCAAGTCCAATGGGACCGCTTCGGTTTGAATTTGGCTTCCCGATTGACCGTAGAGAAGGGGAGCGAGCCCAGGTATTTAATTTCGGGATGGGGTCAGCTTTTTAAAACTCAGAGAGGAGGAACTTATGAAGAGGATTTTAATTATCATTGGTCTGGTGGGAATTGGGATATTAGTAATTGGTCAATTGCCGGGTTCAGAAGGGTTAAAGGCAGAGGCTCAGACGGTTCAGGCTGGCTCGCTGAAGATAGGGTTTATCAGTGTTCAGCGTGCGGTGAAGGATAGCGAGAAGGGCAAGGCAGTGATAGCTCAGCTTCAAAAAGAGGTTGACCAGGCAAAAGCCAAGTTAGACACTCAAAAGAACAGCTTGAAGCTCTTGGAACAAGAAATTAACGCTAACAAGGACAAATGGGATACCGCCACTTATCAAAGCAAGGTGGAAGAACGGGATGCCAAAGCCAAGAAATTGCAAAGAGATGCAGAGGATTATGAGGTTTATTATGGTAAGCGGGAGAACGAGCTGATTAAGCCGATTGTTCAGGGCTTGGACCAGGCAATCAAGGAGATTGGCGCTAAAGAAGGCTATGCAGTGATTTTTGAGATAGGCGGGGGCATTCTTTATATTAACCCCAACTTAGAGATAACAGATAAAGTGATTAAAAATTATAATATGAAGAAGTAAAATGGCAGAGATTCATCCTACCGCAATAGTTTCTCCCAAAGCAGAGCTTGCGGAGAAAGTGGTGGTGAGCGCTTATGCGATTATCGGGGAAGAAGTAGAGGTGGGCGCAGGCACGGTCATTGGTCCTCATACGGTAATAGAGGGACCAACAAGTATTGGGAAAGATAACCAAATTGGAGCTTTTATTCATATTGGAGGCGCGCCTCAGCATATAGAATACAAAGGAGAAAAGACCGGTCTGAAAATTGGTGAGCGGAATCAATTTCGGGAGTTTGTCACGATTAACCGAGGAACCAGTTTTGGGATTGGTGAGACCATAGTTGGGAATGATAATTTTTTGATGATAGGCTGTCATATTGCCCATGATTGTGTGGTGGGGGATGGGGTGATTATGGCTAATTATGTTCAGATTGCGGGACATTGCCAGGTAGAGAATAATGCGGTCTTTGGGGGTCTTTCTGGGCTTCATCAGCATTGTCGGGCAGGAAGAGCGGTGATGGTGGGAGCAATAACCGCAGTGACTCTGGATGCTCCGCCATTTAGTATGGTAATCGGGGAGCGAGCCAGATTTGTGGGCATTAATCTGGTGGGTTTAAAAAGAATGGGGTTTTCTGAGGAGAAAATTAAGGCGATTAAGCAGGCGTATCGGATAATCCGGACCTCGGATTTATTATTAGAAGAGACTCTGAAGAAGCTGGAACAGGAGATGGGGGAGATTCCAGAGGTGAGCGAAATCATTCGGTTCTTTAAAAATACCCAGAGGGGTGTTATTATTAGATAGAAGCGGTCTGAAAACAGGATTGAGTGAAAAATAAAGACCTGTTTTATAGAAAGAATGATTTCCATTCCAAATAAACCACTCGGGCTACTGGCTGGCTCTGGCAGATTACCAGTTTATCTGGCGCAATTTGCCAAGAAAAAGGGCTATTGTTTAGTGGTGGTGGCTCCGGAGCAAAGGCTGGAGACAGAAATTGAGCAATATGCGGATAAGGTTTTCAGTTATAAATTTGCCCGGCTGGGCGAGATTTTGAAAATTTTTGAGAGAGAAGGAATAGAACAGGTGGTGATGGGCGGTAAAATTGAGAAGCGCTGGCTGTATCAGGAGGGGCTGGAGCTGGATGAGTTGGGGGAAAAACTGCTTAAAAAAGCCCCGGACAGAAAAGATGATACTCTGATGAATTTGGTAGTAGAGGAACTTGAGAAGCAGGGGATAAAAATAATTTCTATTCTGGATTTGAGCAAGGATTGGTTAGCGCCAGTTGGCAGTTTCAGCGTTTCCCAGCCGGATGAGCGGGAGTGGAAAGATATTGAATTCGGGTTTGAGATGGCTAAAGAGATGGGCAGATTGGATATAGGTCAGACGGTTTGTGTGCATAACCGGGCGCTGCTTTCTGTGGAGGCGATAGAAGGGACTGATTTAGCTATTCTTCGGGCTGGGGAATTTAGCGCCGGTGCGGTGGTGGTAAAGGTCTGGAAGCCGAATCAAAATTTAAAATTTGACCTGCCGGTAGTGGGCAGAAGCACGGTTGAATCTATGATTAAGGCTAAAGCTCGGGTGCTGGCAGTAAAGGCGGGCAGGTGTTTAGTGGTGGAGCAAGAGGAGATGGTGGGATTAGCGGACCAGAAGGGTATTGCTCTGGTCGGGGTTAAGGATGGCAAAAGATAAAAAACCCCGGGTGGGCGTGATAGGTGTTGGCTATTTAGGGAGATTTCATTCTCTTCGCTGGAAGGAGATTCCAGACGCGGAGCTGGTCGGGGTATCAGATGTCCAGAGGGAAAGAGCCTTAGCGATTGCCAAAGAATTAGACTGCAAAGCCTTTTTTGATAATCAGGAGTTATTAAAGGAAGTGGAGGCGGTGAGCATTGTGGTTCCTACCCCGGCGCATTATTCTGTTGCCAGGCAAGCCCTTCTTCAGGATAAAGATATTCTTTTAGAAAAGCCAATTACCATGACTTTGGAAGAGGCGGATGAGCTGATTGAGATAGCTAGGAAGCAAAAGCGGATTTTTATGGTGGGGCATCTGGAGCGGTTTAATCCTGCGGTTCGGGCGTTAGCGGAATGTTTGACCAGACCGGCTTTTATAGAGGTTCATCGCTTAGGGTCTTTTCAGGAGCGGGCAAAAGATATTGATGTGGTTCGGGACTTGATGATTCATGATTTGGATATAGTGTTGAGCTTGGTCCATTCTTCTTTAGAGAGAGTGAGCGCAATGGGAATTGCGGTGTTGAGTGATAAAATAGATATTGCTAATGCCCGGATAGAGTTTCAGAACGGCTCGGTGGCTAATTTTACTGCCAGTCGGGTAAGTTTGGGAGAATCGGTTCGCAAGATTCGGATTTTTCAGCCGGAGAATTACATTTCTTTGGATTATCAAAAGAAGGAGATGGCGATTTTTAGTTTGGGTAAAGGGGATGAGCGGGACCCGATGACCAGAATCAAGGTTAGAGAGATAAAGCTGAATCAAGAGGATGCGCTTCGGGC
>Ga0172365_10002412_pt1 | contig 13718 bp, 13 predicted proteins | sample LakKivSesite48cm_FD_114535 | JGI IMG/M metagenome (GOLD analysis project Ga0172365, IMG submission 114535) | Sediment microbial communities from Lake Kivu, Rwanda - Sediment site 48cm | ecosystem: Environmental > Aquatic > Freshwater > Lake > Sediment | place: Rwanda: Western Province, Lake...
AGGGAGAGGCCGTATCTATCGCCCGCGGCTTTAGAGTTGTTGATGAATTACTCGTGGCCAGGAAATGTGAGAGAGCTTCAGAATGAAATCCAGAGATGCTTAATCCTCGTCGGGGAGGATGAGATCATTGCTGAAGAGCACCTCTCTCTCAAAATTAGCCCCCAAAAAGAAAAGCCCAAGCTCTCTCCTTACAATTTCCTGGAGGCGAGAGCTGAGTTCGAGAGGAGGTTTTTAAACCAAGCTTTGGCCCGCTGGAATTACAATAAAGGGAAGACCGCAGAAGAGATCGGCTTAAGCCGGCAGGGACTTTTTAAGCTGATAAAAAAGCACAGAATAGATGTTCCCCAGAAAAAAAGTTAGACAGGCTTGAGTCCGATGGCTCAGGCTAGGTGTCTCGAAAACACGCAGGCTGAGCTGTAATTTTTTTTAATCGCAGAAAAAAGATTCTTACCTTAAGGGAGTTTCTTGTCTTGAATTATTTTTTTTGTTAAAGTTATTAAAAAATGGAAAAAGAAAAAAAGCATGTGTTCCAGGTCAAGTGTCCCTGCTGCGAAAGCTTGCTCTGGGTTGATCCGGTGGCCCAAGAAGTGGTTCAGCTCGAAAAAAAAGGGGGAAAGAAAAAGGAATCCTTGGATGAACTGCTCTTGAAGGAAAAGAAGAGAAAAGGCGAATTCGAGAGAAAGTTTGAAGCGACGGCTGAGCTAGCCATGAAAAAACGCGAGAAGGCTGAAGAAGGATTCAAAAAGGCTATCATCAAGGCTCAAAAGGAAGAATAGCTGCAAGGTCCCTCTAGCTTCCTATCTGGGTTTCATCATCCCTAATTTTTGGAGCCATGGTAAACTTTGTAAAACCGAAGATAATCAAGATCACGACGGCTGTGTAATTCATCACGGCCCAAGGAAGATAGGAAAAGGCAGAGACTCCTAAGGTTCCCTTGATATAGACGCCGGCCATGCTCCAGGGGATTAAGGGAACGATGATGGCCCCGCTCTCTTCGATAATCCGGGATAGGTTTTTTGCAGCAAGCCCTTTTTTCTTATAGACAGGAGAGAGCAGGTCTCCGGGAATAATCATCGACAGATAGGAGCTGCCAGTGATCAAGGCGGTGATGATGCTCGAGCCAACTGTGGTCAGGACAATGCTCCAGACTTTGTTGGCAAATTTCATCACTCGGTCGAGGATAACTGCCAGAAGCCCGGTTGCCTGCATGATTCCCCCAAAGCTAAAAGCTGTAAAGGCCACAAGCTGCGTTTCCATCATGCTCATCATTCCTCCTCTTGAGATGAGCTGGTCGACCTGTGGAACACCCGTCTGTGCTTGATAGCCAGTATTCATAGCCGTGGCAACCGCAGAGACAGATGCCTTCTGGAAGATGATGGCCAGAATGCCGGCCACAAAGGAGGAGAGGAGCATCCCTGGGATTGTCGGTTTTTTGGTGAAGGCAAAGTAGAAAACGACGACCATCGGCAGGAGAAGGAGGAGATTGAAGCGGAAGTTATTTTTTAATGTCCGGGTGATGAGAGCCATAGTCTCGTTTTCAACTTCCCCCCCTTTGTATTTGAACCCCGCAAAGAAATAGATTAAAAGTCCTATGATCCATGCCGGGACGCCCGACCACATCATATGCTTGATATGGTCAAAAAGATTGGAGCCTGCGGCGACCACCGCCAAGTTGGGAATATCTGAAAGGGGAGACATCTTGTCTCCAAAATAAGCTCCGGCGACGATGGCTCCAGCCGCCGGAGCAAGGGGAATTCTAAGCCCAAGGGCGATTCCGATAAAAGCCACTCCCAGCGTGCCGATCGTTCCCCAGGATGTTCCTGTAGCCAGAGAGGTGATCGAACAAACAAAGCAAGCGGTCAGCAGGAAATACCTGGGGGAGATGAGCTTTAATCCGTAATAGATGACCATGGGAATGGTGCCCGAAGCGATCCAGGAGCCGATGAGAATGCCGACGCAGAGCATGATCAAGATGGCGGGCATGGCTTGGTGGATGCTGTCGACGATTCCCCTTTCCATCTCTTTCCATTTGAAGCGCAGGATAAAGCCCAGGATGCCGGTGATAAAGGCAGCGACAACAAGCAGAACCTGGGGCTTGATTTGGTATATGCCGTATCCGACGCCCAGAAGAAGGCCCATGGCGATCATCGGGATGAGGGCAATGCCGAGTCGCGGCTCTTTGGATTTTTGCTTTTCATTCTCTACGTTTTTGTTCATCTCTCTTCCTTTTCTCATCCTTTATTCTTTATGCCTTGAGAGCTTAAGAGAATGTTCCTCTGACCACAAGCTTTTTGTCCCTGATCATTATCCTTCCCCTGGCGAAAGAATCGGTTAAGGCGTAATTGTTGTCGAGCAAGATCAGGTCGGCGTCTTTTCCCGCTTCAATTTTCCCCTTCTGTTCGAGTTTATAGAAGGTGGCAGGGTTGGTGGAAAAAAGTTTTATAGCATCCTCAAGACTAAGAATTTTCTTTTTCACCAGGAAGCGAAAATTTTTGAGCAGGCTTTTTTGAGTGGCGATGGTCAGCCCTAAAAGATTTCCTTTCTTGTCAAAGACAGGCATGCTTCCGTTGCTGTCGGAGCTGACAGTGATCTGGTCGATGGGAGCCTTTTTTTCAAGGACAAATTTTACTGCTGCCGCGATGCCCATTTCGCCATCGCCGCGAATTTGAGGGTCGCTCCCTGCGGTCAAATCTATATATCCTCCTTGGAGGAGGAATTCGACCGCTTCCTTGAAAAGCTCTTGATTGCGGTTGACGTGAGTCGGGATAACTTGCGTCGCTGGAATCTCCGTCTCCTTTATCAAGCGGAAGAGCATCTCGAGCCTGCGCGGCCCGTCGCCGAGATGAAGATGGAGAATTCCTGCCTTTCCTCCGAGCATCCCTCCCACTCGGCATTCAGCGGCCAGGCGGGCGATCTCTTCGAAGAGAGGCTGAGAAGAGCGGTGATCAGAGATGGCTATTTCACCTGCTCCGATGACCTTGTCGATGAGGATGAGGTCGGAAAGGACGCTTCCGGTGATGGTCACGGCTGGAATCTGGTAGGAGCCGGAAAATATATAAGTTGTTATCCCTTCCTTCTCCAGGCCTCTGGCCTTGGCCAGAAGAGATTCCATATGGCGCGTCGTCCCATCTGTCCCCAGGCAACCGATGACGGTCGTCACTCCGCTGGAGATGATATCTTCTATTCTTATTTCAGGAGCTCTTGTTGCCGGGCCGCCCTCACCGCCTCCGCCGAGGATGTGGACATGGCTGTCGATGAGACCGGGAATAACGGTTCTTTCCGAGGCATCGACCAGATGACAATCGATTCCTTTGATCTTGATTTTTCCCGGTTCGCTGACAGCTCCAATTTTATCATCAAGAATCAAGATATCCTTTTTCCCCAAAGGCTCTGGTCCAAAGACCAATCCCTTCTGGATTAAAGTCATCATTTTTTTCTTCATCCTGAAAAAATTCGCCACTGAGCTCATCAAAAAATTTTAGAGCTAAGGTATCATGATTTCTTTTTGTTTTCAAGTAAATCTCGCTTATGATTTATCAGATATTTTAGATGAAGAGCTAAGAGAATGATTCTCAATAATAAAAATGGCCTGCGATGAGTTAAGTTTTTTGAATTTTTTATCAAGTTTGTTTAAAATATAAAAATAGAAGCAGAAACATGGCGAGTTTTGAAGAGGAATATCGCAAACAAGAGCCTTTGGTGAGAAGGCTGAGCTCCCTTGCTCTTCTGGGGAAGAAAATCGTTGTCAAAGGCCAAGAGAATTTTATCAAGAAAGGGCCGAACATCTTGATCGGCAATCATATCGGCTCCTTTAAGGATATAGCGACTTTATTGAAAATTGTTCCCAGGCCAATCTTTTTTACTGCCAACAAGATGATCTTCAACAAAAATGAATTTAATTTTCTCATCAGGAAACATGCTCAGAGACACCTCAAGAGATTCGGAGTTTTCTTGGATCTTATCCTTAGTCCCATAAAATCCATTTTTGTCAATTACATCACGACCAATATCGGAAAGGTTGGGATGATACCTGTCGATATGTACGGCGGAAAAACTCTGGCCATAGAACAATGCCAAAGCCATCTGAAAGAGGGGAAAGCCATCGTCGCTCTTCAGGGCAGGGGCCGGGTTGAGAAAAAAGACGCGAATCCCTATGTAAGGGATTTCAAGAGGGGAGCTTCCATCATCTCCTACAGCCTTTACCAAGAAGGAATATCCGTTCCGATAACGCCTCTGGCCGTTTTTGGGACCCATTTTCCATTTCTGGTTCCTGTCAAGGTCAGAGTCAATGTCGGAGAGCCAATGTATGTCAAAGACTATCTGGGTAAAGATTTTTCAGAAACCATCGAGAGATTCAGGAAAGCCCAGGAGGAAAGGGTCAAGAAACTCCTCTCAGAAATTATCCTTTCCTGAGGGGATAAAAAAGATTTTCGGCTTTTGCTAAGAATTTTCCCCTGGCTTATTTTTCCTCTCCTCCATACCTGGAGAGGACATCAGAGGTTGTCTTCAGGAAGAGGTCGTATCTGATTTTGACTCCCCGCTCTTTTCTCAATTTCATCAAGTAGGAATGGAGAAACTTGTTTCTTTTTGCCTCCAGCAGGTTTTCTCTTTCCTTTTCTTTATTCTTTTCGAAGTCTTCCTGATTCACTTCTTTCCTGCTCAGGACCCTTATCAGGGCATAGCCGTCTTTAAACTCGATGGGCTCGCTCGCTTCATTGATGGGGAGGGAGAAAGCCAGTTCATCGACTTTTGGATTCTCGCCGATGATGCTGAGATATTGACCCCGTTTGTGCTCTTTTCCAGTCTTGTATTCAAGCTTATACTTTTCAGCCAGCTTTTCGAGCGCTGTTTGCTTGAGTTCTGCCCTGACGTTTTTCATCTTTTCCAGAGCCGCTTCTTTTTTTCTTATAGCGACGAATTCCGCTTTGACCTTATCCTCCACTTCATTAAACTCTGCCAGGCGCAGGGGCTCAATCTTTTCCAGCTCGGCAATTCCCACCCCCCGGTAGGTGAAGATAGGTGAGGAAGTCTGTTTTTCTTGGAGTTGGAAGAGAGTGTTGCTGATCATACCCGAAGAGTCAATGTCTTCAAAGGCATCGCCCTCCTTGAGAAGGCCTGTTGTTTTGATTTGAAAGCCTGCTTTTTTTGCAGCCGCATCGAGGCTTTTCTCCTTTCGGACGTCCTTCTCTAAATTCGAGATCCTCTCTTCAGCCAATTCCCTTGCTTTTTGGTCTTCGAGGGCGCTGCGGACCTTGTCTCTGACCTCTTCAAGGGGCTTGGTGAAAGGGGGCTTTTTTTCTGTAACTTTAAGGATGGAGAGGCCGTCGTCAAGTTCTAAAATATCAGATGTCCCACCCTCGGCAAGCCTTTCAATCTCTTTCTGCTCCGCAGAAGACAAGGTCTTCCATTCATAAAGCCCCCAGTCTCCACTCTCTGTAGCTTTTATATCTTTGGAGTTTGCCTTGGCCAAGGCGGCGAAGTCCTCGCCTTTTTGAATTTTCTCCAGAATGCTCTTGGCTTCTGCCGCGACAATTTCCTTTTGTTTGTTTTCATAGGGAAGATAGATGCGGCTGACTCGCACTCTTTCTGCTTCCTGGAATTGAGAGAGGTTCGCTTTATAATATTTCTCGATTTCTGGATCGAGGATTTTGATTTCCTTTTTTATCTCGTCCGTATTGAGAAAAACCAGGTTTCCTTCTCTTCTTTCAGGAATTCTGTAATTCTCCTTGTTCTTGTCAAAATATTCCTTGAGCTGACTCTCCTCAGGCTCTTCTCTAATTTCCATCTTATCTGTTTCTAGGACGGCGTATTCCATCTTGGCCGATTCATTATCGTTTTTATAGCTTTCCCAGAGTTCTTCTGGAGTGACGGTGATGCCGGCGGTGAGGACCTTGAGAAGTTTGTTGATGATAATTTCTCTTTTCAGGCTCTCTTCGAATTGAGAAGTGGAAAGACGGTTCCAGTTCAATATTCTTTTGTATTCATTAAGGCCGATGAATTTTCCGTCCCGCTGGAATATAGTTTTTATTCTGTCCCGAATTTCATCGTTTGAGGCTTGGATTCCCATGCCTTGAGCCGCCTGGAGGAGAAGATTTTGCTGGATAATCTCCTCCAGAACCTGCTGGGGGATGTTGAGCTGTTGAATCAGGTTTTTATCGAGGTCCTTGTACTGTCCTTTTAGAGTTTCGAGCCTGTCTCTGAGAGTCTGGAAATAAAAATTTGTTGAGATTTTTTTCCCTCCGACGCTGGCAAGATTCGAGGCGCCTGCTCCCCTTCCTAATTGTTGACCTCCTCCCCAGACAGCGAAAATAGCCAGGATAAAAGAGCCAATGACTATCCATAAGGTGGGAGTTAACTTTTTCACCTGTTTTCGCATTGCCTTTAACATCGTCTCACCTCAAATGTTTCTTTTCTGATATTCCACGCTAAATTTTAAAGAGAGCCGCTGAATCCTCAATTCATTATCTAATCGCCTTACTCTTCTCGGAGAAGATGTCTGGAGATGACGAGCCTTTGTATTTCAGAAGTCCCTTCATAGATGGTCAGGACTCTGGCATCCCTGTAGAGCTGCTCAACCAAGAATTCTTTGGAATAGCCATAACCTCCATGAATCTGCAGAGCCATGTAGGCGATTCTATTGGCTGCTTCTGAAGCAAAGAGTTTGGCCATGGAAGCCTCTTTGCTGAACGGCTTGCCGCGGTCTTTCAAATCAGCAGCCTTGTAGGCCAGAAGCCGCGCCGCATCGATGAGTGTGGACATGTCGGCAATCATGAATTGAATGGCCTGAAATTCTGAAATTCTTTTGCCGAAGGCCTCCCTTTGCCGGGCGAATCTAACGGCTTCTTCAAGCGCTTGCTCTGAAAGACCAACAGCTTGAGCAGCGATTCCGATTCTCGAGCAGTCAAGGCACTGAAAAGCGATTGTTGCTCCCTTGCCTTCCTCTCCCAAGAGATTTTCTGCAGGGACCTGGCAGTCTTCCAGGACGAATTCTGCGGTGGGAGAAGAATGAAGTCCCATCTTTTCCTCAATTTTGGAGACTCGGAAACCTGGAAAATTTCTCTCAACAATAAAAGCACTCGGCTTTACGACTCCGGGTGTAACCTCGCTCAGAGCAAAGATGATGGAAGCATCGGCTTCGCTTCCGCTGGTGACCCAAGCCTTTGTCCCGTTGAGAAGGTAAACATCGCCCTTTTTTATGGCTTTTGTCTTCAAGTTTGTGGCATCCGACCCCGAACCCGGTTCTGTCAGAGAAAAGGCTCCTAGAATCTCGCCTCTGGCCGCTGGAGGAAGGTATTTCTCCTTTTGCCTTTTGTTTCCAAAGCTGAGGATGGAATAACAGAAGAGGGAACAGTGGACGCTGACGATGACGGCCAGCGCGGGAGAAACTCGGCTGATTTCTTCCAGAGCAAAGACGAAAGAAAGATAGTCTGTTTTAACTCCTCCGTATTCAGGGGGAACAGTCATGCCCAGGGTTCCAAGTTTGGCCAGCTCTTTTAAGAGCTCCCCAGGAAATTGGCTGTTTTGCTCCAAGATTTTTGCTCGGGGCGCAATTTCCTTCTGGGCAAATTCCCTGACCATTTCCCGCACCAGCTTCTGGTCTTCCCTAAGCTCAAAATTCATTTTTCTTCTCTTTTATGAGATTTGGGCCTCTTGTTTCATTGAGGATAATGATCAGCCTCTAATTTATCAACCTGATTTTATCTTCTGAAAAAGAGGAAGGAGGCGGTCATAAGTCCTTTCAAGATCTTCGATCATCACCTTCGTCTTGCCGACTATGGGCATGAAATTTGAATCACCGCTCCAGCGTAAGATGACATGGAGATGATAATGGTCCGCGACTCCTGCTCCGGCGCTTTGGCCCAGGTTCATGCCGGTGTTGAAGCCGTGAGGTCGGTATTCCTTTTTCAGAACTCTCAAGCTCAACTTGAGGAGGTCCGTCATTTCATCCGTCAGCTCTTTCTTTGCCTTTTCAAACGAAGCAAGGTGGATATAGGGTGCAATCAAGAGATGCGCCGTTGTGTAAGGATATTTATTGAGGAGGATGAAGTTGTGGACGCCGCGGAAGAGGATAAAGGCCTGGCGGTCCGATTTAGCTTTAAGCGCCTGACAAAAAATGCATCCGCTCATCTTCAGTATTTTTCTGACATATTCCTCTCTCCAAGGAGCTGAGATGTAGTGCATCATTTGGTGTTGATCATGTTCTTTAGAATTTTGCTCGGCTTAAAGTATAAGACTTTCTTGGAGGGGACCTGAACGGCTTCGCCCGTCCGGGGATTTCTCCCCGCTCTCGAATTCCTCTGCCTGAAGCGAAAACTTCCAAATCCCCTCAATTCGATCTCTTCCCCTTTTAAAATTGCCTCTTTAATCGTATCAAAGAAGAGATTCACTCCGACTTCTGCCTCTTGCCTGGGGATGTTCATCTCCTTGGAAATTTTGTTGATTAGGTCGGCTTTAATCATCTTTTCCCTCCTTTTTTTTCACTTTTTGTGGAGAGCGGATTTGCTCGAGTTGGTCCTTAAAGACATCGCCGAGAGTTAATCTTTTCTGGTTCTGGATGTACTTTTGATATTCCAACTTCTGCAGTTCGAGCTGGGCCTGTCTGAAGCTGAGCGAGATTTTCTTCTCTTTGGGATTCATTTTAATGATTTTGGCCAGGCGCTCTTCCCCTACAGATAAAACCTCTTCAGGATTTTCGATTCTCTTTTCGTCGACCTCGGAAAGGAAAACAATGCCTTCAATTCCAGGAGTGATTTCAACGAAAACGCCAAAATCTGTCAAGCGGACAACTTTCACTTTGACCAACTCTCCGATCTTCTGCCGCTTGAAGAAATCCTCCCAAATATCTCCTTCAAGCTGCTTGATGCCCAATGATAATTTTTGTTTGGCGACATCGATGTTCAGAATTATGGCTTCTGCCTCCTGGCCGGCTTTCAGTTTCTGAGACGGATGTTTGATTTTTTCCCAGCTGATATCAGAAATATGAATTAGCCCTTCTACCCCTTTCTCAACTTCCATGAAGGCCCCGAAATCCGTTATGCTGGTTATGGTTCCTTTGACTCTCGAACCCGGACTGTATTTCTGCCTGAGAAGCTCCAGAGGATGAGGCGTCACCTGTTTGAGACCCAACGAGATTCTTTTTGCTGAAGAATTGATATCCAGGACTGAAACGACAACGTCTTCTCCTGGGCTAAGAACTTTCCTGGGATGGATGAGCTTTCTTGACCAGGTCAGGTCTGAAATGTGGACCAAGCCTTCCACGCCTTTTTCGAGCTCGACAAAAGCTCCAAAATCTGTAAGGCTGACCACCCTCCCGTTATATTTTTGCCCGATTTTATATTTCTCTTCAATTTTTTCCCATGGATCAGGGGTAAATTGCTTATAGCCAAGAGAGACTTTTTCCTCTTTTTCATTAAAGTCGAGGACAACAACTTCAACTTCATCTCCAACTTTAAAAAGCTCTGAGGGATGACCGAGCTTCCCCCAGGACATATCTGAAATATGAAGGAGGCCTTCCACTCCTCCGATATCTATAAAAGCCCCGAAGTTTGTCAAAGACTTGACTTCGCCTTTTATTTTTTGCCCCCGGCTGATCTGGCCGAACAATCGTCTTTTTCTTTTTTCTTTTTCATCCTGGAGGAAAAGTTTTCGAGAGAGAACTGCATTCTCGGTCTTCCTGTCGAATTTTATAACCTTAAATTTATACTTGTTTCCTAGAAGCTTCTCCGGCTCCTTGACGACCCTGATATCCGCATGGGAATCAGGAAGGAAAGTATCGATTCCGACATTGACCGTGTATCCATTCTTTGTTTTTTCGGTGATTTTTCCTGTGACCCATGTCTTCTGGTTAAAAGCTTTTTCCAGATTATTCAGAGCAGTCAGAGTGACTGCTTTTTTATGGGAAAGAATGAGATAGCCCTCTTTTCGGTCGCTTCGCTCCAGGACGGCTTCGACCTCATCCCCTTGACGAATTTCTTTGAGCTCCGCTCCTTTATCGAAATCCTCGATGGGAATGATGCCTTCCGACTTGAAGCCGATGTCGAGAAGAACATGAGCGGACGTGATCTTAATCACTTTACCCCTGACGATTTTCCCCGGGACTAACTCTTTAGCGTTGAACTGGTATTTCTCCAGCAAGCTTTTGTAGTCTTCAAAAGTGTCTTTCTCATCTTTCTGGGTGTTTTTTCTTACCTCTGACATTGGACAATATTCTCCCTTTGAGATTGGCTTCTGAAGCTCGACTTGATTTTTGCTACAGCTTCTTGGATAGCTTCAGGAGGAGTTGAGGCCCCTCCTGAAAGACCAATTTTTTTTGCTCCTTCGAGCATTCGAGGAGTGATTTGTTCTGCGCTTTCGATGAAATAGGTTTTGGGCAGGATCCTCTTTGAAATCTGATAAAGCTTGTTGGTGTTAGAGCTCGACCTTCCTCCAACGATGAACAAAGTGTCGACCTGAGATGCGAGTTGCGAGGTCAACTTCTGCCGAGTCTGAGTGGAATGGCAGATCGTGTTGTAGACTCTTAATTGGTCTGTTTTTTCGATTAAAGCGGCAACAATTCTCTGGAAGAGATAGATATCCTGGGTGGATTGAGCCAGTATCGCTCTTTTCTTCCGTTGGGGGAGGCTTCGTGCTTGTTCCTCATTTTCAACGATGATTCCTTTTCCTCGGCTGTATCCGATAAGCCCTTCAATCTCAGGGTGCTCTTTGTTTCCGACAATGATGATTTCTGCTTTTTCCTTGGCTAGGCACTCGACCAATCCTTGGATTTTTTTGACAATAGGACAGGTGGCATCGACAACTCCTATCTTTTTTTTGGCAAGCCGATTGTAGACGGCGGGAGAAACGCCGTGGCTGCGGATGATGACCGTTCCTTGGTTGAGCTTTTCAAACTTGCTGATGGGATAAATTCCCTTTTTTTCCAAGCTGGCGATCACCTGGGGATTGTGGATCAGCGCTCCCAGAGTGAATACAGCGCCTTTTGTCTTTTCCCTTGTTTTCTTAGCAATATTCAAAGCTCTTTTGACTCCGTAACAAAGGCCAGAGTTTTTGGCGACTATGATTTCCATCTCTTTCGGGATTGGATGATATTGATAAAATATCCTATCTTAGTTGAAATTGTTTGTCAATCTTAAGTCCAGATAAAATCTTAACTTAGCTCCATTTCTTATTCTTCCAGGTCCGCCTGCTCCTCAAGGATTTTCTTAATTTCTTCCGGCGAGGGGAGGTCATCGAGGCTGTTGAGGCCAAAATAGGTTAAGAATTTATCTGTTGTCCGGTAGAGGAGGGGACTTCCCGGACTCTTTTTCCTTCCAACGATTTTGATCAGCTTTTTTTGGAGGAGAGTTTTCAGAGTGTGTGTCGAATCCACGCCTCTTAAAACCGAAATTTCAGATAGAGTCGTGGGCTGGTGATAGGCGATGGCCGATAGGGTCTCAAGTGAGGCAGAGGTAAGTTTATTCTTTCTTTCCATCTTGAGCAGGCGCCTGACCCATAAATCGCACTCTGGCTTTGTGGAGAGAAGATAGCCCCCCGCCCGCTGGATGATTTGGATTCCACGATCGTTTGAGGCATAGCTTTCCTTGAGTTCCTTGAAAGCACCTTCGACCTCTTCAAAAGGAAACTCTTGAAGAACTTCTTTCATCTTCTCCAGAGAGAGAGGCTCTTGGGAGATGAATATCAAGGATTCGATGATTTCTCTAAGTTTGGTGTCCATCAGTTGACCTTATGAGCCTTTTTTCTGAACCAGACTTTAATCGATTGAAAGTGGCTTTCCTGGGTGGCGATAACGATTTTCGACTTGATCAGCTCCAGGAGGCTGAAGAAGGCGACAAAAGCTTCTTCAAAGGATTCCTGCCGATTGAAGTAGTCCAGAAAATCGAGAAAAGAATTCTTTTTTAATTCTTGGATGATTTCTCTCATTTTCTGTTCGAGAGAGATTTCCTTTCCTTTTATAGTCTTCGTTTCCTCTTTCTCTCTTTGCCTCATCAGCCTGAAAAAGGACTCTGCCAAGTCAAAGAGGGAGACTTCGATGAAATCCAGGGCATCGGTCTCGAGCAGCGGAGGAAGGAAGGTCCTTCTCCATTTCTGAAGCTCTTCGTCCTCCTTCTCTTTCAGAAGCAGGCTGGCTGTTTTGATTTTTTGATAATCCACAAGGCGCTCGACAAGAAGTTGTCGCAGGTCTTTTTCTTCTTCTTCTTCAAGAACTCTCTCCCGGGGAAGAAGCATCTGGGACTTGATGTGGATGAGAAGCGCGGCGATGAGCAGGAATTCGGCTTCCCGGTCAAGATTTATCCTTTTCTTATGATTGAGATATTCCAGGTATTCCCTGGTGATGATGGCGATGGGGATATCGTGGATATCGATTTTTCTTTTTTTGATCAGGAAAAGGAGGAGGTCAAGCGGGCCTTGAAAAGCTTCCAGCTTGACCTGGTAGGTTTCCAAAGTCTCCATGGTTTTGAAATGGTCTCTCAAAAGCCGAGATGAGCCCTGACTTCTTCCATCGTCCTTTGAGCGGCCCGTCGTGCCCGCCCGTTTCCCTCTTCAAGGATATCCCAGACAAGCTGGCGGTTTTTATTGAAGCTTTTCCTCTTTTCCCTGTAGGGAGAGAGGATTTCCTCCAGCCTCTCGATGACGACATTCTTGCATTCCAGACAGCCGATGCCGGCTGTTCGGCAACCTTGAGCCAACTCCTCTCTTTTCTCTTGATTGACAAAGGCTTTGTGCAGAGTGAAGGCAGGACAGTCATTTGGTTCTCCCGGGTCTGTCCTTCGCTTGCGCCGGATGTCGGTCTTCATTGTTTCGATTTTTTGTCGGACAATCTGCGGAGGGTCTTTGAGGAAGATAGCATTCCCGTAGGATTTGCTCATCTTGCGGCCGTCTGTTCCTGCCACCCTCGGAACTTCGCTGAGCAAAGTCTGGGGCTCTGGAAAGACCTTTCCGCAAAGCCGGTTGAAGCGCCTTGCCACCTCTCTTGTAAACTCGAGGTGATAAGCCTGGTCTTCTCCGACAGGAACGACGTCGGCCTTGTAGATCAGGATATCAGCCGCTTGAAGCATGGGATATCCGAGGAAGCCATAGGTATTGAGCTCTTTATCCGGATTCTCTCGCTGCATCTCCTTGAAGGTCGGGACCCTTTCCAGCCAGGGAAGAGGAGTGAACATCGACAGAAGCAGATGGAGTTCGGCATGCTCCTTGACCTCGGATTGAACAAAGAGAACGGATTTATTCGGCTCTAAACCAATGCTCATCCAGTCGGCGGCGACTTCGAAAATGTATTCTTTGATGACCTTCGAATTCTGGTATTCGGAACTCAGGGCGTGCCAGGTGACGATCGTATAAAAACAATGATATTGGCTTTGCATCTTGATCCAGTCGCGAAGAGGGCCGGCCAAATGACCAAGATGGAGAGGGCCTGTTGGCCTCATCCCGCTCAAGACAGTCTTTTTCTTTTTATCACTCATTTTAGATCAAGGCTATAGTGGCTATTAAATTGTAAATGGGTGTGAAAATGAGGTCAAGAACTCTGAGAAAGAGCAGGGCGAGTATGATCAAAAAGCCATAAGGGCGAATTTTATCGTATTTTTCTGCAGCTTCATCCGAGAGAAAGCCCATCAGCACTCCACTCCCATCCAAGGGAGGAACAGGAATGAGATTGAAGACGGCCAACAGAGTGTTGATCAAAGCTCCATAGAAAAGGATTAAAGCCAATCCCTGGATAGCGA
>Ga0172365_10002421_pt1 | contig 13707 bp, 14 predicted proteins | sample LakKivSesite48cm_FD_114535 | JGI IMG/M metagenome (GOLD analysis project Ga0172365, IMG submission 114535) | Sediment microbial communities from Lake Kivu, Rwanda - Sediment site 48cm | ecosystem: Environmental > Aquatic > Freshwater > Lake > Sediment | place: Rwanda: Western Province, Lake...
AGCCAAACCAGTCTATCACGCGTTTCCGTTAACGGCATTGCGCCTTTGCATGTTGGACAATTTTTGTTTTTGAAGATGTCAACCGTAGTGAAATACATGTCGCTGAAATCACAAATCAACAATTTACCTTTCAAGACTTCGCCGATTCCAGTCAAGACTTTTATGGTTTCCATCGCTTGCATCGCTCCAATAATACCTGCTGTGGCGCCTAACACTCCACGAACATCACATGTTAGTAAGTTGCTATCGTCAAGTTTTGGGAAAACACATTCCAAACAAGGCGTTTCTGGCGATGCAAAAACCGACAGGTTTCCTTCCATGCCTATAGCTGCCCCAAAAACGTAGGGAATCTTCAATTTCACACATGCACGGTTGATGAGAAATCTGGTTTGCATGTTATCTAAACCATCAACAACGCAGTCCACTCCAGAAAGAAGCCTCTCCGCATTGCTTGCATTCAAGTTTTCTGGAACAGGTTCAACCTTAACAAGAGGGTTCATTTTTGCAAGTCTCTTTGCTGAAGCCTCCGCTTTTGGGTAATGTAAGTCTTCTTGGTCGTACAATACTTGCCTGTGCAAGTTAGGCGTCTCCACAGTGTCTTGGTCTATCAACCGTAAATGCCCAACACCAGCAAGAGCCAAATAAAGCGATGAAACCGTGCCTAAACCGCCAAGCCCCACAATAGCAATTTTTGTTTTTGCAAGTTTTCTTTGTCCTTTCCTGCCCAGCTCTTTGAGTATCGTTTGGCGGCTGTAGAATTCTTCATAGAACAGTTTCTTTTCTGTTTTTTCTGGCATGTTTCTCTCTTCTCTATTTGGTTTTTAATTGGTTTTATATTTACCCTTCTTCAGAAATTGCTTATCATAAATCTCTTTCACTCTTTGTATTGTATCTGCTTCTTCCGCTGTCTTGTCCTCTCTTATGCGAGTTATCCTCGCAAATCGTAATGTCATGCCGCACTCGTATTTTGGGCTTTTCTGAATCTCGTTGTAAGCCACTTCAACAACAATTTTAGGAATAACACTAACTCTTCTAGGCTCTTGTTTTATGGTTAATTCCTTCAGCCGCCTAGTCATTTCGATGATTTCAGCGTCTGTTAGTCCCTTAAACGTCTTGCCAATAGGCAAAAACTCTCCAGTTTCAGCATCTCTCGCTGCCAAATAATAGTCTGAAAGCCACCCATGCCTACGCCCATAACCATACTCAGCAGCGACAATAACTAAATCCAAAGGCTCCAAAACGGGCTTTATCTTTAACCAGCGTTTCCCACGGATTCCCGGCGTGTATGGACTATCAAGTTTTTTAGCCATTAACCCCTCATGTCCAGCGTTTATGGCTTCTTTGAGAAACTGTTCTGCCTCTTCTATTTTGTCTGTGATTAACTGTTTTGTTAAGGGTATGTTGCCTATGTTTTCTACAAGTATTTGTCTTCTCTTTTCGTAAGGCATGGCAATGAGATTTTGCCCGTCAAGATATAATATGTCGAAAAGGTAAAGTTTCGCAGGGACTTCTTCTGCAACATCTTCTATCGAGTGAACTCTTCTAAATCTTCTCATTAAATGCTGAAAAGGAATAGGATTACCCGACTTGTCAACAGCGATAACTTCCCCTTCCAATATCACTTCATTGGCTGTGATGTTTCTTTTTGCAGTTTCCACGATTTCAGGCAAGCTTTCCGTCACATCAGTTAATCTTCTACTGAAAATTCTCACGGTGTCGTCTGACTTGTGAATTTGCACTCTTGCTCCATCCAGCTTGTATTCAAAAGCGGTTTTTCCATCATGCTCACTCAAGGCTTCAGTTATGCTGTCTGCCATTTGAGCCAGCATAAGATTCACTGGTCTAAAAACTCTAAAGCCTACTTTCCTTAAGCCTTCTTCCCCTTCTTTTTTCGCTAAGGCTGCAGTTACTCCTACGTCACCAGCAATCATGCTTGCCTTTTGAACAGTTTCCAGTGGTATTTGGAAGGCTTCAGCAACCGCTTGCTCCATTAACCCTTCATGGAAACCCGTTCGCATTTCACCTATGAAAATCTTCACTAAATATTTTGCTTCCAGAGGCGAAGCACTACTTAAGAGAGTTTCAACTAGACGTTCTTTCTTTTCTCTTGAGCCATACCCGCTTGTTTCCGCTATGGCTTCGAAGCCACATCTAACTTCAAGAATAGTTAATTCTCTCTCAAAAAGTGTCGCTTGCCTCTTGACTTTGCCTTCCTCAAAAACGGTTTTAGTAGCCGCACCAACGTCGCCAGTTTTTCCAAACGCTTCGATGAACACTCTCCATTCCACGCTTGCTACGTGCCTTATTATCTCGCTCAATATTGCCCAACTAACATCCAAAGTTTGCTGACTCCATTTTGGCAAAGATCTACCCAAAATCATAGAAATGGCAGGTTCAACCTCGTCTGTCTCGAGGCTTTTCAGGAATTCTCCGACAAGCTTTATCATAGCAAGTCGTTTGGTGGTGGCTTCCAGTTTTTCGCAAAGTTCAGCTAAAGCTCTAAACGATGTTTCCATTCTATTTTGTCCTTTAGAATTTTCTCTCCTGATTTTAAAATGTGAAGTGTCAAGAGATAAACGTTGTTTTTTAAGATAAAAAAAGGTTAACTGATGATAGGTGTTAGGTTAAATTGAGGCTTCCAGTTTTGCCTTCATTTCCTTTATTTTCTTCTCTAACTCCTTAACCTTCTTTGTGTTCTTCAAGGCAGTATAGCAGTCTCTAGCATATTCCAAAGCGCTTATTCCATATCTGTCAAATCCTTTGCTAAATGAAAGCTCTGCAGATTTAAGAAAATACTCAATAGCCTTTTCATAATCCTTCAAAGCATATGCACATTCACCAGCCTTGTAAAGCATTGATGTTGAATCAAAAAAGTTATTAGCCTTGTAATAAAGCTCTGAAGCCAGCAAAGCTTTTTCCATAGCTTCTTTGTGTTTACCCATGTCGGAAAGACTGGTTGCCTCTTTGTGAAGTTTAACGGGGTCTTCCTTTACTTTTTCACTCATAGTAATCATCTCGCAGTTTGCTAACTATCAACATTGCACTAGCATTTAGGTTTTCTCATTTATTTACCTTCAAAAATTAACTGTTAACATGGAAAAATATTTAGTGAGGCACTACATGAAAACTGAGCGAGGGAAAAACAAATGAAAATCTGCGATGCTCACGTTCATTTAGGGAAATCTGGACCTTGGCAACCTTATGAAAACCCCACAATCTACGTTGATGAGCTTATCCGCTTCTTTGACAAGTATAATGTGGAGCAAGCCATTGTTTTTCCAAATCCAAACATAGGCGACAAATATCCCGAAATGAACAACTACATTGCTGAAAGCGTCAGAAAGTACCCAAAACGCCTCGTCGGGTTTGGACGAGTTGACCCCCGAAGGGATGATGCAATCAAAGAAGTGGAACGCATCAAAAACAAGTTATGTTTAGCTGGACTTAAACTTCATCCAATGGTTGAATGTTTCAGACCAGATCACCCATTCTTCGAAAAATTCTTCAACAGACTTAACGAACTAAACTTTCCAATACTATTTCACACGGGCGATGGCTTTTCATCGCCCGGATTAATCGCTAAAATCGCCAAAAAACATGAGAAACTTCCTATAATTTTGGGTCATTTGAGGGAATCCGCTGTGAGCGTAATGAAAGAATGCGAAAATGTTTATGTGGAAACTTCGGGTACTTTACCAGAGTTTGTTGAGCTTTCCGTTGATGCTGATGAAGATAGAATTTTGTTTGGTTCTGACGCTCCATATTACCGCTATCCTGTTCAAATAGCAGCAATAGAAACTGCAGAAATATCTTTAAAGGCGAAGCGGAAAATTTTCTACGAGAATTTTCATGAATTTTTCAACACCCGACAAAGTGGCTTATAAACGAGATTTGCTATAAAGGACTCTTGTGTTTGCCATGACCTCCAATAAAGGCGTTCTCAAAACGTCTATTCGCTTGACTCTTACAGCTGTTTCCACAGCCCTTGTATGCGTAACAACCATGGTTTTCTCAATCTATGTTCCCCAAACAAGAGGTTTCTTCAATCTTGGCGAAACGATGGTTTACGCTGTAGCTTTGCTTTTAGGACCATTAGTTGGCTCATTTGCTGGAGGAGTGGGTTCCATGTTTGCAGACATATTACTCGGCTATTATCATTATGCCCCTGCAACGCTTATAATAAAAGCTTTGGAAGGGGGAGTGGTAGGTTTTCTCGGCAAAAAAAGAAAGGCACATGCCGCTTATACGGCTAATGAATGGAGAGTGTTTAACACTGAAATCGCAATATTGATTGGAATGTTGATAAGCGTGGTTGGCTTCTTTTATTATAGTGGCTACGTTGAATTGTACTCGAGTTTCATCGTTTACGAGGCGCCAACATCAACGGTGTTTATTCCCCCAGAGTTTTGGATAGGAATCGGCGTCATAGTCATAATTGTTATTACAGCAGTTTCTTTCATTTCTGAAGCGGAATCAGGAATTATGATTATCTCTACTTTTTTTGGAGGATTACTTATGGTTGCGGGCTATTTCTTGTATGAACAGTTTTTCTTGGGAGTTTTTGCCCTTGCAGAAGTTCCAATCAACATTGGACAAATGACTATCGGAATAATTATAGCAATACCCATAGTAAAAGTTGTTAGGCGCACATTGCCACAAATCATACGCTAAAACAATGTAGAGGCTTTGAAAAATGAAGATGCCTGCTGGAAAAATTCCCACAGATGTTCTTAGGGAAGTTGTCTTCAAAAATCTGGGAGCTAGAAAGGACGAAGTTGCCTTGGGACCTTCAGTAGGATTTGACGGTGCCATAGTAAATCTTGGTGACAAATCTCTGATTGTTTCTATGGATCCTGTTACTGGAGCAATAGAAAACATTGGCTGGCTTGCAGTGCACGTCAACGCAAATGATATTGCAACGTTCGGCGTCAAACCAGAGTTTTTCCTTTCATGCATCCTTCTGCCTGAAAACTCCAAACAAGAAACACTTGAAACCATAGCTGTTCAGATGGACAAAGCCGCAAAAGAACTTGGAATAGCGATTATTGGAGGACACTGCGAAGTGACTCCAAAACTGCCCAATCCCATCGTCATTGGCTGTGCCATTGGAACCGCAAAAAAAGGAAAATACGTGACTGCTGGAGGAGCCAAAACTGGTGACAAAATCATACTAACTAAGAGTGCTGGGATTGAGGGAACAGCCATTCTCGCATCTGACAAAGAAAACGAATTGAAAAAGAAGCTAAGAGTGAAAACTTTGCTTAACGCAAAAAGGTTCTATGACAAAATTAGCGTTGTCCAAGAAGCAGTTCTCGCTTTCAACACTGGCGTAGTTCGCGCTATGCATGACCCCACTGAAGGTGGTTTAGCTGGGGGAATGCACGAGATGGCTGACGCTTCAAAGCTTGGCTTCGAAATTTACAAGGAAAAAATTCTCGTGGCTTCTGAAACCGCTCAGATATGTGACTTTTTCAGAATAGACCCGTTGCAGCTAACTGCTTCTGGAAGTCTACTCATTGCTGCAGACAGAAATTCTGCAGATATGGTTGTCCAACTATTGAACAAAAATCAAATCAATGCGAATATTATAGGTGAGTTTTGTTCATCACAAACGAAACGGTCGATAGTTAATGAACGAGGCAAACGTGAAAACTTGGTTAGGCCAGTTTCAGACCATCTGTGGCTGGCTCTACAGTGTTCTCCCTAAGGAATTGCTTTTTTCGTTAGCATGTTTTGGTGTATGACGATAGCTGTATAGAAAGCATAAGAAAGTAGCAGTTGAGGGTGGCGAATTGCGAATTTAAGGTCGCCCGCTATTAGGTTGATGCTTTTTCGGATTGTCCAAATATCTTCTGGTCTAAAATGAATGCAATAAGGCTCGTATGCAGGCACGACTTTGTAGTCTTTCTTGCAAATATGCGCTTTAATGTAAGAGTCTTCGTAAGTGTGTAGATGATGCGGTATTTGGATGTTTTCTATGGCTTTTCGACGTACAAGCAAATCGTGAGTGCCTCCTCTTTTTTCAAAAATCTTCATAGTAATTCTCTCGAACAACTTTAAAATCTTTGAATTTTTGAGAACTGACCATATTTCAATTCCCCAAATAGCTCCAACATCATTCTCCATTAGTCTTGCTGCTTTTGCAAACCAGTTATCGCATAAGATGACATCGCTGTCTACAAACATGAACCAGTCGGTTTCCACTTTTTCAAGTGCTAACTGTCTGGCAAATCCTCGTGTTCCATTTTCTTGAATTATCGTGACATTTCTATATTTTTCCTGAAATTCTTCCAGTATTTCTGTTGTCTCATCAGTGGAGTATCCATCAACTACGATTAACTTGTTTATCGGCACATTACTATAGACAGAGGTGAGACATTTTTTAAGGAGCCTTCCACTGTTTTTTGTAAGCATGATGACATCAACATGCATGTCTTTCCAATCGTTTTTCTTAGTGTTACTTCCATAAACTGAATTGCGTAAACCTGTAAAGACAGTCGCTATCTTACGCTGTTTTTTCAAACTACCACACTTTTTCTTTGTTTTGTTTTTACTTCTTGTAAAAACCATACCAAAGTGAAAACAGCTGCATATACTAAACGTTCCTTCACGAATCTAACGTTCCTAAGTTCAGAAACAGTTGAAAGCCTATTCTCCTTCGACAATAAGCCGCCCACATTTTTGTAATGTTTGCAGTAAGCATCATAACTAGCTATCACTTTGTAGTTTTTGGCTTCAATCCACTCTTTAATATATGCATCTTCGAGTGTGTGCAAAACGCTTGGAATCCTCATATCACTGACGGCATCGCAGCGTATGAGTATGTCATGGCATCCTCCACGTATGTCGAAAACTCTCGCTTCCATATGCTGCAATAACATCTTCAAAAATCCATTTTTCATTTCTCTTGGTATGTCCACACCCCAAATGGCACCAACGTCTTCTCGAATATGTCTGGAAGCTTTTTTAAACCAGTCTTTACACAACACAACGTCACTGTCAACGAACATGAACCAATCTGTTTCTACATCTCTGATGCCTTTTTCTCTAGCTTCTCCTCTCGTACCCCTTTCGCTGATAACTTTTACGTTTCCATGTTTTTTGTTATATTCCTCTAGAATTTTTAATGTGTTGTCTGTCGAAAAGCCATCTATCACAATTAGGCGTTTGATTGGCACATTTTCATAAATTGATTGGAGACATTCGTCAAGTAAATGCTCGCTGTTTTTGGTAAGCATTACGACATCTATTGCTTCCATGCTGACCATTCGCCGTTATGATTCTGCAGTTCAAACTAGTATCTTAGTTACTCCAGATAATAATCTATCCTTACACTTTAGATTTTCACCAAAACCAAATATCCTGTAAAATCCTAATTTTGGAAAAAACATAAAAACATAAAAACTGTTTCATGTTTGTCTGGAGCTTACCCTCCAAATGTTGGAACAAAGAAAACTACTAAAACGAGCATTGCCCTTCATTTTTCTAGGATTATTAGCCTTCGTGGTTTACCTGTTTATTTTCGTTGACATTAATGAAATGCTGATCACAATCAGACATGCTGACTTCTTGTTATTTGCTTTTGCATTTGTTTCAACTGTCATAGAAATAGGTTTTTTTGTGCTGTCTTGGCAGCATTTTTTGGTGCCGCTTGAGGCTAATATAACATTCAAGAAAGCACTTACGTATTCACTGGTAAGCAACTTTATAGATTTGCTTTTGCCTGCGGAGTCCGTAAGCGGCGAGATTTCAAGGATATACTTTGTTTCGCGTGATGGAGTCAACACTGGAAAAGCAGTTGCGTCAGTCGTTACTCAGCGAATACTTGGCATGATTATTATTCTAGCCGCATTGATTGCTGGAGCCGCTTGGTTGTTAATATTACAGTTTCCACTTTCGAGCTTAATACAAAGCCTGATACTCTTCGTGGCAGCAGCAACGACAGTTCTGTTATCCATAATCCTTGTGTTATGCTTTAAAGAAAACTGGACTTACAAGATAATCGAGAAAATCTTTGCCTTTCTACAGCGAATACTTGGTGGACGCTGGAGCATTGACTTTTGGAGTAGTAAAGCAAAAGAAAACACACAAACCTTTTACGAATCCCTTAGAGCTTTCAGCAAAAATATCCAAAAACTTGTTTTGCCAATTCTCTTTTCGTTGGCATCATGGTTCTTCAGCGTTCTTGTTTACTATATAGTTTTTGCGGCGTTAGGTTACACTTTAAATTGGGGCGTACTTTTCATAGTCTATTCTCTTATTGTAACTTTAAAATCCATTCCAATAGGAGTGCCAGCAGAGATCGGATTGGCTGAAATAGCTATGACGACTCTTTTTGGAGCTTTTGGTGTGCCGTTAAACTTCAGTGCGGCAGCGACTGTTCTCATAAGAATTGTCACTGTCTGGTTTAGATTAATAATGGGATTTGTAGCTAGTCAGTGGGTTGGCGTTGAAGCTATTTTGAAAGGCGGGAATATCACGACACAAATTGAAAAGTGAACGTGCGTTTTTATAATGGATCTTACCGCACATTTTTATAGGCAAGATTCAGCAAATAATTACGCGTGACATTGGTGAACACTGCTTGGGTATAGCTCTAGAGAAAACTGCAAACCTCCTCGTTCGTTCTCTTACTCCTAATAGACCATATCATGTGCAGTGGATGGTCACTAGAAAGTGCAATTATCGCTGCAAAGGCTGCAACGTCTGGCAAGATCAAGACGTAAAAGAATTGTCAACCGAAGAAATAATGAAAGGACTGGATATACTAAGGCAGCTAGGCGTCATAGAAATAGTGTTTTCTGGAGGAAATCCGCTTCTCAGAGAAGACATCGCCGAGATTCTTGAGTATTCTTCACGTTTTTTCGTCACAACAGTTTATGATAATGGCAGCATGGCAACTAAAAAAATTGAGGCTTTGCGGTGTGCTGATTTTGTTGCTATTTCTCTGGACAGCCTTAACTCGAAAAAAAATGATTACATAAGAGGTGTCAAAGGCGCATGGAAAAATTCCATGCAAGCAATTGAAAAATTACATAGCGAAGGAATTCACGTTAGTGTTACACCTACTATTTCGCAGTTTAACCTATATGAGATTGTAGAGTTCACAAAACACTTTTTGCAGAAAGACATTCCCCTCTGGTATTGTCTGTATTCGTACGATTGTTCTGATGATTCTTGTCAGCTTTTTAAAATAGGAAGAAAAAACGACGAGTTTCTGATAACAGACCGTGAGGCAATGGTTAGAGTTTGTGACGCACTTAACGATCTGAAACAAAAAAACAGCAATATTCTCATGACAAGCAGTATTTTAGAAGCAATAAAAAATCTTTATTTGACTGGCAAGAGATCGTGGAAGTGCCGTGCACTTCAAAACTTTTTTATGATAGATCATTTGGGCAGAGTGGCTGGTTGTCATCTTCATAAGCCCGTTGCATCAGTTTTTGACTTGCCAAAAGTGTGGAACAGTCAAGAGTTCACTGCTTTACGTAGAACATATAGTGCATGTGCTCAATGTACATATCTTTGTTACATTTTCTATTCTCTTCATGGAAGCGTTTTCGGAAACTTGAAAATCGCTCATGAAAGATGGAGAAGTGCTAGATTCTTCGTTAAAAGAAATAACTCTAAACCTCTAGGTTTGGCAGAAAAGCGATGAGGTTTATTATTGGTTTGATGCTTACTGTTTCTTCCTTCTCGTAGCTTTTTTCGATGTCTATGAGTGGTATTTCTATTTTTCCTAAATGTGGAGATAATGCCAAATCGTTGATTGGTTTTGGTCCTGCGTCTCTTGGTTTTTTCAATTCCAATAGTGCTGGTAGAAGCATGATGGAGATGAAGGCTGATACTCCAAGTGTCAACATAATAAACATTGTTGGGTTCGGATTCGGAATCATCAACATCTTTTCAGCATGTATGCCTTAAATCGTGATATAAGTGTTTCCATTACCTGAATGGTCAGTTTTCGTCCAATGATTATCATTTTTTCTTTTGATTTTCGAAAAGAGCAAATCTACAAGCGCTTTTGTACATATTGGTATGTTATACAGAAATGCGAATACGAGCAGTGAAATCAGCCATTGTGCTCTAGTTCTGCCATCTAATTGAGCGCCTACGCCAACTTCGTAGAATGGAGCAAAGTTTCCTATGAAGCTATAAACTGAAAATGGCGCTAAAGTCCAAACTGTACTCATCCATTGCGTGGAACTGAAGAGGAAAAGCACGATGCCTGTTATCCATGAAAGCAAAACTAAAACTGGCATGAAATAAACGTTTAACAAAAGCAACGTATCAATCTTCTGTTTAACGCTCAGCTTATCACTTTTTATAACGTTTAGCCAATGCTTAAAAGCACACTGCATATGTCCTTTTGCCCATCTGTATCTTTGCTTTCTATATGCTTTCCAATTTTCAACTGCTTCTTCGTAGCATTCTGCTTCATTAACGTAACGTATTTTGTATCCAGCAAGATAAACTCGCATCGTCAACTCAGTGTCTTCAGCAAGCACACTTTCGTCCCATCCGCCCAACTGCTCCAACAAACTACGTCTGATTCCTCCAACTGTGCCGCCATATTGCGTAACTAATCCCAGAATGTCACGGGCTTCTTGGTCAACTCGATACCCGCCAGTTCGTTCTAATGCTATTAGCCTAGTGACAATGCTGTATGGTTCATTTAGAACAATGACTCTTCCTTGGACTGCTCCTACTTTTGGGTCATTAAACTCTTTAGAAAGATTTTCTATGATGTCTCTCTGTGGATAATAGTCTGCGTCGAAACAGAAAACAATCTCACCATCAACAAGTTTCAATCCAGTATTTAAAGCTGAAGTTTTTCCTTTTCCCCCTCCATCCTCGACATTACGATGCAGAACTCTAATGTAATCATAATTCTTCGCGAATTTGTCTGCTATTTCTCCAGTCCTATCTGTTGAGGCGTCGTTGATGACTATTACTTGCATTTCGTTTTTTGGATAAGTTAATTGAGTCATCCTTTGGAGGATTCTTTCAATGACTTTTTCTTCATTTCTCGCGGGAATTAATATGGATACTTTGATATGGCTGCTTCCATCATTTCTTCTCAGATTTGGGTTTTTTGCGTTTTTTATAGCTGTTAAAGTAAAGATGTAATGTCTAATGATGTAGGTTGCGATTATAGCCATTAGAAGTAGAAAAAGTGCTTCTAGAAGTTCAGTCATCATTTTCTTTTTTCACATCTGTTTTGGAGTTAGGCGAAACAACTGTTAGGGTTATGGACCAAAATGAGGTAATCCATATGATGTTCAAGAAAGGGTTAATCATTAGGATTAACGTGTTAATTGTGTTTAATGTGTCGGATGATGCTCTGAAATAATCGGCGCTAGCAATAACGAAAAGTGAAAATAGGTAATTCCATGATATGCCAATGCAGTTGCCTATTGCTAGCATAAGTGTTTTTCGTGCTATGCTCGCGTTAAGAGAGAAGATTAATGGAGCAAATATGATATTGAAAAGAGCTAGAATACATGTTGTTTCTTCGCTAATATATGAAAAAGAAATGGATAAAAAGAAAACAATAAGCATTGTAAAAAATGCTATGTTTAGGTATTTTGTAACTTGCGTATTCTTGAGGGTAGCCAAACCTATGCCAGCGAATGAAGTTTTCTTTAAAGAAAAATGTTCTAGAAGATACTTCCATAAGCCGATTTAAAACTTACGCAAATACCAGAAAACGCATGTTAAGAGATTATTTTGCAAGAATGTTGTCTATTACCCTGCAGAGCGTTTGGAAAACTTCTTCAGCAGTCAAACTGTCAGTATCTAATATTAAATGGAACGGCGTGAAATCTTCGCCTAGGCTGAACCCGTAAAGTTTCTTGTATATGGCTTTCGTTTTTTCCTCCTTAGTTTTTAACGCTTTTAACGCTTCTTTAACACTTATTCCGTCTCTTCCAGCTATTCTCTCTGCTCTTTTTTCCAACGAAGCTTCCAACCAAATCTTGAAACTCTCTTTGAGAATCCACGGCATTGTCCAACTGTCCAAAACGGCTTCTCCTTCTTTAGCGAATTCCAGAAGTTTTTCGTCAATTTCCTTATCATGTCGCGAGTTTCTGGTTCTCTTTTCCAGAAAACGCATTCCTTCTTCGCTTTCCCACCATCCACGCTCGAGAGGTTTATACCCTTCTTGTATGGCTATCGCCTTCAAAGCGTCTCCGCCAGAGTAATATTTTAATCTGTATCTTTCAGCAAGTCGTTTGGCTAATGTGCTTTTTCCACTTCCAGCCATTCCACAAACGCAAATAACCATGTCTTCTCTATGGTTTCTTTTCGATTTGTTGTGGAAAGCCATCTGGTTTTCCTCAGAGTTCAGATGGTTCTTGCAGCTTGTTTTATGGCCGTTTTGAGGCATCTGTGACAGATTTGTCCTCCGTAGAGGCGTGAAATTCTTCTTTTTGTTCGATTAAGCTTTCTTGTTTCTGATGCAGAGGTGCGAGGAATCCCTGCTATCAGTAGATGGCAAATGTCACAGCGTGATAGTGAAGCAACTTTCTGCCTGTTATGGCAGCGTGTGCGTTGGCTTGGTTTTGGCATCTTAAGTGCTCACCTCTACAAGCCCGAAAACGTGAGAGAACACTGTTCCACAGAAGAGAGAGCACATGAGATACCACCATAAGAGAGATGAACTAAACATCGGTAGTGGCAAGGTGTCTCCTACTCCGGGAAAGTAAGCTATGGGTTTTCCCCCATAGACGCCGCCTAGAAATTGCCACATTAAAATTAACGGTATAAAGAACAACAGCATTAATTTGATTGATTGCCACATCATTTTTGTCTGTAGCTGTAGAATTTCTTTTTCTTTTTTCTTGGTTTTTTCCAATCTTTTTTTGTCGCCTTGTTTTAATGCGTCGCGGTATTCTTTGTTCCATTCTGAAATCTGTTTTCTCCACGCCTTGGTTTTCTCTGGATTGGTTAGAAGGCGATTTGCCAAAGAAGTTAGAAGCGATATGGAAACAGCTATTAAAAATATGAAGAGAGTAGAGAATGGGACATCTTGAGGTATCATGTTTAACGTTATCCTCCGAAGATTTTTCTAAACGCTGGGAACATCTCTGCTGCCCTTTCCTGCATTAATGTCTGATAGTACTGATAAATTATTCCTACTGAGAGTAGAATTCCCATTCCAGAACCGAATACGCCGAAGAAGTCTGAAACTCCAGCGATTAATCCCACAACTATTCCGCCGAGAACTGTAACTGCGGGAATGTAACGCTTTAGAATTGACTCAATAGCTTTTTCAGAGCGTCTGTATCCAGGAATTTGCATACCCGCACCAACAAGCTGGTTAGCAACAGTTGAAGGTCCTAAACCACCAACTTCAAGCCACGTAAGCGAAAATATAACACAAAAAGCCATTAGGATTGCAAGATAGCCTGCGGCTCTTATAGGGTCTTCCATGGTGTTTATAAGGTTACGTGGAGAAATCACGTAGTAAACGAGTCCACCTACTGGTTTAAGTTGTTGATTATCGCCTGTCCCTTCCCATTTGTATTGTCCCAAAAGATCCAAGAAAAAGTTTGTTCCAGGAGAAGGCTGCCCATTCATGCTCCAGAAGAGCTGTGAAAAGAAGTAGACATTAGCGAAGAGTGCTGAGGCGAAGATTACTGGCAAGTTCGAAACGTATAGTAGTTTTATTGGGTATCTGCTGCGAAATCCCTTGTAGTCAGCATG
>Ga0172365_10002423_pt1 | contig 13705 bp, 19 predicted proteins | sample LakKivSesite48cm_FD_114535 | JGI IMG/M metagenome (GOLD analysis project Ga0172365, IMG submission 114535) | Sediment microbial communities from Lake Kivu, Rwanda - Sediment site 48cm | ecosystem: Environmental > Aquatic > Freshwater > Lake > Sediment | place: Rwanda: Western Province, Lake...
ACGTGCTGCGCCAGGTTCATGCCACCAATGTCAATCGCGCAGACCCTCGTTGTCCTGAGCACCAAGGGTGCGGCATATTATAGCCTGGGGCAGAGCGAAGGCTTATCAGGCCGAGCGTCGCCCCAGGTAGGCGATTGCACAGAAACATGAGCTCTGAAGGAGCGGCATAGCCCCTATCTGCGTGCAACGCACAGGCAGGTCAGCCGGTTTCACGGCGACGCCAACCTCTACGCTCCTGCGCCGCCGAGGAAACCCACGGGGCTCACGCCGGAACAAGTCGTCGCACACAGTCGGCGCATTCGCGCCACCGTCAGTTAGTACGGCGGGCGGACGCGGCGCGTGGAGCTCGTCACCGGCACCGGGCACTGGTACAAGGCCGGAGAGGGAGTCGTCCCTGTCCGCTGGGTCCACGTCCACGACATCCAGGGCACTCATCGAGACGACTACATCTACTCCACGGACCTGAGCCTCGCCCCGGCACAGATTGTCAGTTGGTTCACGGCCCGCTGGCCCATTGAAACGACCTTTCAGGAGGTTCGGGCTCATCTCGGGTTCGAGACTCCTCGCCAGCGAGTGGCCAACTTCGACGCCCAGGGAACGGCCCAGCCGTCGGGAGGGCACGGGGCCGAATACGTGGTTCATTGCGCTCCTCATTCATCGCACGGCCGGGTATCACAGGGCGTCTTTCGACCGCAACACGTGGTGTCGCGCCCGCAAGACGGCTTCCTGCTCGGGTAGTCGGTCGCGTGAAACCCCTTACCTTTGAAGATGACGGCGGCTCCGCGTCCGATAAGGCGCCGCACCTTCCCGCCGCATTTCGGGCACTGCGTGAGCGGGTCATCGGTCATGGTCTGAAACTGCTCAAAGCGGTGGTGGCATTTCCCGCACTCGTACTCGTAGGTTGGCATTGTGCTTGCCTCCTTGGCATGCCGCAACCAAACAGGGGGTCCGGAGTTCATCAGTTGCTCAGTTGCCGGGCAACCGCCCACCGGCTGACTGGAGAACTGAACAGCTGACGAACTCTGACGCATTTAGCGTACAATTTCACTCATAAGGGACTACAGATTCTCGCCCATCACGCGCAAACGATCGACGGTCTCTTCAGCAACTTTGCTCTCCTTGGCGAAGTGGCGCTTCATCCGCTCGATCAATCCGCGCTTGTCGTCCCGCGTCCGGAAATGCTGCAGAAGCTGGAGCGTCCACTGCACGTTCGCCTCTATCTGCTGGGGTACCTTCTCGCTGTCGTGGCGTACCGCCTCGTGCGGGCAGATGTCATGGCAGGTGCCGCATCGGATGCATTTCCTGTCATCTATGCAGGCAACGTCATCAAGAACCGATATGGCGCCCACCGGACAGGCAGCCACGCACACGCCGCAACCAACGCACATATTGTCTTTGACCCAAGGCATGGAATCTCCTTTCGTTCGATGTGGCAGGCTGCCACGGAAGAGCACGCATTGTCATCCGCCTGGAAAAAGCATTGCCTCCGCGAACTCTGCCTGGAAATCTCCATCGATCGACAACTCCACGTGGCGCGTTCGCCGGGCCAGTTCCTCGCCGTGTGTGCGAGCCTCTACCGAGAGCAGGGCCCATCGCGCCCCGGCAAGCGACACATTGCCGACGTAGTGAATCCGCTGATGGTCAATCTGGGGTGGAATGAGGCCAATCCTCTGTGCCTTGTCCCGGCGAATGAAACTCCCGAACCCGCCGGCAATGAGGACGGTCTTCAGATCGGAAGCAGCCAGGCGGGCGCTGCGCAGGAGCAGGGAGATGCCTGCCCGTATGGCCGCGCAACCCAATTGGAGTTCCCGGATGTCGCGTTGGGTGAGTGTGATTGACATCGCCGGCGCGCCGGTTCCTGATTGCGCCAGGACGAAGATCGGAGCGCCATTCAAGTCGGTTTGCAGCCGTTCGTTGACAGCTCGCGGCAGTCCGGCCGGCAGTTCATCGGGAGGGAGCAGACGCCCCTCTGGTGATACCACTCCCAGGCTCAGCAGATCCGCCGCCAGATCGATCATACCGCTGCCGCAGATGCCGATGGGGGCCACGTTGCCGATGACGCTGAGTTGGACATCGGGGTTGAGGACCACTTTCTCGACGGCTCCGCGCGTGCCCCGCATGCCGCAACTGATCCTGGCACCCTCGAAAGCCGGCCCCGCGGCTGTTGATGCCGCGAACAGATTGCCTTCATGGGCCAAGACTATCTCGCCATTGGTGCCGATGTCGACCATCAGCGTCGGCCCGTCCTGCGTGTCAATGCGAGTGGCAAGCATGCCCGCCACCGTATCGCCTCCCACGAATCCTCCGATGACTGGAAAGATGTAGACCATTCCGTGTGGATTGATGGGAATCTCGAGGTCCTTTGAGGGCAGCAACACGCCGCGCGCGTAGGATGGGGTGAACGGTACCTCGCCGAGTGAGGACGGATCAACGCCGCAGAGCAGATGCTGCATAGTGGTGTTTCCGGCGAATGCGGCTTCATAGATGTGCTGCCGGTTCACGCCCGTTTGGCTGCACAGGCTCTCAATCATCCGGGCAACTTCCACGACGACTACGCGTCGCAGTTCTTCGAGGCAATGCGAACAGGAGCTCGAGTGCTTGATGCGCGACAGTACGTCGTCGCCGAAGCTCACTTGGGGGTTCATCCGGGAAACGACAGCCAGCTCCTGCCCGGAGCAGAGGTTCACCAGGGAGGCAACGATAGTGGTCGTCCCAACGTCAACGGCCACGCCGAAGCAACGCCCGGACGTGTCGCCCGGTTCGAAGTCGATCAGGCGATGATCCGACAGCACTGCTGTTCCCTTGAAGCCCTGTGCTCTCAGTTGCTTGGGAATCCGCCGCAACATGCCCAGATCCGCCTTGAACGTTCCGACAGCGGTCTCCAGCCGGAGAAGGTCGGGCCTGCTGTCTTCCAGTGTGGGAGGCGGCAGTTCAACATAGAGCTTGCGAATGGCGGGCCGGAGATCGGCCGGGCCGGTGGTCGCGGATTCCTTGACGATCTGGTGTCCGTCGCCGAAGAGGGAGGTGCCGGGCACGTGGATCACCATATCGCTGACGACGCGGTTCTGGCAGGCCAGCCGCCACCCGAGCAGAAGGTCGGCCTCCCCGAATACGCGGCGGTCTGCATCGGAAGGATCAGCCGCGCCGTGCGTCGCCTGAACACGGCATTTCGTGCAGGTCCCGGCCCCTCCACAGGGCGTGTCGATCACCAGCCCGGCGGAAGCAGCCGCTTCCAGGATCGTCGTTCGATCCAGTACCGAGACACTACGCCCTTGAGGCTGAAACGTCACTCTATGCTGGGTCTGCGTCATTGTGTTCTCTATTCTGTTGTCTGTCAACGGGGCATGCATTGGATACTTTGGCAATCAGCACAACCTGGTAGTTGCCGGCCACGGCGGCGAAGGATTCAGCCAGCGCCGCGAAAAGCTTTGTGTCTTCGCCCGTGATCCGTGCACTCATCGGCCCGACCTCGACGTCGAGGCCGACGCGACGCAGGAGAGCGATGAAAGCCTCGACCGCCGGCCCTACGGCGGCGGTACGCAGTGGATAGAGGCTGACTTCCGCATGGATGTTCATTTTCGCACCATTGCCACCAGAAGCGCCTTGTGCATTGAGCGGTCAGGACCGGCATGAGCGGCGTGCCTGCCTTGCGATCGGCCTGTTGCACCCAAGTGCACGTCGCCGTACGGCGCCAGGAGCTTCCGAAGCTCGTCGGAAGCAAGCAGACGTCCCGAGGCGTATGGCTGTTTGCCGGCCGCGAGGCGGTCCCGATTGATGGGAGCCAGACTGTTGAGCACCCCGATGACCAGCGAGCCGCCCGCACGCAAGCACCGCAGCATTTCCCTCAACGCGGCGTGAACGTCCGGGACGAACTCGATCGTGGCAATCGCCGCTACGACGTCGAACGAGCCGTCTCTGAATGGCAAATCGCGGGCATCGGCCACGCGGTAGCGGATTCCGGCCGGATTGTGTGCCTGTGCAACTCGAATCATCTCCTTGGCCACGTCCACGCCCACCACCGTATAGCCGCATTCGGCGAAAAAGCGGCTCCAGTGCCCGGTCCCGCAGCCGACGTCCAGCAACGTGGCTCCGGGATGCGGACGCGGAAGCATCGCCAGCACATCGGCCTTCTGGACGCGATCGTGTGCCAGCCCGGCGGGAGTCTCGTACCATTGGTCATAGGTACGGGCGAGCTTTCCGAAATCGAACGGCCTGCGCAACTTGGCGATCGCCTGCTTTGTCATGGTGGCGACCTCCTCTGGCTCCTGGACCCTTGACGCGTCAATTTCACCCGCAACCATTGGGCCGGAGCAGTTATAGACCGGGCTTGCATGTAGGCTCCTCCGGCTCGTGCCGGCAGGGTTGCGGAGCGTGACCGCATGGGAAGAAAGCTCCTGTGGCGGCCGTGTATTCGGCATAAGCTCTGCCGAATGTGGCGGACAGCGTCCGCTCCTCCAAAGGCACCAGCAGCCGAGCGGCCATGTACATGACGATCGGGACGGTCAGAAGCAACCAGGAACCGAGCAACAGAACTGCGCCGGGAGCCAGGAAGAGGAATCCAGTCGTGTAAAGCGGGTGCCTGATCCGACGATATGGCCCGGTTGTGACGAGCCCCTCCGCGCGGCGATGGGACCGAAGATACAAAGCCGTCGCCACGTACAACGGAATGCCAGTTGCCAATAAGCTCACGCCGGTGGCAGTGAAAACCCGGAACGCTATCCCCGTGACGGAAACAGCATCTGCCCATAGATATCCGGCAAACAGCATCACCCCAGTCCACAGCGATGTGACTGCTCCGATCAATGGACCGGCTCCCCATCGGAAGAGATCGGTAGGGCGGTCCGGTGACTGTGAGAGCATCATGCTTCGCCTTGCTTGGGCCGGACGGGGAGCAGGTAGCGCCGAATGTCGGCTGCAAGCCTGCCGGTTTGACCCATTGCTTCCCGGTCTTCAACGATTTTTCCGGCCTCAAAGGCATAACCCAGGATTCCGGGAGCCTTCAGCATCCGAAGACGAGCGAGATAAGCGTCGAGCACGCCGAGTTCCGTGCCAATCTGCCGCCTTCCGGTAACGATACAGGCGCCGAGCTTGCCGGCCATTTGTCCTTTTCTCAAGGGCCAAGTCCTCTCCATGAGAGCCTGCATGCGGGATGTTACCCCTCCCATGTGCGAGGGTGTGGCAAGGATGATCGCGTCGGCAGCCTTCAGCTTCGTGGAAAGTGCCGGAATGTCGTCATCAATCCGGCACGATCCGTGGGACTCGCAATAATGACATGCCTCGCACGGCCTGATATCCAGGTCTCTCAAGAAGACGGTTTCCGTCTGGAAGGAGTCTTGAAGGCGGCGCAGTGTTTCCTGAAGCAGAAAGGCGGAGTTGCCCTGCTTGCGGGGCGATCCGGCAATCCCGAGAATCAGTATCGGTGGTCTTGGCTTCTCAGCCATCTATGTACTCTTGCTCCCGGTGGCGCCTGGACTATTTTCACTTGTCGGCTTATGGGCACGTGCCCATATGACCTGGCCTCGTTCGATCAGCCTCACGCGGATGTCTGCAAAATCGCTCTCTGCCAGCAGACGCCTTACTTGTTCAGGACGATAGTAGTTTTCGTTCCAAAGCTTCTGAGCCAGGGAATCTCTCGGGAAATCCACAACCAGCAGTTCACCCCCCGCTCGAAGCAATCGTCGGGCTTCCGCCAGAATGGCCTGCGGATGTTTCATCTCGTGCAGGGCCCAGGTTGTCACGATCGCATCAGCGGAACCATGGGCTGCAGACGCAAGGTGAGCTGCGTCCCGTCGGAGGCAGCGAAAGGGCGATGCTCGCGGACGCTTCGGGAAGTTACCAGATACAACGTCCACGCCCGTCACTTGCTGGCGATAGGTTTCTGCCAAGTAGAGCACAAGGCCGCAGGAGCCGCAGCCGAAGTCCCATACGTACCTGGCCAAACGCAATTCGCGCCCTATCCGCCTGTAGAGGCGGGGCTTGATCCTTTCGTAGAAATCGTCAGGAATTCCCGTCTCCGTCGGCTTGCTGCGTCGGCAGTCGGATAGCGGGCGTTCCGCTATCGCCAGCTTCCGTGATGTCAATAGACGGCGATTCGTCCGAACAGGCGATGCCGTGCGTTCCAACAGAGCGTTTGCGCGGTGTCTTTCGCCCGCGAGCCGCCACACGATCGGGGCCATGTGTTCCCCCTGTTGCTCCAGGTCCGCCAAGTGGCGCCTTACCCTACGTGCCTGTATGCGGGCGCCAGTTGTGTCCTTCTTCTATCATGGCGAGGTAATTGGCGGGCGGGATGTAGTTGGCGACGGTGTTTCCGGACCCCAGCGCGAACCTGCCCGGCATGCACTCCGAGAGGGTGTCTCTGACGTAGTTTCTGAACTGCGTTTCATCCAGCCTAGCCAGCTTGTCCATGTCGATGCCGCCGAGTGCCGCCACTCTGTGGCCGTACCGCTTTGTGAATTGCGGTATGGGGATGATTACATCCTGAAAGGAGTGGAACGCGTCTATCCCCACGTCATCCAGCAGGTCGTCCATGACTTCGAGAACATTGCCGCAGCAGTGGTACCAGTACGTTTTTCCATGTTTGTGTGCCAGCTCGGCATAGCTGCGGAACCAGGGAAATACGTGCTGCCTCAGGAAAGACGGGCTGAGCATAGTTCCGGTCTTGTAGCCGAGGTCGTCGGCATGGAAAATCGCGCCCACCGACGGATGCCCGATCGCTTTCTCGTAAGCTTCGTAGACCTTCTGCCCCCATGCCTCAAAGATCTTCGCGACCAGGTCCGGATTGTCTACGGACAGCATGAAAAGGTCTTCATAACCCAGGAACCTCTCGAGGATCATCTCGAAGACGGTAGACCCGATAGTGACCTTCATGCCATGGGGAAGATAGCGAGCGACGTCATCGAGGCTGCTCCAGTCTGTCGTAATACCGTCCCAGTCGATGCGCTCGAAGTCTTCCGAGTTCTTGATGATCCCCCCTCCTTCTTCCACCCAGCTTCTTTCACCGCGAGAGAGAGCTGCGGAATCGGCGGCGCGCCTTTCCTTGAAAGCAGGCAGGTTCCGCATCGGACACCCAATGTGCACGAAGTCGTACCCCAATCGTGCGTAGCCGTCTATCAACCGACGGAGATGATTGTCTTGGGAAGGCACCTGGGAGGCATCTGTCCGGCGGAATAGATGCTGTTCGAGGTAGTTCCAGACTTCTCCGTCGATGCCGAGTTCCACGAAGTGAACTCGTTTCGGGACCGCGCGGCCCGTGATCACTTTTTCAAGCTCATCAAAATCCGGCGGCCAGGGGTCCAATCGAATACTCATTGTTGAACTCCCTGCATCGCAGAGGGGATTCGGCTGTATTGTCCCTCGTCAGGATGCCTCCGACGAGAGCACCACCGAATTCTTTCCCGGCAATGTCGACCCAAGCGGCCTATTTGTCGTCTCCAAGATACATCTCGCGCCACCAGCACCAGTAGCCCCAGGGATTATTCATGTTGTACTTGGTCTTGCTGGGCACAGAGCTCGGCAACTCGCACTGATCCAGTTCGGGAAAGGCTTGGCCATCCGTGAGAAGCTTGTACGCCCGGCAGGCGATGTCGAACTGCCGCGCATCGTGGCCGTCATCGGCTCCAGAGTCGGGGTGGCATTGTCGAACAGCTCTGCGGAAAGCATGCCGGATAGCGTCCTGGCCGGCGTTTTCCGGTATACGGAGAATCGCCCGGGCTTTGCGTTCACGCTGCCTGGCACGCAGCAGTTGGTCTTGCCAATCGTGGTCCGGCACGGATGCTCCGTTTCATGTTCGCGATCGGCATCGGGCGATAGTACCCGTGTCGACCGTCTGTTGTCACACGTTCTCCGGCGCTGGCACCTCGCTCAAGCTCCGCAATGCCTGGGCAACGGCCCGCCAGACGGTCCGGATGTCTTCAGCACAGCCATTGGACACATGTTCCACCACAGTCTTCCTGTTGACCTGTGCATCAACGACAGCACGGTCGTAGCGGACACGTCCCGCGATCCGCAGCCCCTGCTCACGAGAGCGGCTTTCGATGCGTGCAGACACATCGGGATTGAGGTCCCACTTGTTCACGCAGACCATCGTCGGGATGCCGAAGTGCTGCGCCAGCTCGGCGGCCCGCCCGAGATCGTGCTCTCCGCTGACCGTCGGTTCGGTGACGATCAGCACAAGATCGGCTCCGGTGATTGACGCAATGACCGGGCAGCCGATCCCCGGGGAGCCGTCTACCAGCACAAGCTCCAGTTGCTTCTCTTTCGCAAGCGCCTTGGCCTGAGAACGCACGATGGTGACGAGCTTGCCCGAATTCTCCTCGGCGATGCCAAGCTTCGCGTGAACCATGGGGCCGAACCGTGTTTCGGAGATGAACCATTCGCCATTCTTGGCCGGAGCAAACTCGATGGCGTTGGCGGGGCAGAACCAGGCGCACACGCCGCAGCCTTCGCAGGCGATCGGGTCGACTCGGAAAGTGGTGCGCCGGCTGTCCGCCGAATCAGGGTCGCGCGTGATGGCATGCGAGCGGCAGATGGTCAGGCACTTTGCACAGCCGGAGCAGGACTCGCGGATGATCCGCGCCCGCTTCCCGCCCGAGAATTCCGTGCGCTGGAGAATCGTGGGTTGCAGGACAAGGTGGAGGTCGGCGGCGTCCACGTCGCAATCGGCAACAACGGCCTTATCGGCCAGTGCGGCAAACGAGGCAACCAGAGATGTCTTTCCGGTGCCGCCTTTGCCGCTGATGACAACGAGTTCCTGGGGCATTTTCCCACCTTCTGCTCTTGCAGGCTGCGGGCGTGCCGGCTTGGTTGACGCCGCCTGAAGCCCGCGCCATTCAACTGCGGGGAGCCGGCTCCTGCAGCACAATATCGGCCAACAGCTTCGCGAAAACGACATCGTATCCGTCGACAGTCTGGCAGGCCAACTCCCCGCGGGAGTACGCTTCGGCGATGCGCCGGTCGTCCGGTATCTCGCCGAGAATCGGCAGCCGTTCGTCGGCGCAGTACTCATACACGGCGCGATCGCCCAGCCCGGCCCGGTTGACGACGATGCCGCACGGCAACTGCAGTGCCCGCACCATTTCTACCGCCAATGACAGGTCGTTCAAGCCGAAGGGTGTCGGCTCGGTGACCATCACGACGAAGTCCGCTCCCCGAACGCTCTCGATCACGGGGCACGACGTGCCGGGCGGGGAATCCACGATGACGAGATCGCCATCCGGTGCCGCCGCTTTCACTTCGCGGATGAGCGGCGGGCTCATTACTTCGCCAACGTTCAGCAGACCATGCACGAACTCGATGGACCCGGCCTTTCCCGCCTCGAGAATGCCGATCTCGCGGCTGACCTCGCTGATCGCGCCTTCCGGGCAGACGAGCAGGCACCCGCCGCAGCCGTGGCACAGCTCGGGGTAGATCAGCACCTTGTCGCGGATGCTGATGATGGCGCTGAATTGGCAAATCTCCGAGCACTTGCCGCAGTGGGTGCATTTGCTCAAGTCCACCAATGGTACGGGCCGGCCTACGTTCAGCCGCTTCTCGATCTGCGGTTTCAGGAACAGGTGGCCGTTCGGCTCTTCAACGTCGCAATCAACGTAGACTACCCGCCAGCCGTCTTGGGAGGCAACTTTGGCGAGGTTCGCGGCAACAGTGGTCTTTCCTGTCCCGCCTTTCCCGCTTGCAACAGCGATTCTCATATTATCTTTCCGTATTACAGCTCAACCCGCTATCGTTCGTGGTCTGTTTCCCTCGTCCACCATCACAACGCCTGGCCGGAATGAACGCGACTCCTCGCCGGACATTTCGCAGTAGGACAAGACGATCAGCAGGTCGCCGACCTCACCCATGCGAGCGGCCGGCCCATTCAAGAGCACGGTTCCGGATCCTGCCGGGGCCGAGATGGCGTAGGTAACAAGCCTCGAACCATTGCTCAGGTTCAAGACGTGAACCTGTTCATTCTCCACTATTCCGGCAGCTTCCAGCAAAGCGGCATCCAGCGTTATGCTGCCTTCATAGCCCAATTCCGTGCCCGTCAGTCGGACGCGGTGAATCTTGGACTTGAGCATGAATCGCCTCATTCCGAGGTCACTCCATGCTGATTGCACTGTTGGGGGCATTCTTTTGCACAGGTGCCACATCCCTCACAGGCATCGTCATCAACCGCGGCCACGCCATTCTCGATGGTGATCGCTTCCATGGGGCAGATGTCGGCGCACGCTCCGCAACCGTGCACGCGTCGGTGTCGATCTTCGCTGTCATACTACCGCTGCCCCTCGCTCTCAAGCTTCTGGATTCGATCAAGAACCGCCTGCAGTTGTTGGCCGATCTGATTGGCCTGCTGGCGAAGCTGTTCCAGTTCGCTTTGCTGCCGCGGCTGGGATGCTGATGGTGCGGTGATGGGGGCGCCTTGCACAGTTGCCTCACGTGCGGCCATGCCGCGGCCCATGCCCCGGCCGGCTCCGCCTCCGCCCATACCAAAGTGGCCGCCCACGCTGGGCTGGTCCGCGACTGAATAGGCTCCCGACTTGAACTTCTCCACCGCTTGCCTAACTGAACCGGAGCAACCGACAATCACACTGATGCCGGCAGCCGATAGCGTGCGGTAGGCATTGGGGCCGCAGTTGCCGGTCAGCACGTACTGCACGCCCTTTTCAGCCATCAACTGGGCCGATTGTATTCCGGCTCCGCCTCCCAACGTCACGTTCTGGTTGTCGATCGGCTCGAACGAGAGATCGTCTGTTTCAACGACGAGGAAGCAAGGGCACCGTCCGAAGCGCGGATCCACTTCCGCATCCAGCGATGCTGCAATAGCCGTTACGGCGATTTTCACGTCACGCTCTCCTTTCATTCTGTTTTTTCCGGGGCGGCCGGGCACGACACCGCCCCGGTTGAACGGCGGCCCGTTTACCCCGCAGACGCCGCTCTTGTTCAGATTCTGCCTTGGGCTTCGCGATACGGCCGCAGATGACATCCTAAGGCAACGCGATACAGTCGGGCCAGAGGTTCAGGGCGGGTGGGGCCGACACATCGTGCGTCTTACCACCTGGCCCGGGCGCGGCTCCGGCCAAAGCCGCGGCGGAATCCGCGCCCAAAGCCCCGGCCGAATCCGCGCCCGTAACCGAAATTCGAGCCGCGGCCATAGCCGCGGCCGTACCAACCGCCGTAGTCCCAGGCCGAGGCGTACGGCGTGAGCGCCCTGTACGCGCCGATCATCGGATAGAATCCCGGTTGGTAAAGCAGAGCACCTCGGTATGCTCGTCCGGGGATCTGATTCATATACCCGGGCATCGAATATCCCGCGCAGAACCCTGCCGCGCGTCCTGTCATTGGTCCCAGTCCGAGAGGACCGGTTCCATCACCTGCTGGCATGGCAAGCATCTCCTTATCTCCTTTCAATTCCGGCGGTTCACGAAATGTCACGCTCGCCAAGGCGCCCGGAATGATTGTGAGCCCCGTCCCGGCTTTGTGGCATCCGATAGCAGTCCGTCAGACAATCGTGCATGTACGCTCGAAGAACATCCTCCACAGGGCCGCAGATCTGGGGGATCACGAGGACGCCTGAGGCGGAAATCGCACTCAACAGCGCGCGAGAGATCGCTCCACAGACCAGCACATCCACCTTCAGCGCGGTCAGCTCTTCGGCCCGCGCTGCAAGACCATGGCCACGCAGCGGCAATTCCTCCCGTCGAAGCACGTCTTGGCCATTCACGTCGAACAGCAGCAGACTGCCCGCAACGTCGAAGACGGGAGAGACGCGGCCCTGCCAGTTGGGGATCGCTATCTTCATCGCCTTTCACCCGCATGCAAATTCCGTGCCACTTGCCTCTGCAGCGGGTCGCGGCGAGGGACCGGCGATCCCTAACCTGTTGCACGATAAGGGATTATGGAAACTGCGAACACAAGCTTGCGGAGACCCGCACTGGCGGAATGCAACAACTCAACCGGAATATCCGTTGCAACATGCAATTCTTCACGCTATCATGAAAGAGATAAGAAGCGGAGCAATACCATGGACAAGATGATGCGTGACGGCTGCCGGGATACGATACTCGATTCGATCAACGAAGGCGTGTTCACCGTTGATCTGGACTGGAAGATCACCGCCTTCAACCGCGCCGCTGAGCGGATCACGGGAATCGACCGGCACGATGCGATCGGACAGTTGTGTTGTGAGGTTTTCCGGGCCAGCGTTTGCGAGACGGCATGCCCGTTGCGGGAAACCATGAAGACGAGCCAGCCAATCGTCAACGCCACCGCTCACATCATCCGTGAAGCCGGCAACCGGATACCCATCCGCATGTCAACTGCTCTCCTGAAGGACGACAGCGGCCAGATCATCGGCGGCGTGGAAACCTTCCAGGACCTCACCGCCGTGGAGCAGCTTCAGAAAGAATTGGGGGCTCGCTACACCTTCGAGGACATCATCGGGCGCAGCCGCGCGATGCAAAGCTTGTTTGAGCTGCTGCCCCAGGTGGCGGAAAGCGACAGCACCGTTCTCATCGAGGGCGAGAGCGGCACGGGCAAGGAACTGGTTGCCCGAGCCATCCACAATCTCTCTCACCGGAAAGGACGATTCGTGGCGGTCAACTGCGGTGCATTACCGGATTCGCTCCTGGAATCGGAACTTTTCGGCTACAAGGCCGGAGCATTCACCGACGCCCGCCGAGACAAGCCCGGCCGATTTGCCCTGGCGGACGGCGGTACGATCCTGCTCGACGAGATCGGCGATGTCTCCGCTGCCATGCAGGTGCGCCTCCTGCGCGTGCTTCAGGAACAGGTGGTCGAGCCCCTCGGCTCGATCGAGCCGTTGAAGGTGAACGTCCGCATCGTAGCTGCCACCAATCGGAACCTCGCCGAGCTGATGCGAGCCGGCACGTTCCGCGAAGACCTCTTTTATCGAATCCGCGTCGTTCGTCTGCGGCTCCCCAGCTTGCGCGAGCGCCGGGAAGACATCCCGCTGCTTGTTGACCACCTGATCGGGAAGTTCAACCGATTGCAGAGCAAGGACATCGCGGGTGTCTCCAACGACGTGCTCGCGCGGTTGATGGAATACGACTACCCGGGGAACGTCCGCGAGCTGGAGAACACACTGGAGCAGGCTTTCGTGCTGTGCCGCGGGGGCCTCATCGAACTCCACCACCTGCCGCCCGAGTTGCGGCCTGCCGACTCGGAATTGCATCGTTCGCATCCCACAACGCTCAAGGCGATGGAAAAGCTCCTCATCGTCGAAGCGTTGCACCGGCACAAAGGCAACCGCAAGCGAGCAGCAGATGAGCTAGGAATCGATGCCAGCACACTCTACCGGAAGGCCAAGGTGCTCGATATCGTCCTCCCCGACATAGACGGGCGAAGTGCAACAGTCCGGTAAGCCACATCATTGCAGAATGCAACATTCATCATCTTCAGCGACGCCGATTGGGGCACAAAACCGCCCGAAGACTCTCTGCTTTCTGCCTTGCTCTGATGAACTTCGATACTTGTGCGGTCTCTGGCACGCTTTTTGCTTTCCTCCCTCTCTTGGAGTGTTTGCCTGATCTTGATGACCCAGTTGGCCACGGTGTGCTGGCGGTGTGAGAAGCACCTTCATACCCCCGATGCAGGAGAACAATGATGCCTCTCTTTGAATACGAATGCGAAGCATGCCGCCACGTGACCTCGTTTCTGGAAAAGGCCGGAAGCACGGGACCGCACGTGTGTGAAAAGTGCGGCTCCAAGG
>Ga0172365_10002425_pt1 | contig 13704 bp, 10 predicted proteins | sample LakKivSesite48cm_FD_114535 | JGI IMG/M metagenome (GOLD analysis project Ga0172365, IMG submission 114535) | Sediment microbial communities from Lake Kivu, Rwanda - Sediment site 48cm | ecosystem: Environmental > Aquatic > Freshwater > Lake > Sediment | place: Rwanda: Western Province, Lake...
AAAGGGTCTAGGCGATCTGGTGCAGGGGAACAACTCGGAGCACGAAAAAGAAGACATATGCTAGCGCGCAGAATAAGACGAAGAGAACTGCGAGGAAGAACTCTGCATAGAACCTATAACTCACCAAATCAACATCCGGACAGAATTCTCGCAGGGTGTGCACTATGCGGGGATCCCCGAAGGCAGCCGGGCTCGCGATGACATCGAAGGTGCAGACCGGGCATTTGAAGAAGCATTTTACAGCTCGTGTGAGGTTACCCACCATACTTCCTCACCCCCTCCTCCCCTCCTTATTTCTAAATAATTATAGGGCGGCTCAGGTAATAAAGGTGGCACATATTTCACGGAATTCCCCGGTGTCACGTGACAGCTGATGCGCGGCACACGGATACGGGGCACACGTGGATATTGAACGGGCCGCTCCCAAGAGTTCTTATTGCCCTGGTCGCCGCCTTCGGATGATGAGGCGGCGGCGACGGTGAGGGCGACGGGCGGGAGGCGCGGCGGAAGGATGAGCGAAAGGGCGCGGCGGGCTCTATCACCAGGGCGATATGGGCGATCTGAAAGCGATTGCCGGGGGCTCGGACGCCTACGAGGCCGCGAGCTCGCAGGGGCGGCGGATGACCGACGAGCGGTGGTGGAAATCGTTCGGGTGCACCGCGCGGTTCGTCGCGGAGCCGCTGTAGCTATCGGGTAAGAACCGCGCGCGAAGACGATGGGGCAGCCCGCTCGGACGCAGTATGAACATTCACGCGGTGGTTGGACTTGCCCTGTAAGATGCACGAGCTCTCTGCATCACTATACTCATTTGTATAATGCTTCGATTACTGATTTCACCGTTTCTTTTGAAATTCCGAGTGCCGTCTCCACCCTGCTCAACAAATCATCTGAGAGCAGGCTTCGCACATCATATCTCATGAAATCTATTACACGTTGCGTTTTATTTCTAATATCTCTAAAATCCTCTCCGGAATACCAACTAACTGCATACATATCACAGACGTCCTTAATTAATTTTTCGTCTATTGTTCTCGTTGGTGCAGTCTTAATTTTGGTCGCAAGTAAAATTTCCGGCTTTGGTAGCAAAACTAATCCATTAAACTCCTTTAGTTCAACTCGATTATTTTCATCTTCAAAAACAGCAGATATAAGGGGTTCGTCTATCGGAGAAAAGCCAAAAACATCTCTAAAACAAGGATGGACATAGTTTACTATCGGATCGATGTAAATTCTACATATGTTGTGGCTTGGTGTCTTCCTCGATTCTTCAGGAGTCAAATATTCCCCTGTCTCTATATGGACATCCCTATAGTATCTAAACGTGCTGGGCTGAAATCCGAGCTCCTCTAATAGTTCTATGAATTCACCAAATTGTGTTCTTTTGAGTTCGTCTTGTGCAAGGGCCTTATTGATGAAAAACCCTATATCTATATCCTTTGATCCGAGATATGCTCTCCCCTGTTCTTGCTCGAAGTGTTCATTAACGGTATAATAAACCGCCCAACCACCAATGATACAGACGGGGAAATCAAGAGCTTTTACTATCGCCAGTAAACTTTTGTAAGAATAATCTACCTCGTATGGCTCATATAATGTCATGATAATTCCTCTGTAGCAATAAACCAGCAGCCTCGGCAGCAACTCCTTGTTCTCTTAAAAGGTCAAATATTAGTTGTGGTATAGATACTATATAAAAATATTTATTAATTTTTTTGCTATTATAAAATACGTGATTGTCGTCAATTACTACCCTGAAATTGCCCTTTCCCACCAGCCCACTTTCTGTAAGTACTTCATGCCACTTCTGCTGGTCTTGATCTTCTATGTAAATATCGACTCGTGTTGGAAATAAATAATTCTGAGTGAATGATTCAGCATAGTACGTTGTCAGTGCATAGGTTAGGCTTGTTGTTGCTAAGAATTTCAGCGGTTCTTGCAGGTTATATTCTTTAAAAGACGGATGAGGGTTGAGTTTTATCCAGTAGTCAAACAACTCTTTCGTACTTACTACCCTTGTACCTTTGATGAGGTTCATGAGTTCCAATTTTCTGAGAAACTTGATCACCCACACATGCGAGCAATCCGCAAGCTTTGCGATGCGGTATATGGATAACTCTCCCCGCGGGTGGTTCAGCAATATTCGGATGATTCGTTCCCGCTTCTTCCCCTTCATACACTGTAACTATGAGCACCACTATTTAAAGGTTACTTACATGTAAGTAAATACTACTATATAAAAAGCTTACCTACAGATCTTCGTGCCTCCCCCTTCCTTCCGGGTTCGCTCGCAAAGGCGACGGCTGACGGAAGAGCGGTGGTGGAACTCGTTTGGGTGCACCGCACGCTTCGTCGCGGAGCCGCTGTAGGACGTTAAAGTTAGTCTACGAGTATTCCGAAGCGACCCCCTGGGTGTAGCTCTCCCAGTGCCGCACCAGGCTAACTTCGTTGCCGCTTACATCATCCTGCTCCACCTCTGCAAGTGAAGGAGATGAAGCGGTGGGTGGACGGTAGATAGTATTACTAATTATTATTTTTAACCAGTGATAATATGACGGGACGAAAAAAACCGAAAGTGATATATATATCACTTGAGATTATTTACACATACCGATGTTTGATGAAAAATTAAGTAACACGGATCTCGAAATACTGAAACAAGTTTTGTACGAGAGGAAGACTTTGTCTGACATAGCCCACGGGCTAAGAAAATCTTTGCCCGTCATCTCCCGGCATGTTAAGCATCTCGCACACATGAACCTCATTGATATTCAGAAAAGGGAAAAATACAAAAGTGTCAAAATCAGTTCGAGTCCCCTAGGAGAGGGGCTCTTTTTATTGATGACTGAAAGTTCCTATCTTAATTTGGAAAAAATTCTGAGTGGTTCAGGATTGTTAATCCTTCCGCTACTTCTTAGGCCTGGAAGTAAAACCGAAGAAATCTCTAAGAAAATTTCCAGATCGTTAAGGACAGTGAAAAATACTATCGCACGATGGAGAGAACTGGGTATAGTTATTTTGGATAAAAATAGTTATAATTATATGCTCAACTACAACCATAAATATTTAGCACAATTTATAGAAGTTTATTCAGAATTTAAAAATAAAACTTTATTAAGGGAATCTTATCATGACGCAGTTATAGTTTGGCAATGGCGTGATGAATTTATGTTTTCTGTCCCCAACCAAATAGATAATCAGATATTTAGTACTGCTGGGGTGTCTCGGTTAGAGGAGTTGGGTTACAAGTTATTTCATACAATCCACTACTATTTCAAGAGTCCAGAGGTAATGAGAGTCAGTAAAGAAGAAGCTTTCGCTCAAGCTCTGTATACTGACCCAGAGAATCCTCGAATAGTTCGATTAGTAAATGACGCTATCAGAGACAACAAGATAGACATGCATAAATTTAATTACTACGCTGAAAAGTATAAAATCCAAGGGATGATCGATCTATAACATGTATGATAGGAAAAAATTTGAGAAATTGAAACTTATCGAGATTTTAGATAAAATTTCGAAGGAATTAAAATCTGAAATTGACTGTTATATTATAGGCGGACTAGCAATGATGTTTCATGGCACAAAATTAGCAACTAAAGACATAGATATAGTTTTTGACTATCCTAAAGAAGCATGTGAATTTATGGAAACCCTAAAGATTATAGGTTTTCATGAAGTTCAACATGTAACAAAAGACCATCTAAAAATAGGGGCTCATGCGGTCTTAGAAGGGCCGGATGAGTGCCGATTTGACATATTTATAGGTAATGTATGCAGTGGTCTGATATTAAGTGAAGAAATGAAAAGGAGAGCTACAAAGGTATTATCACTTAGAAATCTAAATATATTTGTAATGTCTCCCGAAGATGTTTTTCTCCTTAAAAGTATTGCACAAAGGGAGGACGATTTAGCTGACATGGCTACAATAGCTGCCATGGGGCTTAATTGGGGTGATATTGCAAAGGAGCTTAAAAATCAGCCGAATTATTGGAAGTGGCTGCCTCTTTATTATTCGAGCTTGGAGGCGTTAGAATCAGAATACAGCGTTTCTTCTCCATCAAAAGAAATTCTACAGGGAGAGGCCGAAATATGTATGGGAATGATTACGATTTTGCAACGCATGGATAGACCACTTGCTACTGATACCATTGTGAAAATTTTAGATGGTGACGAAGCGTTCGCATTATCCGTGTTGAGTAAAATGAGTGGTCTTGGTCTAATAAAAGAAGTGAGTGGTTTTTGGATACTTGACATTAAGTGAAGGCAGCTATCGATATTTGTATTATGCTGATTTTACCTAAATAGCGGCTCTTTAACTTTCGTAAAGCCTGGGACGAATACGCGAAATACATAATAAGCAAAATTGTGTATCCTTTCTTTTCCTCTCCATAGTTTCGACCATAGTTAACTCAGCAAAAAATTTTCCACTTCTTTCACTTTCTTTGGGTTTTTTAGCCACGACAGATGAATAACATTTCTCCTTAGCGCGCAACGGCTGCAAGAGGCTCGGATGCTACGAGGCGGCGGGCTCGCAGGGGCGCAGGCTAACCGAAGAGCGGTGGTGGTTTGGGTTCGGGTGCACCGCGCGGTTCGTCGCGGAGCCGCTGTAGGATTTCGACTATGAATAGGGTCTAGGCGATCTGGTGCATGGGCACAACTCGGAGCACGAAAAAGAAGAAATATGCTAGCGCGCAGAACAAGACGAAGAGAACTGCGAGGAAGAACTCCGCATAGAACCTATAACTCACCAGATCAACATCTGGACAGAATTCTCGCAGGGTGTACACTACGCGGGGATTCCCGAAGGCAGCCGGGCTCGCGATGACATCGAAGGTGCAGGCCGGGCATTTGAAGAAGCATTTAACAGCTCGTGTGAGGTTACCCACCATACTTCCTCACCCCCCTCCCCTCCTTTTTTTTCTAAATGATCATATGGCGGCTCAGGTTATAAAGGTGGCACATTCTTCACGCAATTCACCGGTGCCACAGGACACGTATGCACGGCACACGGGTACGGGGCACACGCGGATATTGAACGGGCCGCTCCGAAGAGTTCCTTCTTCCCCTGGTCGCCGCCTCCGATGGCGAGGGACGGCGAGGTGAGGGCGGCGGGCTCTATCATCAGGGCGATATGGGCGATGTGAAGGCGATTGCCGGGGGCTCGGACGCCGACGAGACCGCGAGCTCACGGGGGTGGAGGATGACGGAAGAGCGGTGGTGGAAATCGTTCGGCTGCACCGCGCGGTTCGTCGCGGAGCCACTGTAGAACCGAGGGTGAGAACCGTGAAGCAAGGCTCAGAAGGAGAATGATGGTCACAGTGTCCCTTCACTGGTAGCAGCTCTGACGCTATGTTTCATCATTCGTGCAATGGTGCATACTCAAGAAGAAAGTTGGGTGCGAACGGTTCATCATCGCGCCAATCGTCGCAAAAAGTAGTTATCAGATATATTATGCATTGTGCCTTTGAGACAAATTAACCTGATTGTACTATAGTGCCTAAACCCTTGCGAGCCATCCCACAAGTTGGAGGTCGTCTTCTGATACTTCAACAACAGTTGAAGGTTTAATCCCATTTGAATGTAGATGTGTCTCAGCAAACCGTTGTAAGCTTGAAATTTTTTTTTCTTCACTATTACCCCTCTCTTCTCGCCATAACTTCCTTAGTTCCCTGAGCCGTACTCCATCTAGGGTTTTTGAAAAATACTCAACGAGTTTTTTCCTCTCTTCAGAAGGTGGCATTGCTTGCAACCAATTCATAATTTGATTTTGCGGATGAGGCAGGGCAGGAATATGATGCTTCATTATTTTTGTTTGGTTAACAATATGATTTTTCAACTTTTTTAGAATTATGTACACATCAAAATCCGGTTCAAAATATCGCTCATTCTCATGACACCGAATAAGCTTAATTACTTCGAGCTTTCTTTCCAAAATAGTTCCTTTCTCTATATCATAGAACAGCCAGTAATGTCGGTTATTTTTCTCGTCTTTTATTGATGCAAAAAGACCTTTTCTTCCCGCTCTTTGCATGCCACTACCGACTCCAAGCGGAATGCGTTTTAGTTTTTCCTCTCCAATTCGTGCTATAAAGTCGATGAGTTCTTGTTTCAAAAATTCGCCAACCTCAACTTCTGAGAGCTTTTCAAGATCGCTCCAAACACTTTCATCCTCTTCGGCAATCCTATAGATGGCATTGAAATCTTGTGGATTTGGTCTTTCACCCATCACCGAGGAATCCAAACCAACGCTTCGATTTATATTCTCTAATTTATCATAAATGCGCTCTACTAAGTGAAGGAGATCCTCAAGCGCATCTTCTGGATTAAAATTGTAAACAAACACTCTATCGTAAGGCGAGCCTATTCTATCAATTCGCCCAGCACGCTGAACCATTCTCACAGGATTCCAATGAAGGTCGTAGTTGACTAGAAAACCGGAATCTTGTAGATTCTGTCCTTCACTTAAGACGTCCGTACTAATCAGTATGTCAATCTCACGTTCGCTTCCTTTTATCAACTTTTTTATTTCTTCGTTTGGCGCGTTTGTGTCTGGCGCGAATCGAATAATGCGGTCTTTTCTCTCGCGCGGATCGACGATACTATCCACTATACTAATGTGCTCGTGACCAAGGTCACTGAGAAAATGTTCTCCTTCAGGCAGGCGTGCGCCATCGCCTAATTTGCCACCTAATTGGTGGTAAAGATAGCGAGCAGTATCTTTGAAATAAGTGAAAATAACGACCTTTCTGCCTTTTAACTCACCAAGTAGGAGTTTCTTTAATTCATTAAGTTTATCATCTTCCCCTATCTTAATTTTCTCTAGTTTTGAAATTATGCCTATAAGTGCGTCGATATCTTTGTTCACAAACTTCTTTAGTGCTCTTAGATCATAAAAATTCTGGTCTATCTCTGGAAGCTTAGCGAGAACTTCGTCTATATCACCTGCGTCTTCTTGTTCATCTTCACCATTCCATTTGAAGAATTTACGATAGTTCGATGCATCCAGTAGTCTGTTTTTTTCCAAGATACGCTGGAATTTTATCTGAAAATCTCTCTGTCTGATAAGGCTTATTTTTAATGCTTCAAGGCTGCTTTCGAGTCGTTTGAGATAAAGCGTCTTCATGAGCTGGACGAGCGCGGTGCCCCTCCCGAGATTCATCACATATAATTGTGCATCATTTTCGCTCCATCCTTCCTGGAGTAATCTCTCTTTCAAGCCCACGAACTCACGAGCATCGACTCCTTTCCTATACGCTTCTGGATTGTAAGGTGCAAGGTACAGGGTTTCTATCATGTTTGCGACTTCTTTATAAACTCCCTTATAGCTCCTCTCAAGGCTGTAATTGACGGTTCGGAGCTCTCGTTCCGGGAAATGTACGCGCTTACCGTCTACTTCAGCATCCGGGTAATTCTTTTTTATGAAGTGTCTACTTCGTTTTACTGCTATTTCCTCAAGAACATCATAAAGCGTTTCTTTATCCGTTTCAGCCTTCATGAAATAGCCCTTGAGGTTCTCAATTCCGCAGCCCATAAAAAAGTCCTGCTGATCACGGGTTATGAGACGGAGCTGATTGTAGAGATCGAATACAGAATTGTTTACCGGCGTTGCGGTTAGAAGGACCACTTTTTTAGGCCTTCCCGTCCTGAGTAGTTGGGACATGTTCGCCCATCTGTTGGTGGTTGCGTTTCTAAAATTATGTGACTCATCGATTACCACCAGGTCAAAATCAGCATAATCTGCGATCTCTGAACCAAATGAATCTCGGCCCATATACTCCATATGTTCGATATCGGCACGTATGCTCGCATGTCGGAGTTCAGGTTCCCAAAGGACTTCTCTCAACTGCGCAGGGCAAATTAAGAGTGCTTTTTGTCGCAGTTTATAAGCGTAATCGTCAAGGAGTTTGAGCGCGAGGTACGTTTTGCCAAGACCCACAGAATCCGCGAGTAGTACGCCACCGTATTTCTCGAGTATTTCCTTTGCTTTGAGATACCCGTCGCGCTGAAAATCTGCGAGCACGATTGGGCTGAGCGTATCCTCGCGGGGTGTTAAATCAAGCTCAAACTGATCTCTGAAATATTCATAAAGGATTTTGATGTAAATCTCGTAGGGCGCGCGTTCGGCGGTAAAAGCGGTGAGAATGTCGAGAAGTTCAGCCTTATAGTCCTCAGCCTCAGTCCAGAAACCTTCAAACCACTGTAACAATTCCCGTACCGCTGATTCTTGTTTCAAGACGGCGTTCAATTCATAATTTTTGGTAAGGCCCGCGTTTGTGAGATTGGACGAGCCGACGAATCCAACGCGGCCCAGGACCGGAATACCGTCAATGATGTAGGCCTTACCGTGCAGAAATTTCTGCTTAAATGCTCGAATTTCTACTTTATTCTGGTTTATGAAATCGGCTAATTCCCTCAAGAGCGGAGGAGTATCTCTTCTGTTCATCGCTACTTCCATCTCGTTCCATAACCGCTCACCGATGACAAACTCCCGTTCCTGCTCTCGACCGAGTAGTAACTTGAATTCTCGCGCTCGTTCAAGCCCATCTTTTAAAATGGCGAGACCTTCATGGTTGAAATATGCCGTGACGATGCGGACCACTGGCTCGCCTTGGCTCAGGAGGTAGTTCAACACGTCGCCAAACTTTCGCTCCTCTGAATTGTCAATGATATCTGGAATTCCGCCCGTCATTGTGCACCTCTTTGCGTTTAAGACGTACTTACTCTCGCATATACCCCCTCTACCTTTTCATTTATTCGGTCTTGAACGCGCTGAAGCTCTTTCCACCATTCCGATTTTTCGTTGTCGTTCTTAGCGGCATATATTTCCTTTTGTATCTCAATAGCTTCTTCCACAAGTTTATCTATCTCCTTTCTAAAATTATCGAGGGGAATAATAATAGGAAGTAACTTGAAGTCATTTAGCTCAAAATTCAAACTTTGATTAATGAAATTTTTCATGAAATAAGTCATTAAGTCTGCATTCAGCAAAGCAATAAAATAATTGGAAGGGCAGGTGTCAATCATTGGAAAAAATGTCATTGCACCGTGATCTACAACCGCTAGAGGTGTAATCCTGCACTTGATGGACTCAACACTCATATTTGTTGACGAAAAACCACCCATAAAGTAATAATCATACCCTTGCCATCTCGCACGTTCATTCTGTTGTAAGTCATGTAAAGAAGATCTGCTCCATAAAACAAAATCCATTCGCTTTTTAAACCAACGATTGCCTTCGCGGTCTCCTTTTTCTAAAAGAACCCATCCTTTCATATCAGTCAACTTTCTATATTCTTCCTCTACTCTGTCCCGCAATCCCCCTTTCAATTCAACTAGGTCATCCGACAATTTTGGTAGCTTCCACAAGCCTTTTACATCGCTTTCTTTTTCTGGAATACCGCCAAAAATTAGTACACGTCGCATAATGTCCCGACTATCCGGTTCAAGACCTGCGAGATAAGAAGCCACATCAAAAACGTCTTCCTTCGTGATTATCTTGTAGATGAACCCTCGGGGGATTTCTAACTTTTCATCTCCAAATTTTGTCCTCAATTTATCAATAGCATCATTCCTGGAGTATTTCTTCAAGAGTTGATGATAGGTCTCGATGATTTTTTGATACTCCCTTCGCTCTTTTGCCTCAATTTTAATATCTCTCGATCTTCGTTCCCAGGTTCTTTCAAACTCGACAAGCCTCTCCTCTATCCGTTTCGCCTCTTCTGTGCCCTCAAGTACAGCTAAGAATCGCCCGTTATCTGCCGTTGCCAAGCCCTGGCCGCCTTCGGCAATTAATCCCAGCAGCGTGACATCTCCGGGCTTTAGCTTCTTCAAGTATCCTCCAATCTCCTTTTTGTTCTCCTGTATATCCGTGCTCGATTTTATCTTCGGCCACCACTGATCGTAGAGTTCCAGCATCTTCGGCATGTACCGCTCGCACAGCTTCAAATTCTTCTCAGTGGGTGTAAAAAATACCTTCTTTACCGCCTTTTTATAGAGCTCAACGGGCACGCGGAACTGCCCGATATCCGCGCGCCGACTGTACGAAACCTCTAATTCTTTATCACCGATCCTTACGGGCATCTGTGTATCGTACTCCTCAACTTCCTTTAACCCCTCAAAGACTATGAGCTGATCTTCCCAACTCACTTCTTTAGTAACAGAAACTTCCCGGGCATCAAGAAAGGTAAAGTTATACTCTCCAAGATGTTCATTCTGTGCGATGTAAATAGCGGTATTCACCGTTGCCTGAAAGGCCTTGGGTGTGAGGATGAGCCTTTGGAGTCTCTTGTCCTGGAGGAGTGCTCGCATTCGCTCCTTCCATGAGAGCGTGAGGTACGTGTCTGAAGTAATAAACGTAACGATACCCTTGGGTCTGGCGAGTTCAAACGCACGGAACGTGAAATGCACGTAGAGGTCGTCAACAAAGCCATAATGGAGCTTTAAATCGTCACGATAGTGTAATTCCGAAAGCTTTTGCGTTCGTACATACGGCGGGTTGGCAATGACAATGTCGAAGCCCCCTTTTACTGTAAATACTTCGGCAAAATGTATCTGTGGTAGGAAAAAAGACTTAGAACCAGATTGCTTCAGATCTTCAAGAAGCTTCCCTGCGTTTTCAGCTTCTTCTCGTAATTCTTCCAGTTTCTTCTTCTCCTTTTTAGGTATTGCCTTCGCATACTTGTACCTGCCACTAATCTCGATGGCTTCTCTTGTTTTCCGTTCGGCTTCTCCGATGAGCCGGCTCTCAATCAACTGCCATTCGATCCCCTCGGAATGCTCACGAAGCTTCTTCTTCTCCTCCGGGTTTCCTTCATCCAGAAGCTTGTCTTTCAATCCCCTCAATTCCCGAATCAATTTCAGGGTTACATCCTCACCCCACGTTCTCTGAAGGTTCTCCTTTCCCAGTATTTTCATGCCTTGAAAGCTTTCAACAAGGCTATTACCGACTACCAATTTATAATCGAGATTGGGTAGGGGTTCTATATCCTCTAGCTTTTCATCTACCACCAATGAGAGCCAGAGTCGCAACCTTGCAACCTCAATCGCCTCAGGCTCTATATCCACTCCATATAGATTTGACTTGATAATTTCTCTTTTTAATTGCGCGTTCGTGACGATTTTATCCAACTTAGTCGCAAGAGCGGTTTTTAAGCGAATAAGCTCATGCATCATTCCCACGAGGAATGCACCGGATCCTACTGCTGGGTCGAGAATGCAAACTTCATCCAGAGCTTTATCAAGTTGTTTGGCTTCTTGCACAGACAAATCATTAATAGCATCATCCTCCAAGAGTGCGCGTACCTTATGCCTTGCACATTCGGTCAAGGTTGCAAGATATTCTTTGAGGCTCTCCCTGCACATGTAATGCACAATAGGGCGGAGCGTGTAGAAGGTCCCTTTCTCGCCTCGTTCCTTCTCAGCAAGCATATTTTCAAAGATTTTACCCAGTAATTCGGGATCGAGACTCACTTCCACCTCTAACGGTGTATTTTCCTGAACGGTGAAGTTATATTGCTCAAAGAAGCCTATAATCTCTTTAAAAATCGCATTCGGTAATTTAACTTCGAACGTGTAATCTTTCTCGAAAAGTCCGCCGTTTAAATACGGTATCATTCCGAAAGGGGACCCATTGTTTGCCCTCTCTACGTTTAACACTTTGAAAAATAACGGTTCCAAAAAGTCGGTGTAAAAATTCTTTTTCTCTTTCTCTGCCATTTCAAGTAAATTATTAATGAATTTTTTATCACTATTTAGCCAAAGCTTCTTTTGTAAGAAATACAGAAAGATCAATCTACCAAGAATGCGTTGAGCAAACGTCTCAATATAATTTTCATCCTTGAAAAATATGTTTCCCCTATTGTTCAATTTCAATCCATTTTTAAGAAGATCAAATATCCCTTTGTAGGTTTTGAAGAATTCCTGCGTTACTTTTTCGACACTAAAGGCGTCAAGATGCTTCGCCCAAATAGTTGAAGCGTCCGATTCCCCCTGAGGAAGTTTTAGAGCGCTTAAAACCCATAGATCTGTGTGATAAACGTTAAATCGATCTATCTGAAGAATGCGGAGTTTCAGTTTTGCTGTTGATCCATCTTCTGGGAGGAGAACTCGCAGTGGACTTACGAGAACGAGGGGATTATATTGCTCGTTCGTAAAGACGAAGAGACCACTCACTTGAGGGAATCGCGTGTAGAAAGGCTCTAAGACTGCTCGTATGTTAGTTCGGCGCAAATGATCTGGTTCAACCTCAACGATATAAATCCGGAAAAGTGCGCCTCCTGTTTGGTAATCACTTACGAGCGTACAGGATCGAATAGGTTCTCGAGCGCGCTCAGGTAGACCCAAATCTCTTTCTGGATCAAGCTGCACCTCTTCGGTCTGGTAATTCAGGGCCGTTAAAAATCTTATTAAGAAATGCCTATTTGGGGTGCACCCCTGAAAGTAGACAGTGAGTTAAGAAATAAAGAAGGGGTGCAACATGAAAACAAGGCGGCACTACACACGGGAGTTTAAGATCGCGGTAGTTCGAGACATCGAGACGGGGAAATCACTTGCGCAGGTGTCACGGGAGAACGGGATTCACCCATCCCTCATCGTGAAGTGGAAAAACGAGTATTTCGAGAACCCCGAGAAAGCCTTCAGCGGCAACGGACGGGTATACAAAGACCAAGCCAGGATGGCAGAACTCGAAAGGCTGGTCGGACGGTTGTACGCGGAGAACGAGTTTTTAAAAAAGGCCTTGGGGACCTTAGAGAGCAGGATCCAGGAAAAGAGAACAAGGGCGGTGCGGGAGTGAAGTATATGGTCATCAAAGAGTGTCGTGAGTCTGGAAGTCAAATATCCGTAGATCGAGCCACCCAATTACTGGAAGTCAGCCGATGCGGGTTCTATAAATGGCAGGGGCAGTCGAAGAACGAACCGGTAAAGGGCGAGGATATAGAGGTTAGAAATGAGCTCCAGAAGGTCGCCGTGGAGTTTCCGGCATACGGATACAGGCGGATAACAGTCGAACTCCAGAATCGTGGTTATACGGTGAACCACAAACGTGTGCTGAGGCTCATGCGAGAAGACAATCTGCTGTGCGTTCGAAAGAGGTTCAAGCCAAAAACCACCGATTCCAACCATAATCTCAGGACCTATCCCAATTTGCTAAAAGACCTGAAAATAACCAGACTGAATCAGGTCTGGGCTTCTGATATCACCTACATACGGCTGCCCAGCGAATTCGTATATCTGGCAGTCGTGCTGGACCTCTTCAGCAGGAGATGTATCGGATGGAATCTCGATAGGAGCCTGTGCACAGAGCTGGCGTTGAGCGCCCTGTCCATGGCTATAGAAAATCGCTGGAATGGAAACATGCAGGGACTGATCCATCACTCAGACCAGGGAGTTCAATATGCCTCGAAAGAGTACATCGAATGTCTCGAAGCCCATGGAATCCGTATCAGTATGGCTGCTCAGGGCAACCCATACGATAACGCATTCGCTGAGAGCTTTATGCGGACGCTAAAGTATGAGGAAGTCTATCTCAATGACTATGAGAACTTCTCAGACGCCTCAGAAAATGTCCCTCGCTTCATCGACGACGTCTACAACAAAAAGCGGCTGCATTCATCCCTGGGGTACCGATCACCGGTCGACTTCGAAAAGGAGGTAACTTTAAATAGCGTTGCTTAACTGGTTGTATACTAACAGGGGTTCACTCCA
>Ga0172365_10002426_pt1 | contig 13699 bp, 26 predicted proteins | sample LakKivSesite48cm_FD_114535 | JGI IMG/M metagenome (GOLD analysis project Ga0172365, IMG submission 114535) | Sediment microbial communities from Lake Kivu, Rwanda - Sediment site 48cm | ecosystem: Environmental > Aquatic > Freshwater > Lake > Sediment | place: Rwanda: Western Province, Lake...
AACAACAAAGGAGCGGTTTTTTTCCTCGGCAAAAAAAAGGAGCTGACTCGCGCCAGCTCGTTCTTGAAGGTAACAGTCGATGCAGTTTGCGATTTTCTTTGTTGGGTCGCGTAGGTGGTGAAGGGAACAACCTTTACAGGTGAGATAGATTTTTACCATTACATCAGCCTCTTGTAACAGTCGCATTTTTCGCAGTCGATTTCTCTGCTTACCGGTTTTTTCAGGAGGTCACACCAATGGCTGCCAAATGTCGCTATGAGGATGTGTTTGCATACGATTTTTCGTGTCATTGTTACATCGCCTCAAAGAAGCTGAATAGGCTCTTTTGGTTTTCGTCTTTCAGTCTGCGTTCTACGAGCGCGCACGCGGCCCGGAGGCTTTTTAACCTCGCCTCAAGGTATTCTCGCTCCATTTGGTCCATTTTATTTCACCTCGTCGATGATGCCTTCGTTTTTGAGCCATGTTTGGAAGTGTCGGATGCACGCTTCGCAGAATACCTCTCTGTTTCCGAGTGGTGTTCCGCAGTTTTGACAATGTTGTTCAGGGTTCCACATTTATTTCACCTTCATGTCTGTGAAGTGGTGGACGACATACTCGGCGTTGCTGTCTGCGAGTGCTTCGTTGTATGCTTCGATGCTTGGGTATTGATGGAGGATAAGGTGGTCGAATCGGGCGTCTGCGTCTATTGGGTGGGCGTAGAGTTCTACGTCCTCGACGATTCCCTGATATTCGATGATTAAGACTTCAACCATTTAAACGCCCTCCTTCTTCTCAGGAGGGTTCATCGGTCCATCGTAGAGCAATTTGTTTGTTCCAACGCCATGCCATGTTGTGAGTTCAACGCGGACGTAATCAGTTCCGTCTTTCTCATAGGCACTACATCTCACGGCTCCGGACCAGCTCGCGCAGTAGGTTTCCATTCCGCTGCTTTTGCTTCCACATCGGGTCGCTTCTCCTCGGTTTCCCTGAAGGGTTCCATAAAAGTGTGACATTTTTACGCGCCTTCTGGAAAAACTACCTGGACTTTCTGGAGCTTCTTGTTTAAGACGTCGTTCTCACGCTGGAGGCTTTCTACGGCGTCCCAGAGTCGGTCGATGTTTCGGTAAAAATATTTCGTGTAATCGCCCTTCTGCTGGGTTGCTTGCTCGGATACCGCCGAGGTCGTTGATTCAGCTATGGCCTTTTTTTCTACTACTTGTTTTTTAGTCATGTTTTCCTCGACAATTACAAAGGGAAAACATGTTATATGTCGTATGTAGACTGGGAAAGAACACGCCCGAAAAAAGGAAGGCGACGTCGCCGCTCCCGCCCGACCCTTTTTATTGTTTTCCATTTCTCAGCGTCGCCCGCTTTCTTAGGGCGCGTTCTTAGCGTAAGAAAACAGTAAAAAGGGGAAATGCGCGCATTAGCGACGCGTTTGCTCTCGCATTTAGGGCGCGCTTCGAGCGTGTTGCTCGATGGGTTTAAACTGATAGGTTTAATCCGGAGAGCTTCTTTCCCTGAAACATCTCCAGCTCGCCGCGTATCCATCCCTTTATTTAGAAGTATTGTCGTAATAATATTAACACGGACATGTCTACACGTAGGTATTGTATTAGAAGGAGGATAAAGACGTCGTGAAGCCGGGGGTTTTGGACCACAACAAGCATGATAAGCTGTGTTTTGTTTATATACTCAGGGCCGACGACCGTCGTCGTTTTCATCGTATTAGTTGTTTCTTGTCACCAATTAACCGCTGCGCGATGCGCGCAGTAGACCAATGACAAAACCTTTCCCGGACCCGCTAAGAAAAAAGGCCAAAATAGAGAATTGTGGGGGGGTCTACGGCGTATTTTTATCTAAAAAAGCGGGCCTTCCAGCTGGATCTTGGGAGCTGCTGCCGGATCTCGCCAGATCCTGACGTCATTTCTTCGAGAGAGAAAAAAAACCCGGGAAATGATGATCTATTTATTCTTCGATTATTATAGTTTCAGCTGGCGGCTTTCGCGGGGGGAATAGTGGACGGAAGCGAATATACATTTAGATTCCTCTCCAAACGATACCCGGGGTTGTTGGATCCCAGATACCGAGCTTGCGTTCTTTCGCGAGGAGCTCCGCTTCTTTATATCGTGTGGGATCATACGTCGCGTCGCTGAGAATGAAGGCCCTGGCGAGGCCGTTCGCGATGCTGCTTACGGCGACGTTCTCATCGCGGTATGTTGCGATTGCTAACGTCCGGCCGTAGGTGTCAACAGGGAGATGGGTCTGGATCTTGATGTCGACTTTATGGTCCAGGAGCTTCCCTGCCATAAATTCTTTTGATGTGTCCGCGATCGGCTGGCCTGTCTCGGGCGCGTCCATTCCGAGGATCCGTATTCGCTCTCCTGTGGTTGTCTCGAAGGTGTCGCCGTCGATTATTTTCGCGCAGGTGACGGTCGTCTTGATAAATTGCGGGAGCTGCGGTTTTTCTTCTTCCTCAGATCCATCGGGATCTATGATGTCGTCAAGTGTGCCTTTCTCGATGTGCAGGGTGACTTCTTTTTTACGGCCCGCGATGATCTCGATTGTCGCTGCGTAGCTGTCATATTTCTTTGTCTTTGTGTTCCATTTGCTGACTGCGACATCATGGGGTCCTTCATTGAGGTTTTTGAATGTCTCCGGCGTCTGCACGTTCATCGCTTTTCCATCAAGGTAAATATCGGCGTAGGTTGGGACGCTTTTTAACGCGAGAGTCCCATACGTCTGAGCGTCGAGGATCTCCTGGGCTGCTTTCTCGGCTTCTGCGATTCGGATGAGGATGATGAGATCCTGGCTGTCTTGCTGCTCCGGGTTTTCGATGCCGAGGGTCCGCGCGTCACGGACAAGCTGGGTGTGCATGGCCTGGCCCATCAGCGCGCGGCTCTGTTTCGCTGCTTGAAGGTAGATGACGACCGCGCCAGCTCCGATCGGATTCAATAAAGCGAAAGATCTCGCGATATTTTCGTAGAGCTCGAGGGTGGTCCCCCACATAGGCATAAACTCCGAGAGATGCTCCCAATCTTTCGCCTGATACAAAAAGTATGATCCCATGCCGACGCTCTGCGCGCTTTCTTCAATGAGAAACGCAGCGATACCGAACGGCTGCGTGATAAGACCGATCACAAGCTGGGAGATCGTCCCGGCCCAGTAGAATATCTTGCCGACCAGGTCGTCCGGCTCTTTCCGGTATGCGAGCGTCTGCCAGGTTCCCGCGAGATCCTGGCTTATTTTGATTCCATCCCAGCTTATGCCGATCGCGTCTCGCTGTGAGTGGTCCGTATCCATTATTATATCCATCCAATCGCCCATGATGATCCCTTATTTCCTCTCAAATAATAGTCTGAGTTGTTCTCTTGCTTCTCTTTCTTTCTTCTGGACCTTTTCGAGTGTTTCATCTTTTGGGTAGGTTCCCATCACCAGGTTACTGATATTCCCGAGAAAAGCTACTGCGTCCTGTATCGGTTTTATTATCGGTTTCGCCCATTCAAACATCGCGCCCACCATCGTAGTGATCGTCTGAGTGGTCCATTTCTGGATCTCAAGGACGATACCACCAACATAAGCTGATACCGCTAACGGTATCGAATTAACCCAAGTTACAAAATCTGTGATTTTCGTCATAATAAGGTCGGAAACGGCCTTTATCGACGTTTGGACCCAGCTGGATAAAGAGCTTAACGCGCCGGTGATTGCAGCCGTGGCCGCGCTTATCGCTCCGCTGAGAGCATTATACGCTGTTTGGACCGCTGACGTTACAAACGAAGCGATAGATCCCGCGATTCCCTGTAATGCGCTTGAGATCTGAGAGCCTAAACTATTCAGCGTAGTAATTAAATTCGTGAATTGTGTCGTCGCCCAGGTCGAGATGCTTGAGATCCATGAGCTCAACGAATTATAAAGCGAAGTAACCCAGGTCGTTAACGAGTTCCAAGCGTTCGATATAGATGTTGTTACCCAGCTGCTTACGCTCGCCCAGGTCGAGGACCACCAGGACGTAAGACTGCCGGCTGTCGTATTAATCCAGGATCTAAGGCCGTTGATCGAGCTGGTCCACCAATCCGATAAAGTTTTCATCGTCGAGGACCACCACGCGCCGACGATATTTTTAATATTATCAACAAAACTCGTAATAAAAATAACCGTGTTCAGGATCCATGCTTGGATCGTCTTTTTTACCGGCTCGATAATGTAGGCCAATACCCAGGCCGCTATATCCTCAAGGAGTCCCATGTCTCAGCTGATTATTTTATCAGCTTTGCGGGTCCCTTTTCGCCCAGCCCAAGAACGATCTTGTTCGCTTCTTCTTGCTGAATCGCGAGTGATCGTCCCGCGTCAAAATCCGGCATACTTATTTTTATCGTATGCTCAGAGTCTCCAACAAGAAAACGCGCTTCTTTATACCGATAGAATCGACCGTTTCTGTCGATGTCGGTCCGTTCGGCCAGGTCCAATGGTTTCCAATCCATACAATTCCACTCCATTTTTTTTTTACTGTTTCTTAAATGTGATTTTGATATCGCAGTTCTCGTATAAAAACTCGAGCTTCTGCTCAAGCCTTCCGAGCTTGTAGTAAACACCTGCGCCTATTCCAACGGAGGCTAAAACTCCGGTCATCGCCACTACTGTTTCAATCATGTTTTCTTACCTCATGGATCATTTTGTGTCAAAACAACATTATCAATGTAAACCGTAGATACTGCCCCGGCGGTGTTCTCCACGCTGAGATAAACATCGACATGTTGCAGCGTGACGCTCGGTGAGGCGCACATGGGGATGCCGGAAAGGTCGTATGTCGTCCCTCCGAATATCGCGCGGACATATTCGTGTTTATCCCAATCAATGACGAGCTTCATGTAAAACCAGGGCTCATACATGAGGGTGGTTGCGTCATACACCGGGAGCTCTGTCCATGCAAACCCGGCGTTATAATAATAGAGTTTCCCTGTGAGCTGATTCCATTGGAGCTGACCAATAAAATATTCTTCCCCATCCCATCCTTCTATTGTCGGCTGGATTATAGGTTTTTCAACGGTGATGCAAAATACAAACTCAAGGCCGATCGTTCGTTCTATCGGCAAAGGAAAAGATTTCCGCAGAACGCAGAAGTCCCCCAGGTCATTGTCTGTTACGATCTTATAGGATTGATTGCCCATAAACGCGCGTTCTGTTGAATAGGCTACTGTCCCTCCTGGGGCGATGTTCGGATCCCATTTTAGTGCAGCTGCCGCTTCAAAATCATCATACCAAATAGTGTTTCCCCTGCGATCCAACAACGAAGGTGATCCGAGTCGTGCGGCGAGCTCCGCGTTATCGACGTTCCCGAAGATCTTAGCGAGCTTGTATTTCGTCGTGTAATCCGGGAGCGTGTGCGCCATTGTTCAGCCTCCCAGGGCGTTTCTCAGTCTGTCCCAGAGTCCCGCTTCGCCCTCCGCGGGGATCTTTTCCGGCTCCGCCGGCTCGATAATGACAGAAACAAAATATTCGTGTTCGTAGCTGTCGTCACGGTTTATCGCATAAATATCAAGACAATACGGCGAGTCAAGGACCGGGAAATTATCAGGGATCAGGAACGCCTGGTAAACACCATACCACCATTCAGATCCAGAAAAAGGGAAGATCTGAAGGTTATGATATTCGACATTCAACTGCAACATGTCCGCTGCTTCCTCCGGCATGAACACGATCCAGCCGATGATTTCGCCTTTCGCTATGGTGAGTTTTTGATGGTCCTGGCTTTGAAGGCTTGTGTTCGCTGGGACGACATACGATTTCTTAAATATCATTAGAATCGCATTGAATAACCGAAGGCTGTTAAGATCGCTTTGTCTGTCGCGTCGCAGCCTGTCATTCGTGCGAAGATCTCGTCGTATTCGAGGGCGATGATCTGCCCGGACCAGGTTATGCTGTTGCGTGCTGCGGCGACCGTATATGAATAGATGTTAAACTCCTCACCTTTTGATAAGAGGCCGATGAATACCTGTGGTTTCCCATCGGGCGTATTTAAGACGCTTATGTTTGTGATGACATGGATACGGTCGGGTCTGAGCTTCGGGAGCTTTATTGTCTGTGTTGTAGTATCGAGTGGAGTAACAACTGCTTGCAGCTGCAACGGCTCGATCCTCGCGGATCTGATTGTCTCCAGGTTCGCCAGCGTTGCGATCTTATCAAAATCTTCAATGTTCATATTTAAATACCTCCTCTAATGGGATCCCTAACACGTCTGACATTCGCACGATCTCTCGGGCTAATGTCGAAGGTCCGCGTTGTCCGTAGACCCTTAGGATCTTGTTTGCGAGATCTGCTATCTCATCTTCTGCCTCTAACTTCGGCGCATTAACGCCCATAATTTTTGTCATTTCAACCTCATTTTCATATTCCCATCCCTATATTTATTGGTGTTGGTAATCCCAGCTTTCTCACCATCGCGAAGTTGCGCATGATTTCTTTCGGCTGGATAAACACTTTCAGTCCCCAGCTCGCATAGTTATCCGCGCCAGGGGCTCCCGCGTTCGATACTTTCATATTGAGGACCTCGTCGATCAAACAAGCGACCGTCGTGGTTGTCTCGTTGCCGGCGGTATCGACTGCGCCGCTTATCAAACATGTGAGCGTCGTATCCACCGATTGTTTCCTCACCATGAACGTATATGAATCGCCAGCTCCAGGAGCGTTTCTGAGCTTGACGTAGAGGTTCGAGAGCGTGCACGCTCTTGTAAGACGATTAACTGTCGCGTCGACTAACCCGATAGGTGTATTTCCCCCTATGTTGATCCAGTAAAAATTATCTACATTTACGGTGTTTAATACATCGTTGTCGCTGCTGCCAAGTAAAAGACTTTCTCCATCGACGTCCGCCACGAAAAGAGCTCCCCATCCACCACCAAGACATGCTGCTGGCGGGCCAGCTGGCGTACATCGTATAGAGATCCTATCTCCCGGGACGACCGCGATCGCGTCTGCGTCTGCGACGTCGCTCCCTGTCGTTGCCAGGTCCTCGATCTTCACGCTTAACGCTGTCGCCACGCCGTTCACTCTGAGCACAAACGTCCAAGAGGCTCCCATGCCAGGAGCGGTCATTATTTCGATGTAAAGATTACGTATTGTCCCTTTCGCTGAGACGCATGATGTCCTGGCGGCCTCAAGCGAGGACCACGAAGATCCTCCGCCGAAGCTGCTGTATCTTACTGCCCCTGTGTTCAGACTATATCTCTGTCCGCCGACGATCAGACTTTCTTTCGGGTTTATTGACTCGAATATGCTGCTCCAGATGGCTAACGGAGCCACCGGAACGCCGGCCATCGTCACATAGAGATATATTCGATCCCCTGGTTTCACTAAAACGGTGTCTGTCATGTCCGATCCCGATGTGTCGACCGCGCCGGAAATCCTGACTGCAAGAGGTGTGATTACCTCATTTAGATAAACAGTAAAAGTATAAGATTTACCTAACCCTGGAGCTATGTTTGTTATGACTCGCAGTTCTTTCAGGTATCCATCTGCGGCCACCATTTGATACCCATCTGTGGTTGCTGGACCATTACCTTCTAAACCATATCGTTTAGTGGCCGATACGGTAGCGTTCGGCCTTCCACCGACAAGTATCTGCTCCATAGTTGAATCCGCACTAAAGAAAGAAAGAAAGAGGGCTTATTTCGCCCTGAAGGTTTTGTTGCCGCAGTTCTCGCACTCTGGGCCTTTTGCTGTCTGGACCATTGATCCGCCGCACACGCTGCACATGCCGATGAGAATAGCTGGTTTTCTCGCCATGTTTACTCACCGTTCGGGATTAGAAACTCTGCGACTGTTTGCAGGTTCGCGCTTGTGTTCGCTCCGGCTCCGGTGGTGGTCTTGATGTCCATGCGTCCGTATTTTGTGCTGTCGATCCCAAACTCGCCGTCCTCTGCATATTTGTATAATGGTATGTAGATGTTTTGATGTGGGAATTGCCCTCCGATGAACATATCCCAGCTGCACATGTCCACTGCTGCACCCGCATGGGTAAGACACGCGGTGTCCTGGATGTTCCAGGTTCCTTCGTGCGCCAGTTTCACCGGGAGATCTCCTTCGTCGCTGTGCCAGGATCCGAATTCATTGCACACACCAACGCAGAGATCAATCGGCTTCGCCGTCACCATGTCTTTACGGATCCGGATCTCTACCGGCCGTGGGAAAAACATCGCGTCAAGGCTCTGAAGCTGTCGATACGAGTGGTCCAAGACCTGCCATTCCCCATTGTCAAAGGTGAGCTCCATCGCTTCAAGATAGTCGATGAGCTTGTCGTCGCTGTAACGTGCGCCCTGGAGATACCCGATAACATTATTTCCCCGGGGGATCTCGACCTGTCGAGTTGTGCTTGCGACGCAGCTCCAGTTGTCGATCTCGGTGGATTTAATGTAGCCTTTCATTTGTTGAGGCGCGCCTCCTCTCCAGATCAATCCTTCAACGGCTGATCGGAGGTAAGGGGATGCGCTCGCGTTGTAGGTTTCTCCATCGACGGTTGTTTGGTCTGCGTTGTAGGTGATCCGCAGCTGCGGGTTGCTGTATTGCTCCATGTCGAGCATGTATTCTTTGTCGCCCCAGTATCGTCCGAACAAGATCGGGAAATGCCAAAATGTCTTATCTCCGCTTGTGTCTTGTCGTTCATACCATCCAAGCTGAGAGAGATCCATTCCCCAATAATGCGCCAATGCACGCAGCTGTTTCGCGTCATAGCTTTTTACGACTTTGGATCCATCGACCAGGACCTCGAATTTCGTAAAAATATTCCACATGTCGAGCCCTGGATTTGTGCTAAATTCTACGACAGAAGCGAGGTCTACTTGCAGCGCGCTCAGTTGTCCTTTTTCTGGGAGATCCTGGTAGATCGTCCCAATACCCTGCGTGACAACTTCTCCGGTAACCGGGCGGATACAGATATTATCAAAATGTCCCATTTTGTATCACCCGATCCGATTATGTGCCTTTTGTCGCGTTGTGGACTGCTCTGCCGACTGCTTTCACTCGCTCGTAGTTGCGTTCATCTCCAGCTGGGCCTCTTGGCGGTAACGTCACGCCACCGATGGCGGACAAGACTTTTCCCATCCCTTTCTCGTAATCCGGTTGTGCCTCTGCAACGCCAGCGGACCATCTTGAGGGGCCTTTCGCAGCGGTTTTAGATTTCCATTTCTCGTTACCCGCTTTCGCGACGCCCTTCCCGAATTTACCTTCACCTGCTGCTTTCACGACGGCCTCCTTATAGGTGGCCTCTGCTGCCTTTGTCGGGGTGGCCCAATCGACTGAGGGATCAGTTACACCGGTCCGATAGTCCTCGGTTGCTCCATCAACCCGACGTTTCCATTTGCCTCCGACTTCGGAAGCACTTGGGACTTTTATTGCCATTACGTCTTTGCTCCTTTTTGTGTAAAAGCATGTTTTTTTGTGTCTAAATATTTTTTGGTGACGTCTACCACGTAGGCATAGAGGGTATCGGACCTATGTATATTTTATATACTCAACGTGTGATACAGTAGCATGTCGAAATGTGGTGATGAATTGCGAGAATTGGCCCATCGGATGATGAAAGAGAAATGGGATTACAAGACACAAACCAAGAAATACGTCCGTCAAGTCATGGGCTATTATAGGCAAGAGGAGCTCATGGAAGGCATAAAAGAATTGAATTACAAGGAGCTGAAAATGATTAGCGGCTGCGGGATCCCGGGCGACGCCTGGAGATGTGGTTTTGACCTGCTGAAACAAAAACGTCAAGAGATCGAGCTGCTCATCGAGGAGCATGGGCAAAAAGCAAAAGCGACCGTTGAGATCGGTGAACAACCGGAGGAATCAGATAATGGTGGCGCCGGAGTTCAAACATCTTAAACCCGATGAGAAAGAGATCTGCAAACGCTTTGTCGAAGGAGGTTATCTCTCAGGATCGTATGAATATGATGTCAAACTCGATACACCCGACGTGGTTTTCCCGGCTCATTGGACTAAAAAGGATTTTGAGCATTGGAGTGGCCTCCGCGCCAAACGGATCGACGTTGTTGTTCACGCTGAAGCTGCCGAATGGATCCTGGAAGTCACGCCCAAACTGTCAAAGGCGGCTATTGGTGGCGTTGAAACTTACAGAGATCTCTACATAAAACAATTCAAGCCAAAATACCCGGTTCATCTTGGGATCGTCGTCGAAGTCGATGATCGCGCTTACCACGACACGTTGCGGAAATATGGGATAAAACTTTGGGTTGTGTAACATGGTTTACTGCCCGATTTGTAGCGTCTACGTCGAGGGGAGAAAGGCGAAACACAAGCATTTTACAAGCAAAGAACACTACGACCGCATGGCCAGGCGATACATCAGAGCTTATAAAGAGAAAGGTCCCAGACATAGGTAAGTTGCTCCTAAAGCCCCGTCTTTTCGTGTAAAAGACACTGGATCACGTGATAATAGAATTTCATGTGCTTACAGTAGCCGTGTGTCCTGCAGCCGAGACAGTCGCAGCTCACCCGATCAGGATCTCGCTCGACGCTGATCGTGTAGATTGTTTCTGGATCAGTCGAGCTCGCTACTTTTAATTGCTTGATTAACATAAAAAAAAAGAAATGGAGGGAGGCGCGAACAGTGGAGGAAATACCGGAACAGCCTCCATAGAGTTACTATTATTTCTTGCTGCATTGATAGCAAATATACGCGCTGTCGTGGGTATCGCAGTATTCTTTTTCCTTCACCGTCAATGGTCGATTACAGTATTTGCAGCTGACGTCGCTTTTCGGCTTCGCTTCTCGCTGCTGCCGTGCCTCTTTATTATCCGCACTAATGTTTGCGCTGATAAGAAAATCACATGCTTCATGGAATAACTCGATCCGCTGCTCCTGCGCCATCGCTTGAAGACTACTGTCTTTAAGGCTCTCTGTTAACGATTTCCAGATATCGACGACCTGATTTGTAGCCTCTTTTGGTGTCATTATTGCACCGCCGGATTCAATGACAACGGAGGAAACTGCGACATATAAATCACCGTAGAATTAGCTCGTAACACTAGCTCTGTTACACCGCAGATCTCCTTCTCAACAAACCCTTTCTCCCGAAGCTCTCTCTCGATGTCAAGTGCTGCCTCAACGATCTCAAGTGCTGTTTTCATGGTAAACGTGTATCCTCCTCTGTAATACCCAGATGTTCCATGATCTGATAGAGCATTTTCTGACAATGTAAGAGCGCAAGTTCCCTATCGTGATATAAATCATGGTTCATGTGTTCGCCTTCTTTCTTGTCGCAGGATCCTTTAATGACGTCGTAAGATCTGCATGCTGCTCTTCCGTGCTGTGTGATCCGTTATGTGACATGAGGATATCCTCGACCAGGCTCATCGTGTTCGTCAACTCCGTTTTCAAGGCCGCGCTATTATCGCCGTAAACATCCAATCCGGTGCAATACCAAATACCCCGCGCGGTCTGCTCGACCCGCACATGTGTCTCGTTTTTTACGCCGTTCACGTTACCACTTTTTCCGCTTCACTTTCTTCTTGGTCTTTGTCTGCTCTGCCTTAAAATCCTTCTCAAGAGTGATCTGCGGATCCGCTTCAACAACACCGCGGAGCTCAGTCTGTCCCTTCACACCTTCGACAATCGTCACACGCGTTACCTTCGTGTGTATCAGCTTGGAGCAATACGGACATTTCGACCGCTGCTCAAAAATAATTTTTTCTCCTGGTTTTGACATGCTTGTCTACTCCCTATTCGACACATAGGTATACACCTATCGTTATATAAAACTTTCTTGCAGCAAAAAACCAGGGGACCAAGATCTAAAAACTTACTTCGCGTGGATCTTCGACCCGATACCGAGGATACCAAGACCAACACTAAACGTCGCAAAGAAGCCCGCGTAATCAATCGGATTGCCGTAATACCAATCGGCCATGACTTTCCCGATCGCCGTCAACATGACGCCCGCGGCCCCGATATAGGTCTTTTTCCCTTCCAATATCTTAGTCATAGAGCTTTAATATCTCGTCCGGGGTCATAAACCTGTCGCCCTCTCCTTTAAACAGATCCATCGCCCTCCCTATCGCTTCCCAATCCCGAGGCTCACTAAAACAACAAAAAGGGAAAAGCTCCTCCCCGCGACAGAGGAGCATGGATTTAACATCATCGTAGTAGCTTACCGTGGTATACTCCGTTTAACCAATCTCAAGAGTAGCTTTAATAAAACGAATAACACCAACGGCCCGGTGATAAGCCCCACGGAATAACACGCCAGGCCGAAAAGGATCTCAGACCACATCAAAAACGCCTCCGCTTCTCCGGACGATCACGCGCGCAGCCAAGACACGAATGGCCGCACATATCACATTTAATATATTTATGTGCTAAATAATTGCAGCTGGGATCCAAGCAACAATAACCGGTTTTCCCGATCGGCACAAAATCCGGGTCCGTGTCACTCAGTTGTGTCTGCGCCATCATCAACCCTATCCCCAAACAGACCGCTCACCGGCAAACCGGACTTACTCATCGACGTCAAACGCGGATCACCAGGACAATACGCATGGCCCCATTTCATCTGACGCCGATACTGCTGCTCCTCCAAAACCCGCTTCATCTTCTCCGGAAGATCATCAAAATTCGGAGGCAAACCATCACTTCTTTTTACCCTTACCATCTTTCACCACCACATACCAACTCATCCGCTTAATCATCGCGCCCTTCAAACCCATCTCCCAGAGCTCATTCAAACGCTCCTTCATCTCCTCCGGGACCGACCGCTGCAAAAAAACACGCTGCAAACGACCCACCCTCACCAAACCACGAATATGATCGAACACCGTCTGACGATTCACGCCAGTATCCCCCACGATCTCCGCGGGATAACTAATTTTCCTCATCTCCACGGCCTCCAAAATAGAGGCGTCCACCGATGCAGCCTCGAATCGCTCCTTAGGCGGAGTCAATTCACTCAAAACATCGTCTTCAACCATACCACCATGTAACGCTTACTACCATTATATAATTTACCATCGTGGTCTTAATTACTGTCACCATCAGACGCCTCTACGCCCAAAAAAACGATCAACATCATAATACAATTTAATAATATACCGAGAACTGTACTCTTGACTTGAATACTTACAATGGCTTTAGACAGTTTTTCCACGGCTACAGTAAATCCAGACCATGATAGTAAAACAACAGTAGATAATAGTCAATACTCCGAGAACAAAACCAACACCAACCCTAAAAAAACCACCTATCCAGAAAAAAGAGAAACTTCTCGCGACTTTCGGGGAGCTAAGGCGACGCTAATGAGTTTAAGTCGCCGAATCAAAATCAAGATCATCTTCTAAAAGTTCAAACTAACCAAAAGACACAAATTACCCAAAAGGGCCTCAACAACGCGCCGAGCGCGCGACTTCGCCGCAGCGAAATTCGAGCGCGAGTTTACCGCTTGTTGCCCGGATTGTTTGGCTTGTTTGGCGTGTTTCGTTGGTGTTTCCGGCGGCGTGCATGTCGCAGTCATACTCCTGTCCGCTTCACCGGCTAAAGCGGACTATGACGTGTTCCGACAACGATTATGACGCTCCAAGACAGGCCGCACAAAGTCCTGGAAGGAATAATCTAAGTTGGAATACGCAGCCGCCAGACATGCACGACGCACGTCGTCACGGCCAGCTATTACTTTTATTCACCCACCACGCAGCCTTAAATGTTTAGAAACAACAAA